>Ga0233413_10001453_pt1 | contig 10353 bp, 10 predicted proteins | sample Na_anoxic_6_MG_FD_189019 | JGI IMG/M metagenome (GOLD analysis project Ga0233413, IMG submission 189019) | Seawater microbial communities from Saanich Inlet, British Columbia, Canada - Na_anoxic_6_MG | ecosystem: Environmental > Aquatic > Marine > Inlet | place: Canada: British Columbia... | reverse complement strand
CGCCATAGAGCCTGCGGTGCTGTACCTGCGCCATATAGCTGGCTTGAATGCCGTCTACTTGGTGTGGCGCGCCACTCAGTGAAATATCTGCCATCCTGACCCCCGGACAAAGAAATACCGGCAGCCCCAAAGGGCTACCGGATGCGTCATAAAAATTGTTTCAGTTCCCAATTACGGATTGACGGGCCGCTACGATACTTTCGTACATCGCGTGCGTGACTGGCTGGAAGCCCAGCGTATCGCCCGCAGCCACGCCATAGGCACATTCAGGGTCTGCTTCGTAAAGGCCATCTACCAGTGCAACCATTGTAGCTTTCACATCGTCCGGCAAGGCTTGACGCAGAACGACGGGGCCTTCAGGGATTACGTTGGATTTCCAGATCTGAACCATGTCGTTCATGTCGACGAGACCTGCATCAACCGCTTTGCGCAGCGCGCCGGAATTGTAGCCGTCTTCCCAGTTGCCCTGACCATCGGCCCACGTCACGCCGCCGTCGATATCGCCATTGTTTACTGCGACGATGGTCTGCTCATGACCGCCTGTGAATTTGACTTCACCGAAGTATTCGCCGGATTCCATGGTGATGCCGTCTTTGTACTGCGGGATCTCGATGGATGGGATAAGGTAGCCCGATGTGGAGTTCGGATCACCGAAACCAAACACCTTGCCTTCCATATCATCCAGCGATGTGACGCCGCTATCGATGCGGGCAAAGCCGATAGAATGGTAGCCGACCGAGCCATCAAGGTTGACCTTGATCAAAACAGGCTCAACGGCGTCCGGATCCTGCAGGAATGTTGCGGCATAGGAAGATGCGCCCAACCATGCCATGTCGATGGTGCCACCCAGAAGGCCCTGAATGACGCCATTATAGTCGGCTGGGGCGAAAAGCTTGGTTTCGACGCCGAGCGCTTCGGTCGTGTAATCCGCCAGACACTGGTAGCTGTTCATCCGGTCCTGCGCGTTTTCGCCGCCGAGGATACCAATGCGGAATTCAGTGATCTCTTGGGCAAAAGCGCCCGTGCTGAGGGCTGTAGTGGCGGCGAGCGCCAGTGCGAGGGTCTTTTTCATTGTTATCTCCGTGGTTTGTTGCCCTACCGCTTTGCGGCTGATTGAGGGCAGGTTGATTAAGGTGGCCTGCTGCAGATGCACAGGCTGAAACTGGCTCAGGCGTAGGCTTTCACTTCGCGGACCTCTGACCTGTCCAGTGTTTCGATTTCGGTGGAAGTGGCGGCTTCGGAAAAATCCGCGCCAGCCCCGTAGATGTCACGTGCGACCCCGGTGGTCAGCTGTTCTGGCGTGCCATCAAAGACGATCCGCCCATCGCGCATCCCGATTACGCGATCACAATAGCGCCGCGCAGTATCAAGCGTGTGAAGGTTTGCGATGACCATGCGCCCATCTTCTTCGTGAATGCGGCGCAGGGCTTGCATGACCACTTGCGCATTCATCGGATCAAGGCTGGCGATAGGTTCATCGGCGAGGATGATTTTCGGGTCCTGCATCAAGGCGCGCGCAATCGCCACGCGCTGTTGTTGCCCACCCGAGAGGGCCTCGGCCCGTTTCGGGGCCTGTTCGGCAATACCGAGCCGGTCAAGGATTTCGATGGCGCGGTGGATATCTGACTGCGGGTAAAGGTTGAACATTGTCGCAAAGGTCGACCGCTTGTTCAGGGTGCCGTGCAGCACGTTTGATACGACATCCATGCGGGGGACGAGGTTGAACTGCTGGAAAATCATGGCGCATCGCGATTGCCAATGTCGTCGCGCAGCACCGCGCAACGCGGTGATGTCTTCGCCTTCATAAGTAATCGTACCAGACGTTGCATCACTCAGGCGATTGACCATCCGCAACAGAGTAGATTTTCCTGCGCCTGATCGCCCGATAATTCCGATCATGGATGGTTCGTTTACAGAGATATTAGCCGCATCCACGGCTGTTTTATCTCCAAAGCGTTTCGTCAATGTGTCGATTCTTAGCATATCACCCCCAAGTTTGGCCGAGGGATACGCGGTGAACATCACAGACTTGCGACGCTTCTGTCTCAGTTACGTGACAATTGCATTAATATACTGTGACACTGCGAGATGGAATTTTCATCGTTAATGGTGCGTGCTCAGCGCGTTTGTAAAATCTGAGGTCAGGTCAATTTTTATCCGAAGATGGGTGGAAAGTTTTTTGAACGACAGCTTGTCTATGTCTTGGTTGGACGGAGGGCTATGCATGTCTTAAGAGATATGTGCGCAAGCGCCATTCAGGTAGCCGCCGAATTGATGAGGTCCAATATGAATGATGAGATCCTTGATGCTCTTCTGGCTGGGTTTCCTCTGCCTAGCCTTGCCATTGATCGCACGGAAAGAATTATCGCTGCCAATACTGAGGCGCTCACACTGATCAACCAACAGGCTAGGGGGCAAAACTATGTTACTATGCTGCGTCAGCCTGCGCTGCTTGATGCAATCGAGACGACACTGACAGACGGCATGGCGCGTTCAACACAGTACCTGAGCAATGATGGGGCGCAGGACACCGCGTTTCGGGTGAGCTGCCGGGCGGTGCAAGGTTTGGGCCAAGACATGGCAGGCGTGGTGTTCGTATCCTTTGAAGATATTACCGACACAGAGCAAGCCGGCCAGATGCGCCGCGATTTCGTCGCCAATGTCAGCCATGAATTACGCACCCCGTTGACAGCACTTATGGGATTTATCGAAACACTGCGCGGGCCTGCGCGCAACGATCCGGAGGCGGGAGCACGGTTCCTTGATATCATGCAAAACGAGGCGGAGCGGATGAACCGTCTTGTTGGCGATCTGATGTCGCTTAACAGGGTTGAGGGAGACGAGCGGGTACGGCCCACGCAAATCGTCGTGTTGAATGACGTTCTGAATTCGACTCTCCACACCTTGCAGCCCTTGGCGCGCGAGGCGGATGTGACTTTTGAAACCGATTTCCCCGAGATCCCCGTTGCGATGATTGCGGATGGTGATCAGCTTAAACAGGTCTTTACCAATATAATTATGAATGCGATTAAATATGGTGGGTCAGGTGGGCGGGTGACGCTGCAAATGACCGAAAGCGCGCGCGAACCGGTTCTGCGTGCGCCGGGCGTGCGTATTCAGATCATCGACTATGGCGCTGGCATTGACTCTATCCACTTGCCACGTCTGACCGAGCGTTTCTACCGCGCCGATGACCATCGTAGTCGAGCGCTTGGCGGCACCGGTCTTGGTCTTGCGATCGTCAAGCATATCATCAACCGTCACCGCGGCCGTCTGCGCGTTGAAAGTGAACTTGGCAAAGGCACCACCTTTACGGTTATTCTACCTATCCACGAAGGCCTCTGAACCACAAAAGAGTAATTCGGCGGTTGTCATAAACATGTAATGTGAATGTCACAAACCTGTTACGCAGACCACATAGACGGGGCGGGAGATTCCCGTGGGGGGATCGCTTTTAAATGTACAAACGGGAGACACCTATGTCTTTGATGAAACTCGCAACATCCGCACTCGCACTTTCCGCAATGGCTGCAACAACTGCTGCTGCACGGGACCAGGTACAGATCGCTGGATCTTCAACCGTGCTGCCTTATGCATCCATCGTGGCCGAAGCCTTTGGTGAGAACTTTGATTTTCCGACACCCGTTGTTGAATCTGGCGGCTCAAGCTCGGGCCTCAAGCGGTTCTGCGAAGGTGTTGGTGAAAACACCATCGATATTGCGAACGCATCACGCGCCATCCGCGAAAAGGAAATCAAGGCCTGTGCCGAAGCAGGTGTGACAGAAATCATCGAAGTGCGCATCGGCTATGATGGCATCGTCTTCGCCAGCCAGCTCGACGGTCCTGCCTATACCGCGTTCCAGCCTGCTGATATCTTTAACGCTCTGGGCTCCAAGGTTCTTGTGGGCGGTGCGATTGTCGATAACCCGCACAGCCAGTGGGCCGACTTTAACGCCGACCTGCCAGCGGCAGACATCGTGGCATTCATCCCCGGCACCAAGCACGGCACACGTGAAGTATTTGAGGACAAAGTGCTGCTGGAAGGCTGTGAAGTCACAGGCGCAATGGAAGCGATGATCGCGTCTGGCATGTCTGAGGATGACGCGGAAGATGCTTGCATCGACGTGCGTCAGGACGGCGCGTCCGTAGACATCGACGGCGACTACACAGAAACACTAGCCCGCATTGACGCCAACCCGAACGGTATCGGCATCTTTGGTCTGGCGTTCTACGAGAACAACCAAGACAAGCTTAAAGTGGCGACAATGGGCGGTGTAGCACCTTCCACTGAGACGATTTCGACCGGTGAATACCCCGTGTCGCGTCCGCTTTTCTTTTACGTGAAAAAAGCACACATCGGCGTGATCCCGGGCCTCAAAGAGTTCGCTTCCTTCTTCGTCGCTGACGAGATTGCCGGTCCTGACGGCCCACTGTCCGCATATGGCCTCGTTGCAGATCCCGAACTGTCTGCCACTCAAACAGCGATTGCAGAAGAAACACCAATGGGCGGTAACTAAGCCCTAGAACATCGGAGATGGTGCTTGCTGTGCCATCTCCATCTCGCAGACCTATCGCCCCTTTGTTTGGGCATTTGACTTTAGAGTTACCACGACGATTGGAGCCGACATGCCGTTTACATGGCTCATACTGATCCTGTCCGCCATTGCAGCGGTTGGTTTTCTGATGGGGCGCCGCTGCGCATTGAACAGCGCAGGTGGTGACCGTCGTGAGCTCCATTCCCTACCTGTATACTACGGCGCAAACGTGGCCATGTGGGCCATCGTGCCCGCTGCGACGGTGCTCATCATCTGGATGTTGGCGCAGCCGTTTTTCGTGAACTCCCGCGTGCTCGCGACGCTGCCTGATACGATGGTGTCGGAAGGAAGCTCCACCGGCCTTGTGATGAGTGACGTGCGCCGCGTGGCAGATGGCCTTGATGTTGCGGTGCAGCAAGGTGCGATGAGCCGCGCCGAGGCGGCATCCATCAGCACGGAAACTTCTGATGTACGTGAGCGCCTTGGAGAAGTTGGTGTGGCCCTTGGCTCCAGCGTCAGCCCCGAAGTGTTGAAGGGCGCGCAGCTCTACCGCACGCTCAATGCGACCAGTTCGACGCTTATGACGGTGGTTGTCCTGCTCATGGCACTGGGTGGGGCCGGGTACGCCTATTCGCGATCTCACGCAAATTTCCGCGCCCGCAATAATGTCGAGCGGGGTATCCTGGCGTTGTTGATTGCAGCGGCGTCTGTTGCAATCCTGACCACCATCGGCATCTTGTTTGCTCTACTCTTCAACACCATCGAGTTTTTCAAGCTCTACCCCGCGGCCGATTTTTTCTTTGGAACCAATTGGGCGCCCAGTTTTTCGGGGCGCGGTGGTTCCTCAGACCTTGGTGTGCTGCCGCTGCTTTGGGGCACCTTTTACATTTCGTTCATCGCCCTTCTGGTCGCTGTGCCCATCGGCTTGTTTTCCGCTATTTACCTGTCGGAATATGCCGGGCCGAAAGTGCGCAGTGTCGCCAAACCGCTTATCGAAATCCTTGCCGGCATTCCGACGATTGTCTACGGGCTGTTTGCGCTGCTGACTGTTGGCCCGCTGCTGGTGAGCATGTTTGGCAAAGATACGCTTGGCTGGATGCAAGGCGGCACAGCGGTGATGACGGCGGGCCTCGTGATGGGCATTATGCTGATCCCCTTTGTCTCCTCACTGTCTGACGACATTATCAATGCTGTACCGCAAGCGATGCGGGACGGGTCTTATGGGCTGGGCGCCACGAAGTCCGAAACCATCCGGCAGGTGATCCTGCCTGCCGCGTTGCCCGGCATCGTCGGTGCGATCCTGCTGGCCGCTTCGCGGGCGATTGGCGAGACGATGATCGTGGTGCTGGGGGCAGGGGCCGCGGCGCGGCTGTCGCTCAACCCGTTTGAGGCAATGACCACCATCACCGCCAAGATCGTGAGCCAGCTGACAGGTGACGCCGATTTTGCCTCACCCGAGGCGCTGGTGGCATTTGCCCTTGGCATAACACTTTTTGTTTTGACGCTGGGGCTGAACGTCTTTGCCCTCTACATCGTGCGCAAATACCGGGAGCAGTATGACTAATGACTGACACAAGCATGACACCCACCGCAGCCGCGCCCAAAAAATCCAGCCTTTTGGTGCAGGACGCACGTACACGCAAGCGCAACGCCGCCGAAACCCGTTTCCGCATGTACGGTATGGCCGCCATCGCTGTGGGCTTGCTGTTTCTCGTGTTCCTCTTTGCCTCTATCCTGCGGTCGGGGCTTCCTGCCTTTACCCAGACGGTGGTGGAGATCGAATTCACGCTGACACAGGAGCAATTCGACACAGCCGAATCCAAAATGCTCAAGACGGGCGAATATCAAAAGATATTTGTGAACGCGCTGACGCAGCAGTTGGATGCCAGTGGGTTGGAAGTTGCTTTTGACGGCAAAGCAATTGAGCGGATCGTGGGCAAGCCCGGTGGCACCATCCGCAGTTTCTTTCTTGAGAACTCCGACCGCATCGGCACACCCGTATCGTTCGAGCTTGCCGCCTCATCGCGTGTTGACGGGTATCTGAATGGTCGGATCACACGTGATACGCTGGTGGACAGTCGCTTTTTGATGGCGACCGACCTTGATCTGGTGGACGCGCTACAAGATGCGGGCATCGTCAAAGGCGCGTTTAATTGGAACTTTATCACAGGCACAGACTCTGGCGTGGATAACCCCGGTGGGGCGGGCTTGGGCGCGTCTGTGATCGGCTCGTTCTTTATGATGCTTGTCGTGCTGTTTCTGTCGCTGCCCATCGGGGTGGCTGCCTCCATCTACCTTGAGGAATTCGCCCCCAAGAACCGCTGGACGGATCTGATCGAGGTGAACATCTCCAACCTTGCGGCCGTGCCTTCCATTGTGTTTGGTATCCTTGGCCTGGCTGTGTTCATCCAGTTCGCGGGCTTTCCACAGTCAGCGCCGCTGGTTGGTGGTCTGGTACTGACGCTGATGACGTTGCCTACGATCATCATCTCGACACGCGCCTCACTGGCCGCTGTGCCGCCGTCCATCCGCGATGCGGCGCTGGGTGTTGGGGCCTCGAAAATGCAGTCGGTATTTCACCATGTGCTACCGCTTGCGATGCCGGGCATCCTGACCGGCACGATCATCGGGTTGGCGCAAGCCTTGGGCGAAACGGCGCCTTTGTTGCTGATCGGTATGGTTGGTTTTGTCGCGCGCGAATATCCCGATGGGTTTGTGTCGGGCTTTACCGACGCCAACTCGGCCATGCCTGCGCAAATCTATACATGGGCCAGCCGCGCAGACCCCGGGTTTTACGAAAAAGCATGGGGTGGCATTATCATTCTGCTGCTGTTCCTGATCACGATGAACGCCATAGCCGTGCTGTTGCGGCGTCGTTTTGAACGTCGGTGGTAGGGGGCAGTCACATGAATGATATGAGAATTGTGGAGAGAAAAGTGGACACCAACGAGGTCAAGATCGCAGCGAAAGACGTACAGGTCTATTATGGCGACAACCATGCCATCAAGGACGTGAGCGTCGAAATCGAAGACAAGACTGTGACAGCCTTTATCGGCCCGTCGGGTTGCGGCAAGTCGACATTTTTGCGCTGCATTAACCGGATGAACGACACGATTGATATTTGCCGCGTGACGGGCGACATCATGATCGATGGCGAAGACATTTATGATGCCAAAGTCGATCCTGTGCAGTTGCGCGCAAAGGTTGGCATGGTGTTCCAAAAACCGAACCCGTTTCCGAAATCCATCTACGACAACGTGGCTTATGGACCCAAAATCCACGGTCTGGCCAAGAACAAGGCAGATTTGGATAACATTGTCGAAAACGCCCTGCGTCGTGGTGCGATCTGGGATGAGGTAAAAGACCGCCTGCATGCACCAGGCACGGGCCTTTCCGGTGGCCAGCAACAGCGTCTTTGCATTGCGCGTGCAATCGCAACAGAGCCCGAAGTGCTGTTGATGGATGAGCCATGTTCGGCCCTTGACCCTATCGCCACGGCCCAAGTCGAGGAGCTTATTGACGAACTGCGCAAGAGCTACTCGGTCGTGATAGTCACACACTCAATGCAGCAAGCAGCACGGGTGAGCCAGAAAACGGCTTTTTTCCACCTCGGCCACCTTGTTGAGTATGGTGAGACGACCACCATCTTTACCAATCCAGTCGACCCACGCACCGAAAGCTACATCACTGGCCGTATCGGCTAAGGAGTTAAAAATGCACGATAAACATATCGCATCAGCCTTCGACCGTGATCTTGAAGCGATCCAGGCACAGATTATGAAAATGGGCGGGCTGGTTGAAAATGCCATCCTTGAGGCCGCAATCAGTCTTGAGACGCGAGACGAAGAGCGTGCAGAAGCAGTGCGCAAGTCCGATAAAGCCATCGACGCCCTAGAAGAACTTATCAACGAAGAGGCCGCGCGTGTGATCGCCTTGCGTGCGCCCACGGCGATTGATCTGCGCGTCGTGCTTTCTGTCATCAAAGTGAGTGCCAACCTGGAGCGCATCGGGGATTACGCCAAAAACCTTGCCAAGCGCACGGGCGTGCTGTCCCAAATGGAGCCCGTGAATGGCAGTGCGGGGGCCTTGCGCCGCATGGCCAAAGAGGTCGAGGGGATGCTGAAAGATGCCTTGGATGCCTATGTCGCACGGGATGCCGAGCTTGCACAGGATGTGATCGACCGCGACATTCAAGTTGACCAGATGTATAATGCGCTTTTCCGGGAGTTCCTGACCTTCATGATGGAAGATCCCACCAATATCACCGCCTGTATGCACTTGCATTTTATCGCCAAAAATATTGAACGGATGGGTGACCACGTGACCTCTATTGCCGAACAGGTTGTCTACCTCGTTACTGGGGCGATCCCGGATGAGGCGCGCGCCAAAGGCGACAAAACATCATTGCCAAGCTAAGGAGACCTGCAAGATGTCCACTGATCAGCCCCGTGTTTTGGTCGTAGAGGATGAGCCCGCCCAGTTGGAAGTTCTGGCCTACAATCTCGAAGCCGAAGGGTTTGCAGTAAGCCGTGCGAGAGACGGGGAAGAAGCTCTTTTGATCATCGCCGAGGAGGCGCCGGACATCATTGTGCTGGACTGGATGATGCCCAACATGTCCGGCATCGAAGTCTGTCGGCGCATCAAGAGCAAGCCAGAGACACGCTCTACTCCGGTGATCATGCTTTCGGCGCGCTCTGAAGAGGTGGATAAAGTGCGCGGGCTGGAAACTGGCGCGGATGATTATGTCGTCAAACCCTATTCGGTGATCGAGTTGATGGCGCGGGTGCGTACCCAGCTGCGCCGCGTGCGGCCTTCTTCGCTTGGCCAACAACTTGCATTTGACGATATTATTCTGGACGGTGAGACGCACAAAGTCACACGCGGCAAAGACGAGCTCAAGCTAGGGCCAACGGAATTCCGGCTACTCACCACGTTCATGGAAAAACCCGGGCGCGTCTGGAGCCGTGAGCAGTTGCTCGACCGTGTATGGGGGCGGGATCTATACGTCGATACCCGTACGGTAGATGTCCACATTGGCCGTCTGAGAAAAGCACTATCACAGTATGGCGGTGCCGATCCGCTTCGGACAGTGCGTGGCGTAGGGTATGCGCTTGGCTAGCCCAAGCAGACAGGCGATCTCGATCGGTTCAGAAAATTTTATCCACAGCGTGTCATAAAACTGTTACTCTCTAGTTTCAGAGCAGTGAGGTTTTACAATGATCAGCCGGTGTACGATTTTTCTTTGTATCAGCTTGGCCATCCCGACCCATACACAGGCGCGGATGTCTGATGTAATCTGTGATGACAGCGCCCGAATGATCAAGACATTGAAGGAAATTCGAGGGGCCAAGCGCCAGGGGATGGGCTTGCGCGATCCGGAGACAATGCTTGAGGTGTGGGTCACTGTGCGCAACGGCGATTGGGTGATTGTGCAGAACTATGCAAACGGCACATCCTGTATTGTCGCGATGGGGGAACATTGGGAAGGTTCTTTGACGAATCCCGCTTAAAACACCGCTTCTTCCAAGCGATCCGTCGCAGGTGCGGGCCGCACAGACAAAGCTTCGATGCGATCGTATGCCTCATCAGTCAATTTCAGGTTCCGAGCTTCCAGTGAGGGCTGCAATTGCGCGACACTGCGCGCGCTGATGATAGGTGCCGTCACCGCAGTGTGTTGCGCCGCCCACGCCACAGCAAGCGTCGCCGCGTCAATGCCCATTTCAGTGTAAGCGATGCGAGGACCCCATGGTATCGCGGCTATTCGTGATATGAGAGTCTGAGTCTCCAACTGATTTGGAGGTAATTTTATGCTTGATGA
>Ga0233413_10001450_pt1 | contig 10357 bp, 15 predicted proteins | sample Na_anoxic_6_MG_FD_189019 | JGI IMG/M metagenome (GOLD analysis project Ga0233413, IMG submission 189019) | Seawater microbial communities from Saanich Inlet, British Columbia, Canada - Na_anoxic_6_MG | ecosystem: Environmental > Aquatic > Marine > Inlet | place: Canada: British Columbia... | reverse complement strand
ATGATAACGACACATATAACATATAACCAATTCTATCAACCGCATCACCATTAATATTTCCATTTTGATATACATTAATACAACCTTTTAATTCTTTTGGTGATTTTAATTCTCTTTTATACCATTCATATAAATGCATATATTCGTGTGAGAAAAATGATGATACATAATAATGTAATGTATTATAATCTATTGTTTCCCTATCCTCTGGTATAGTTAAAACCACATCAAACTCAGCATCTAATATATTATGAGTGTTGTCTTCGTTTTGGATAATTTGTGTCCAATAAGGGTTATAATTCATATCTACCATAGCCTCATCATTCTCACTATTATTAATAATGACACTAACAATTATACTATCTATAGGGATATTTTTATAAAAATCTTTATCTTTTAAAATTAATGATAATTTACTTAATAGATAAACATCCTCTTCAACATCTTGTTTTAATATTAAAGGTAATAATTCGTCAGTGGTATAATCTGCCCATTTTTCAACCGACTTTGAATACCCCCTACTTTCTTTTAATACTTTGTTGTATTGGTTCCTATTTACAATTACTTTCATTTATACTATTATTACAATAATAAATATCATAAAAAATTTAATAAAATAAACATTATGGAATTACTATTAATTATTTTGGTTGGGTACTCTATTTCTAACATAATAGTGTACGGAACAATATTTGAAGGTTTACGAGAAACTGCTGAGATTTACAACCCAAAGTTTTTCGGAAAATTATTATCATGTATGATGTGTACACCTTGGTGGGTAGGATTTTTTCTGTCATTAGGTACACAAATAAGTGGTTATACTGAATTTTCTCCATTTTATTCAAATGGTTTAGAAAACATCTATGTATCTATATTTTTAGATTCTTGTTTAATTTCAGGTACTACTTGGTTAATACACACAGTACAAGAACATTTAGAGGGGTAAAAAAAAAGAGGGTTTAATTACCCTCTTCCTTTTCTAATTCTTTTTTGATTCCGTTTTTATTGGATGGTGGTAATTCAACACCATTTTTCATTAATACTTTACCTTCACTTCTAGAAGGCGTTCTTGGTATATCTTCCAGCGTTGGTTCGGGGATTGTTTCTATAACGAATTTTAGTTTTTCCAAATCCTTTAAAGTTTTATCAGTAAATAACATCTTCAATTCTTCAATTTTAGCTTTTAATAATGTAAGTTTATTTTCTTTCTCAATATTGAAGTCTATAATATGTTCCACATGGTCTAAAACAATATCCAAAGAATCCTTTGGGTTTTTAGGGTGTACCATAAAATAGTTTTGATTATTACTACTTGGTTTATACATAACATTATCGGATTCAAACATATCCCACCCTTCACGTAAAACCACGTCAACTACTGGTAAATCTTTTACAAATCTTATACCTGTTACATAAGGTCTTAATTCATTTAATTTTTCTTGAAACATATATCATATATTTATTCCACTTATTATTGACATTAAAAAATATGATATGGATATACCCAAAAAAAACAGAGCATTTTTATCTAATACAAACCTTTCACCATTTCTAAAATTCCTTAATAAAAAGAAACCATGTCTTAACATGTTAAGACATGAAAAGATAAAGAGTAGTAATAGTACTTTATTGAATATATCCATCATATTTATAATTTAAACCTCAACCTCAGAGTTCTTCTTACTAGAAACATCCACTCTGATGTCTTGACATAAATTTTTAATTTCTTGACAACCTTTTCTTACTCTCGTACCAGCAGCCTTGTTACTTTTTTCATAAAATTTAGTCGCATCTTCTTCTAAATTAGCAACTAATTGTTTTAATTGTTCATACAATTCCATTTTAATTAATTTTAATCATTGTTATTATTTAATTCTGGGGTTACTAAAGTACCCATATATTCACTTAATGTTTTAATCTTACTATTTGTTTTAGTAATAGAATCTAATACTTTATCAAAATCTATTTTTCTATGTATAATAGGAGGATTTTCATCGTTCAATATTCTATTTAATTCCAATTCTTGAGTATCCCTTTCTGACACCAAATCGGATAGCATTATTTCTAAAAACTTAAGTTTATTATTCATATATACAACTATAGAACATTTTATCCATAAAATAAATAGTAAAATCTATGTTTTTACCTTTTTATTTAAGCTTTTATCTAATAATTTATATAATTCAATTAAAACATCAATATCTGATCTTGATTTTAACCTATGATAATTAAAAGATAAATCACCTAAATTATTTAACTTACTTAAAATATTTTTTTTATCTTGTGATTTATAAAATATTTCATAATAAAAAAAATAAAAATATTCTTTTATCTGTGTCATATCATCAAAAACAATATTTTCCTCTTTAAAATTATCAATAACCTTATCAATACACCAATTAAAGTGTTGTGTTATTTCCTTTTCACTATTAATGTAATCCGAACCTAAATATGTACATTAATTATTTTATTAAGAGACATAATAAAATCATAATAAAGATTACATCTTTCATATTTTATATTATTAGCCCTATATAAAAGATGCATTTGTTCATATGTTAATGGCGTTGCAATATAATTCATAAATTCTGATCTATCCATTTTAAAATTATACTACCATTCTTATCATTTATAAATACTTTATATAGTTTTTAATAAATCTACTAGTTCTGGTTGGGGGAAACAGTCGAATTTATCTTTACGAACATTAGTGTGTGTCCACAAACCCTTTATCCTACCATTATACGCATCATCGTTAAAATCAAAAGCTTCTTTGGGGTGTACACCATCTTTTAATAGTTGGGGTAATCCTGATACCATATCTATGTCAGGATAAATGTTTTTAACGTGTTTAATCAATAACCCTAAACTTTCTATTTGTTCTTTGGTATATGCGTGCCAGTATTGATGACCTCTGAACTCATATCCTAAATCACATACCATACTTTCTGGAACCTCGCTATTGACATATGTATAATATTTACCGTTCTTTTTAGTCACATAACCAAAATTATTAATTTCAACTGCTGATGAATACTTAGACATATTAAAATTACCCACTTTACCTAAATGCCAACCAATATAGTTATCAGGAAAACACTCTACAACTTGCCCATTATACTTGTCGTCACCGTAACTACCAACTTTAACACTTGTACCACCGATACAATATTGTGTTGCCACACGTCCTCTATCGTCCTTATTCCAACTGTTAATAGTATTATATGGGTTATTCCATCCAGCTGTGTGGTGTATAAAGAAATTTTCTGGTTGTATTTTTCCATAATCTTTTACATACTCATCACCATCTAAATAAGCCTTATCAATTTCTAACCCATCTTCTGTGGTATATGAACCCAAATAATTTAATTTATCATCTCTATCATTAGAATCATCAAAATCAGTTCTATCAGTATCAATATCAACCCCCATTGTTTGATCAACCAATTTTTCATAAGTTTTTGGACCCACTATACCATCTGCTGTCAATTCATTCCTAGCTTGAAATTGCATCACACTATACTCAGTACCAGATCCAAATATACCATCTGCGGTAATTCCTAACATTTGTTGTACCTCTTTAACTTCTGACCCAGTATCGCCTTTTTTTAACATAATATCATTTTTTACACCGTTTAATAGATAAGTATAGGTTGTATCACCCACAATACCATCTACTGTTATTTTTTTTGCTGTTTGGAAATTCTTAACTGCGGTTTCAGTTATATCCCCAAAGTAATCTGTAATTGTGTGGTATGTCCAAAAACCATTATCATCTAATAACGTTTGTAACTCTTTTACATCTGGACCACTATCTCCTTTTTTTAGTAACATATCTTTTTATTTTTAAACTGTATTTGCGGAAATAAAATCCACCATTAAATCATTATTAGGGATTATCATTTCTTTTATTACCGCTTTCATTATATCATCAAAATATTTTTTTAATGCACCATCACTCATATCTTTAGGAAAATTCATATCAAAATATTTAGTATCAACCGTTTCTTCATAAGGTATTGAATCAAGATCTCTATATATTGGAATGAATTCACTTAAATTATCATTCATAGATATATAATCACTCCCTAATTTATTTGGGAATTTTTTATTTGGGAACATATTGACAAATATTGAGATTTGTATAGTAGTATTTCTAATCTCAACAGTGTACATTTCTTCCATTATTGCCTCATTTATATCATCAGAAACTACACCACAAATAAAATCACCTGTTTCGTTGGAAACAATTACTTTGTTATTATAATTATTGTAATAATATTTTAATAGTTTTGCACCTAAAATATGATCATATTCACTACTAAATGGTACCTTTTTTTTTGGTATCTCTTTTGGTACATCTTTAAATAATATATCACCGTACTTATTATAAAAATCATAAATACTATATAGATAATCATAATCACCTATTTTTAACATTTCAGAAGCTTTCACAAGTCGTTGCCCTTCTGTCATATCCCAAGCCTTCGTCTGTCCAGGATAATAAAACTTATCATCTTTAATTATATTAAAAACCTTTAATACAACCTTATCTAATTTAGGTATATCCATATCATCTATTATGGATTCTGTTAAAATATTTTTGAAATTCAAATTCATACTTATTTTTTCATCTGATTCATCATTCTTTGGTAGTATCCAGGATTTTTTATTTCTGTTTTAACCATATATATTAGATCTTCTCTATTATCTCTTTTAAGTTGTTTTATCTTTTTTCTTAATTCAGATTTATTTAAATTATTAGAAATTAAATATTTAAATAATTCAAAACTATAAGGATCATCACTTTGTAATTCTGTAGGTGTATTTTTACTCTTTATTAACTCTATCTTTTTAATAGGTAGTGGGTCAACCCTAAGTATTTCTTTACAATATTCTTTTACATCATCTGTTATCACATTAGGAGGTAAAGTACTCTTACCTAATAATGACATACCCTTTTTGTCTAATTTAATAACTCTAAGACAATAATCGTAATATGCAAATTTTGGGTCTTTCTCTCTTTCCATCACAGTATTCGCAATGTCAATATCACCCTCTAATTCTTCCATTAAATTTATTAAATATTCATTTGGTGGATAGTCATCAGGTTTGAATGTAAAATGCCAATTTTCGCTAGGGACTTCTCCCCACCACCAACCGTATACCTCTCCGTTTTTTCTAACCCAATTTTGTGCGTCACTATATCCACAACCAGAACACCCATCAACATCTACTGCATGCCCCTTTCCATGATTACTGGTTCCTGGAACAGCAACCTTTGCAGGTTTACCTTGTACATTACTTTTGGTTTGCCAAGTTCCAATTTTCTTAGCGTCTCTATATGTCGATATATTTACATTTTTAACACTATCTTCATATGCAGTCCAATCTACAATATCAAATTGTGTTTTATAAGGTCTATAACCAGAAGCGCTTTTAAAATACAATCCATCCGCATTCATCCTATCAACCATTTTTTCATAATATGGTGCCGAATCAGATGTCAACTCTATATTTCTACCATTTTCTTTACCCGAACTTACTTTTACAATATTAGTTTTAAACCCATTTTCTGTTTTACACCCTACGCAATTTTTTTTAGGATCCCAATAATCTTTTGTTTTTATAGAAGGTGGGTCTTCTTTCTTACCATTTACTGGGGGGTCTTCTATTTCTAGTAGAATTTTTTTCAATTGTCTTTCAGTAATTAATATTTTCATTTTAATATTTATTAATAAATATTATGGAAAATAAAAAAGGTGGGATATACCCACCTTATTATAAATAATTCATACTTTTATTTACTATATTTTTTGGTATGTCAGGGTTTAACGATTACTTGTTTTAGAAATTGTTCTTTGGTTTTATATCCCCCATATTCATCGTCATACGCCTTTAACCTCATAGATTTAGGTGAAAAAATATCCCCCACTAAAATATTCGGGTATAGTTCTGTGAATAAATTACCATCATCGTCTTTTGTATTTTTATATTTTTCAAAACCTTCTTCACTTATTATAGGATATTGTTGTATTGATTCATCATTTAAAATGATACCTATATGGTTATCACCATCTATTAGTGAGTCGAATTTAGTCGCAATTTCAATAGCTAAAGGTAAATTAGGTATATTAATAGTTTTTGGTAACCCATCATTATAACGTCTTCTGTTTTTCCATTTATGTTTACACTGGTATCTTTTTTTGTATTGATCTAAAATAGGGAAATAATTAAAATGTACATGATCCCCTCCGCCATACCAGCACCACCCAAAGTATCCACCATTTTCTTTTATCCATTTTTCTTCTTTAAATGGTACATCTAAAGATAATCCAAATCCATGATTTGATTTACCCCCTTTAGCTGTTGGTAAATTACCATCACCACCTAACCCTGTACCACTCTGGTGAAATACATCTCTATATGCACTTTCAACCCTTATATCACTACCCATTTCTTCTTTATATAATCTATTCATTCTATTAAAGTTCCTCGCCGCATTAGGGTGTAAATATGCATCTGAACCATAAGGATGGTCACCACAACCAGACAAATAATCGGGTATATTTTTATTTTCACAACCTTCTTTTCTTTGTGAACCACTAGTGTTATTATAGGTTCCTATTTTTTTAAATGCATGTTTCCAATCAACACATCCATTGATTAAACCCCCCATAGTTTTATTATTTTTACAATAACTATGTTCGACAACATTTGTACCCTTATCTTCTACTAAAAGTTTTAATTGTCTCTCTGTTATGAGTATTTTCATCACAACAAATCTTTACCTCTTGTTGATTCTATTAGAGTTTTGAATAATTTTGTTTCTTCGGTATAGTCTGTAGATTTACCCATAGAGTCAGAATATTTGTAGTTAAATAACTTTTTCATTTTATTCGCATCTTCATTAATCTGTGTTTTGTTTTTAGAATTTAACACCGTACCTTCATTAATAGATTTATCCCATCTTACTTTAAAGGTTTGATTACCGTCTGTCATTAGAAATGTGTGTCCATCAACTTTATAGTTTTCTGGAATTAGTTTTTTCATTTCGTATTCGTTTTCGAATTCTTGTTTAAAGTTTAATCTTTTCATTTTGTTTTCGTTTACACCTTTTGTTACTCTTACCCTTGGGGTATCATGATATTGCGTTGGTAAATCATATTTATATTCTTTATATTTTTTAGACGCATCTTTTAATCTTTTATATGTGTCATTTTTATCTTTTGTCTCTCCAAAACCATCGTGTGTACCAAATAAATCATCGTACTCAGATGTGTCATTTAATTCATCATTTCTTTTTTCAAAATCATCATATATATCAGTATCTTCATTATCATATTTTAATCCATACATTTTACCAGCCCCTAAAGCTTCTGTATCATAAACATCTAATGGTTCAGTTTCATCTTGTGACCTATCTACCTTTGGTTCGATAAACTCATCTTTATCAAAGTCATAATAATTACTTATTTTTTTATCAAAAGCTTTTAATTCATCAGTATTAAATTTACCACTTTCTTTTCTTACTCTATCAGCGACCTTCAACCCATTAGGTTGTTCTTCTTCTCTAATGATTACTTTTGTTTTTTTAGTTAAAAATTTCTTTTCCATCTTAGTTTTATTTATAAATATCTAAAAATTAGATAATGTTACTTTTTTATTTTTAAATTAGACTTTTTTACTGTTTTCAAAACCTTACCTTCACCAAAAACTTTATCAATTTTCATTTCAGACCTATCGGTTAATGTTATAGGTGACCCACCTGGACCCCCAGACCCTTGATTACAATAAGGGAATTTTTTACATTTCTTTTTAATGTTTACAAACTTACCACCTGGATATGTTTTTTCTGTTCTACCTCTCCAACCATCTTTACCAGCCCAAATCTTAGGTGTTTCATAGGAACCAACAGCACCAGCGTAATCTACAGACTCTTCAATATCATCTTCTTCCAATATTTCCTTATCTTCATTAAATGAGTACATCTTACCAATTGGTAGATTCATTCCATTAACTGAAACTGGTATTTCACTCTTTTTAAATGTTCTTGTGATTGGTCTACCCAATGCCCCAACATATGAACCACTAGACGCCCCAGCGGATGTGGCTTCAGCAACATCTTCTTGGTATGATAATGAAATACCATCTACATTCAATTTACCATCCTTATGTAATTTATCCATATCACTCTTAGAAATTCTTATGGTTTTTCTACCCTCTCCTCTAGCTTTTTCTATTGCAATAATACCAAAATTTTCATCACTATAATAATCTGAATATTCTGCGATATGATCCATTGCAATTTCTCGAGCAACAGCATCATCATCAGTATGTTCTTTTTCTATTTGGGTACCTATATCAATTTCTTTTTTAATATCCGAAACATCCACATCATGTTTTTTAGCCAAATCTTCTGGTGTCTTATTATCGGCTTCACCACCAACAAACTCTTCCTCTGAAAATACAATACCATTTGCCCATTCTTGACCCATAGTAGACTTTCTAAATTCTTTACCTATGTTTGAAGTATCTTCATCTACTACTTTGGGGACATCGTAACTAGAATCACCTTTACATTTAATACGCATTAACCCAATTAAATTTTCTAATTTATTTAATTCTCTTTCTGGTAAATCATGTAAGGTATTTAATTGATTAAACATCCTCACCCCAACCCTTAGTTGTTCCCAATTTTTACAAGAAAGTATTACATCTCTTGTTTTACCATAATCGGCTTTCATTTTTTCTGTACCCATCATTTTAACGCAGTTAACCAAAATTGTCTTCTCATCCATAACTCTTTATGTAACTGGACAAGGACATCTTTATTTATATCTACAATGTTTTTTCTAAACTTTGTACCTTTAAGTTCTTTTTCTAATATTTTTAATACTTTCTTTTCTAGATCACTACCAAAAGCATCCTTAATTTCTTTTCTGATCATAACACCAATCTTGGCTTCATCAGTTTTAGTTAAAGCTTCTGAAATAATTTGTTTAAGTCTTTTATTATTCATATAATAATAAATATTAACATTTTAATAAAAAACTATATCAATACCAATAAAGTTACAATGGGTAATATGACTGATCCAGCCAATCCTAAAAATTTTAAAAACTTTTGTTTACGAATTTCTTTTTTTTGTTGTTTTATAATGTCATCCTTTAAAACTATTTCACTATCCTTATTAGAAATAATTTTTTCTAAATTACTAACCATTTCATCACAATTAGAATTTTGCAAATTTAATTTTTCAATGATTTCATCTTTAAGTATTATTTTTTCTGTGTTTAAACTATCTCTTTCAATATATACATTTAATAAACTATCAGTAACTTCATACTGCAATAAATCACTAAGTATAAACTTAGCATCCTCTAAATTCATAATCACTAATGTGTCACCTTCATCATTAACAGTAGTTTTAATTTCTCCTTTTGAGATAGTCTGCGAGATTGTTGGTAACGCTATTGGCATCCATAATAATAACGTTAGAATGTATTTCATTTTTTTTCTTTTTTAATTTATCTATTTCTTTACTAGAATCCTCTAATTTAATATTTATTACCTCAACATCCTCTTCCAAAACAAGTATGTCCTCCAATAATTTAACATTAGCAAAAGATAAACTATCATTATTATTTATTAATATTTTGTTTTGATTTTTTAATATTAATATCTCCTCTTCGTATGTATTAATTTCTTTGGATGGTCTAAATAATAATAACAATATTACTGCAACACCTAATATTAGAATAAAAATAGTTTTTATGTCTATATCAAATTTAAACATTTTCTATTGGTTCTTCTTCATCACCACCTTCAGCAAACTCTTCTTCACCAAATTCTGTCGATTCTATACTTTCTGGACCCTCTTCAGCATTTTCATCGTCAACAACATCATTTTTATATTCTTCAGCTATTCTAGTTGCCCATTCATTTGACCAAGTTTCATAGTATGCAACTAGTTTTTGAATCTGTTTTAAAACATCGTCATTTAACTGAATGAATGTACCAGTTATATAAACACCCCTAGTGTCATCTAATGAGAAAAACCACTCCACTTTACTATCAGTAAATTCCCCACTAAATTCTACATTCTGAGCCTTAGGATATAACTTAAAGGAGTTGAAGCTTGATCTAGGTGTAACAGTATCTCTAAATTTTTTCTCTTCTTCAGCCAATTCTGATGGATCCAATTCTTTATTATCTGTTGCCGATTCTACTTGTTCTCTTAACATTTTTTTAGTAGTATCTGTTTTTTTAGTATTTGATTCTCTAATCAATCCTAACATTCTTTTTGTTTCATCGTGTTGACTCATATCACTATTTTTAATTTTCTATTTTATCT
>Ga0233413_10001448_pt1 | contig 10376 bp, 6 predicted proteins | sample Na_anoxic_6_MG_FD_189019 | JGI IMG/M metagenome (GOLD analysis project Ga0233413, IMG submission 189019) | Seawater microbial communities from Saanich Inlet, British Columbia, Canada - Na_anoxic_6_MG | ecosystem: Environmental > Aquatic > Marine > Inlet | place: Canada: British Columbia... | reverse complement strand
GTTAGATCAGGGTGGATGATACAAGAACCTTTCTCAACAGGTCTTGATGCTGTTAGTGACTACACTAAGTATACTAATCCTTACAATACATTCTTACGTGTAAATGAAAGAGAAAAGCTCGACTACACTCCTGATTCTTTAGAAGAGTTCGAGTTTAGAAGAAGTTTCAGAATGAGGTATGGTGGTGGTATAGATGCCGTACCAATGGACGACTTCAAACAAAAGAGAGACGACTTCATTACTCATGCCGATGCTCAGAAGATGGCGGAAGAAAGAGGACTTGATCCTAGTCGATTGCCTAAAGATGAGGAACATTCCGTAGAGTATTGGGATGATTTATTAGACGCTATAGACGTAAAGACTAAATTAGAAACCACTATATCAAGGGTTCAGCCATCAGCGTCATTCATGGCCGCGTCATTAGGTACTGGTATGGTAGCCTTCGCCCAAGACCCCATAAATGTAGCCACATTCTTTATCCCTGTCGTGGGTACTGGTGGGAAAGTAGCACAATTTGTAGCGAAAGGGAAAAGTTTGATCGGTAGAGTGGGTAGACGCGCAATAACTGGTTTTGCTGAAGGTGTTGCAGCATCTACTGCGGTAGAGCCTATTTATTACGGTCTTACAAGACAAGAAGATTTAGACTACGACATGAGTACCTCTTTAACGAATATTGCCATTGGTGGTTTATTCGGGTCAGCTGTAAATGTTATAGCAGGTCCAACTATGGAAAGAGCGTTCTTTGGTAAAGAAGTTGCTCGTATCTTAGACTCACTTGATGTTGATTTAACTAAAGCTATAACTAAACGAGCAGAGGACGGTAAGCCTCTTGCATCATATAATCAGATACAAAGTTCTGAGTTACAGGGTGTTATGTCTCAAATCATAGCGAACTCGGATAGAGAAACTGTCGAGGTTGTAATGCGTGCCGCCATCAATCAACTGATGAAGGGTGAGAAAGTAGACATAATGGGTATTCTTTCAAAGAGTTCAGGTGTCCAGTCATTCGTTAGAACAATACGTGATACAGATACTGTATCTACTCTAAGTAAGATTATTGGTGAAGTTGCTGAGGACATTAATAGAACACTTGATGTTGATGGTGCTATAAGCAAATCGGAAAGGGTATCCATTGTTAATAAGATGGAAGGTGTTAAGAAAGAACTTGCTGAACTTGCTGAAATCAGAGAAGGTCTGAAAGCACAGAGTAAGTTAGAAGGCGGTGGTGTTAAACAACAGATGGAAGTTGTCAAAAAAGACAAAGTGTTCGCTGACGCTGAAAAGAAATTGCAGAAATCATTAGATGGTTTACTAGGAACACTTGATAACTCCAGAGCATCTAAGCAAGCTAAATCTGATATTAAGGATATGATTAAACGTATCCATAGTGGTGAGATGTTGGAAGACGCTATCACTGAAACAGACAATCTGTTGAAACTATTACATCATTTATCACCTAATGAGTCGAGCATTAGGGGTGCTTCTAACATTAATCGAAATTACAAAGGTGTTGATAAAGTTGTTAAAGAGACAGATGATCTTATTGAAAAACAACAAACGCAAGTAAACAAGGCCGATGATGCGTTCCTTGACGATGAGATAACTGAATTGGATATAATGGTTAAAGACGAGGTTGATGAAGCTGGTATGAATACAATGGGTAAAGATATGACCAAGATAGATGAAGCACAATCAAAGGTGATAAAAATCATTGATGACTTTAAAAAATGTAGGATGTCGTAATGCCAACTTTAAAACAATGTGTTAACAATGTCAAAAAGACAATCGATGATGTACTAGATGATGATTTGATCGGTGCTAGAGAAGAACTTAATTCCCTGACTAAGATGATAGATGAGGGAAAGATAGAAGATGAGAAAATCTACGAAGCTTTGGCAGAGTTAGTCGGTACTGTCAACACAATGGTGAAGTTCCAAAAACGAAATACAATGCTCAACACACTCGCGCAGGTGCGTATGTATCGGTACATGGAAGAAAACCATATTGATGCACCTTTGCGCGGTCTTGAGGGGCTGATTGCAGGTGTTCAGTCTGGGAAATATGGTACACGTAAGTCACTAGAACGTAGAATGGAATCTGTCAGAGGTAGATACCTTGGTGGTTTTTTGAGAGATTTGGAACAACATCCTGACTCCAATGCTCTGTTTTTAGACACGTCTCCTGAAATGGATAAGCAGATAAATAGAGCGTTGTATGACCACAGTGGTGGTGAGAACATATCTAAGAATTACCCAGAACCTATTGTAAAACTTGTGGAGTTGATGCACAAGTATAGTGAAATGGCACGACTTGAAGCTAACTCATCTGGTGCGATGATAGGTAAGTTAGACAACTACTCTGTTGCTCAAACACACGACCCAATAATGTTAATAAGAGGTCGTAAGAATAAACAAAAGGGTTTAGATGAACGTGAGGACTGGATTGCTTATATGAAACAAGCACTAGACCCAGAGCGTACGTTTGGTAAAGCAGACCCTGATGAGTTTCTAAACAAAGTATATAACAATATCATTACACGAGACCACAAGTCTGCGAGTGATACATCGCTAGATACTGCACAAATTAGCTTAACTGGTACTCGTAATATCGGCAGAGCTATGTCGAAAGAGAGAGTGCTTCATTTCAAGAGTGCTGACGACTGGTTCGATTATAACAACCAGTGGGGTAAGAAAACAGTAAAAGAAGCCTACATTTCAGGAATGATGAAGAAGACTAACGACATTGCAATGATGCAGATGTTAGGACCTAATCCTCGTAACAACCTGATTAAGATAACAGAAATGATTAAGAACAAAATTCCTGATGATCGTCCTGATGAGAAGATTGCATTGGGTACAGCGTGGAGTAGAGACGGAGAACTTACGAAATTACTTGATGTTGTTGATGGTACAGCTAACAGTATAGTACCAACTAAAAGAGGGGCGCAGATGGCATTTGTGAGCGCTGGTTATCGAGGTGTTGTCACTATGGCGATGCTTGGTAAGATGGTGCTTGCAATGATACCTGATCTTGCAGTGTTCTCTCAGAATGTAAAGAGTAATTCGAGTGGTGGCTACGCTGGTGGAATATCAAAAGCGTTTGGTGCATTGATTGAATCTGTTGGTGGTACACCCGAAGAGAAGATACGAGTTGCTAGAATGATGGGTATTTTCCAAGATTCTGTTATTCAAGGTGTTGGTGCGAGATTTGGTATAGACAGAGATTTCTCATCGGGTATGCAGAGAAGTGTCAATATGTTCATGAAACTCAACGGTGCTGCATGGTGGAACGACAATCTTAAAATGTCAGCAGTTATTATGTTCTCTAGTGAAGTGGGTGATGGTATCACTAAAGGTGCTAAGTATGCTGATTTAAATGCTGACTTGAAACGTGGTTTATTGCGTAATGGTATTGGTGAACATGAGTGGAAAGTAGTATCCAAGATGGAAACGATAGATTATAAAGGTGATAGACTAGGCGCTCCTGAAGGCATACATAACATATCAGACGATGTAATCAAATCATATCTAAAAAGCAAGGACCGACTGGTCAGTAAGCGATCAATTAATGAGGCACGTACTGAATTAGAAGATACACTTAGATCATACTACGTAGACATGGCAGAATACTCAGTGGTTACACCAGATGCTAAAACAAGTAAGGTGATGTTCAAGACTGGCCAGCGCGGTACATTCATACGTGAGTTTGCCAATGTTGTAGGATTGTTTAAAACATTCGGTGTTTCGATAATGCAGAAGTCACTTGGTCAGGAGATATTTGGTAGAGGTTATGCTTACAACCCGAACATGGGTGTTACTAGGAATGCACTCAAAGCACTATCTGAAAACAGGAACGGTGAACTCGCTAACGTAACATCATTAATGACAGGAATGTTTGCATTAGGCTACGGTTCAATATATTTAAAAGACATGGTTAGTGGTAAAGAGTCACCTGATTTAAATGACCCTAAAACCCACATGAGAGCATTGATACAAAGTGGTAGTTTGGGATTGTTAGGTGACTTTACTGTGAATCAAGTAATGAATAACAGATATGGTCACAATCCAGTTGCTAACATGATTGGTCCAGGTGGTGGAACAGTGAATGACGCTATCAATCTCACATCTGGTGCTTTTGAGTTACTTCAGACAGGCAAGAGTGACAAGATTAAGAAAGAGTTATGGAATACGGTTACTGGTCACACACCATATCAAAACCACTTCTTACTCAGACCTGTTATGGACTGGGCGTTATTGTACTCAGTACAGGAAGCACTTAACCCAGGTTATCTTCGCAGAATGGAAGGATTCGTTAAGAAGAAATCAGGGCAAGATTACTACGCACCGCCATCTGAAGGTGGTATTATAGGGGCAATGTTAAAATAGCATTAATATAGGAAATAACACATGACAATTAGTACAACGGAATCACGTAAATCGTACACAGGTAACGGATCAACTGCAGCGTTCAGTTTTCCCTATAAGTTCTTAGCAGACGGTGATTTAAAGGTATATGTGGACAATGTCTTAAAGACACTAACCACTGATTATACTGTATCAGGTGCTGGGTCAGACTCGGGTGGTACAGTAACCTTCGTAACAGCACCTGCGTCATTAACATCAGTAGTCTTCTACCGAGATATGGCAATCACTCAAGAAGTAGATTATATCACTGGTGACGCTTTCCCCGCAGAGACCCACGAAGAAGCACTTGATCGTTTAACAATGATCGACCAACAACAAGAAGATCAGATTGACCGAGCTGTTAAGTTACAACTTGGTGATGAAACATCTTCAATGGAACTACCAGTCAAGGCTACAAGAGCCACTAAGATGCTTGGTTTCGATGCTGATGGTGATCCTATTATGTCTGCATCTACTGTTGATGAAATAGATGCTTCGGTGACAGCAACATTTGCTACAGGCATATTAGCCTCAGCATATCAATTTACAGGTGATGGCACTACGGTAGACTTTACTTTAGGTGGCGGTATTACTGATATTCCCAACTCACAATCTATTATTGTTGATATTGATGGTGTTACTCAGCATACAGACACTTATACCGTATCTGGTAAAGTTGTTACATTCAGTGTAGCACCTCCTAATCTAAGTGATATTCAAGTACGATACAATGCTTATCTTGGTGATGCTACTGACGCTTCTGGTATTACCTATAACCAAGGTGGTACAGGTGCTTCTAGTAGAACAGTAGAGAACAAGCTACAAGAGTCAGTATCAGTTAAAGACTTTGGTGCTGTGGGTGATGGTGTTACAGATGATACTGCCGCTATTCAAGCTGCTATGAGTGCTCATAATAATATATACTTCCCAAATGGAACATATTTTGTTGGCACTGTAAGCGATCCTACTACTCTTTTGTTTCAGTTCCAATTAAAAGATAATGTGTCAATAACTTCTGACTCGGCAGAGATTACGTTCTTAGACACAACCACAGCCGATACTCATGTAAGAGCAATATTTGATTTCAATGACTGTAATAACGTCAGCATCTTTGGTCAGCTTACAATAAGTAGCGACATTGTTGCAACAGGTCACTTTAACGCAAGAGCAATAAACATCACAAATACTACTGTCGATACCAGTGGAGTGTATATTCAAAACTTAATTGTAAATGGGTGTAACTCTGGTGTTAGATTTGGTGTCACTACTGACTCAATCCTTTTCCAAACTAGACATATTGTAATAGATAAGCTGTATGTAAAAGACAGTAAGTATGGTTTGATACCGTTCTATAATGGTAGTTTCTTGGTTGCTAAATCAGTATATACAGATAATGTGGTTAGAGGTTATTATGTAAGTGGTGTAAATAACCATGATGTAAATATAGAAACTCACAATCACCCATATTCATCAGCCGATGTACTGATAAATACTTATGCTAGAGATACCACTGACATTAAAGTAAGATATAGGCCAATAGACAATTTATCATCTCAATATCTAGTTAGACTATCTCACACTTCAACAACAGCACCTGATGCGGTAGCTGGGCCAACATCAGGTAAAAAGATTGAAAATATCTATATAGATTATGATGACAACGGAACAACTTCAGGTACAACAGGCTATAACAACTGGGGCATAATTTGTGCAGAAGAAGATACTACTGGATTAACAAGAACCACCAGTTCACACATCATGACGAACATTAATGTAAGTGGTTCATTTTCAAGATACTATGGGATTTCCTCAGTAATTGCTTTATCTGCTGACTTCTCTGGTGACTCAACAATCACTGTTCCAAATACGTTCTTTGATGCTTCAACATCAGCATTAGCTTGGGTTAATGGTAATGCGAGAACTGGGTGGAGATATTCACAAGGCGGTGGAATTTGGATTGATGATGTTGCGGGTACATGGGAGGGTGATGCAGCGTCTGGACAAATCACTGGACAAATCATAACACCTGTATTTGCAGGAACATGGGTTGATACTGCTGGATTGTATGCCTTTACTGTATTTAGAAGTATAGACTCTATAGTTACAATAACTGGTGCTATCACTGGTGGCTCAACGGCAAATGCGTTAGCGTTCACTTTACCAGTAGGTTGCAGACCTACAAAAAAGACATCTTTTATCGCTTGGAACGCTTTTGACAAAACAAGTATGTCTGTTGTCGCTGCACAAAATGGTGAGTTCACTGCTATTCAATCAGAGTATTTGAGTGTTAGAAGAACCACAACAGGTACTCAGTATCTAAACTTTGCATTCAGAGGAGTATAAGATGGAAACACTTGAATATTATAAAAATAAAGTAATAGACAATAAGACTTATTCATTTAGGAGTGAGGGTATTTTTGTTCTAAACTCAGAGTTAAGCACTTATGTAAAAATAGATGAACCATCAGATTTATTAATGACCGCTTATGATGAACAGAAGGCTGAATTTGATACAGAGAAAACCTCTAGAACATTAAAGACAGAAGGTGAACTTTACACTAATACTCTTTACAAAGTGTCCTTTACTTCAAGTGACGCACTGGGTGTTTTACAAGTTAAGACCGCTTTCGAGTTGGGTGTCTTATCTACCAATATTGTATTCAGTAATGGTACAGTCATGCCTATTAAAGCTACAGAGTTTCAAGACTTTGTCACATGGTTCGTGAATAAAAGAAACAGCTTTTTTATATAATATGAACAAAGGAATAAATTATGTATAACTCAGGAAATTCAAGTAAGAACGTAACAGGCTCGGCAATAGTAGATGGTACGGTTGAAGCCGCAGATTTAGCAACTGCTGTCAACAATGATATTGCTGATGGTGTAGCAGGTAAGGCTACAGCAGACTTAGCACTACCTAAAGCTGGCGGTGCAATGACAGGTGCTATCACAACGAACTCAACATTTGATGGTCGTGATGTAGCTACAGACGGTGCAGCACTAGACGTATTAGACCTTGCTATAAACTCAGCAGCAAATGCAGTAGCTATTACTATTGATGCTAGTGAGAATGTAGGTATTGGTACTACTAGTCCTGATGCCCAGTTAGATATATCCGCAAGTATTGGTGGCACGCTAAGATTGTCAGATACTACTGGTAATACAGTTGCTGACGAGGCACATGGTACGATAGAATTTTATACTGCTGATATTGATGGGCCAAGAGTTGGTTCTTATATAAAAGCAACCAGTCAAGACACCTTTGGCAGACTTAGCCATTTACATTTTGCTGTATCAAGGAGTGTCAATGCAACAGCAACAGAGGTTATGCGTGTTACATCTAATGGACTAACATTCAACGGTGACACAGCAGCAGCTAATGCCTTAGATGACTATGAAGAGGGTACTTGGACTCCAGCGTTCTCTTATGCCACTAACGCAGTAATTACTACAAGTAGCGGAAGGTACACTAAGATAGGTAATATGATTTGGTGTGATATTAAGATGTCTGGTATTTCTATGGATGCAGATGCTAGTGATGTTCATATAACGCTGCCTTTCGCTGTAGGAACTGACAACCCAATGAGTATAAACGAAGGTAAAGACTTCTCTTTCCTGAATGCTTTAAACATCCAAGGCGCGCAAGTAATCAATTCTACAGAGTTTAAGATATTTACTGCTGATAACAATCCAATTACTTACAACGAAACAACACGGGCTGGAACATTGGAACTTGCAATAATGGTTCGAGTATAAATAATATTTATTAAAAGGAGAGCATAATGGCTTTAACAAAAGAAACAGTAGTAGATAAAATTGAAGTGCTAGAGAACGGTACAATACAAGTGCGTTCAGCAACAAGGGTGTTAGAAGAGGGTGAGGTATTATCTTCATCATTCCATAGACACGTATTAACACCTGGTGCAGATACAACTGACGAAGATGCTAAGGTATTAGCTATTGCTACTGCTACTTGGACTACAGATGTAGTTACCGCATACAACGATTCAGTTGCCGCACTAGAAGTATAGGAGAATAAGATGGCTTTAACTAAGGCACACAACAGAATGATAGCCAGCGCATCAGCTAATGTAAAAGACTATGGTGCGGTTGGTGACGGTGTTACTGATGATACAATAGCTATTCAGGCAGCGCTTGATGTAAGAGGCTCTATTTATTTTCCATCTGGTACTTTCTTAATAACAGGCTGGTTAAAGGTTTATTCTGATACTGACATCTTTATGGATGGTTGGTTAAAGGTTGATAATGTCGCACCTGTAGCTAATTATGAAGCTGTGTTTACTATGTCACTTGCATTAAACGGTGAGAGTACAGATAACACACACTTTAGAAATATCAAACTAGATCTAAATAATTCACCTGCTGCAAATGGCGTACTCTTTAGAGACGGTACTACTAACTGTAGTATTAATGGCTGTATCATTAAGAACGCTAGTCACGATAAGGCTGGTTATAAAGGTGGTAGAGCGATAAACATTGAAGCTGGTTCTGGCGTTTCAACTGTGCCAGATAATATTATTGTTACTAATTTCAACATACAAGATTGTTATGGCGCAATATCTATTTCAGTAGGCTCAGATAGTACAGATAACAATGTCCTGATTACTGGTGGCGTGGTAGAGAATTGTGAAACCCTTATCACTATATTTGGCAACTCCGCAGGCTTCCCACACGATGGTGATGAATCTGGATTTGTTATATCTGATATTGTAGCTTACAACGTGGGTAAGAACGTAACATACACGCCTAAGCACGGCATTATATCTATGAATAGGGCGTCAAACGGAGTTATAGATAATATCAGAATATACAACTCTCCTGGCTACGCATTTAGTGGTTACTTGTATCACGGTGAAAGTAGTAATATCACACTAAGTAACATACAAGCACATTCTGACTTCACAACTTTATTCAACCTGAACAGCTATGCTGAAGTTGACAGCCTGCCTGTGTACAAATATGGAACAAGAAACCTACTTGTTAGTGGTGTAAATCACATAGGTACAACAGTAGATACTATTGAATATGGCTATTCTTATAATGCAGGTTTAACTGAAGGAGAGGGTGATGCTAATCCAAAAGACAATATCTTTAGGTTCTCTACACAAAATGTATCAAGCGATAGAATAGTAGCAGCAAGTATATTAACTTACGATAACTTCTTTCTTGAGATAAATAATATTGCCAACACGGGTAAGATAACTGGTGCAGCAAGTAATTTATACTACAACACCTTCTCTAGTCTAGCCGATAAACAAGCATTCTCTAGTCCTTTAAGTATTAGGGATAAGCTAGGTGACAAGAGTGGTGGCTTAGGTATTACAAGTTATGCACCAGCAATATCTCTTTATGATATGACTGCATCAGGACACGACTTTAGAGTATCGGTTGATGGTAATAAACTTGTCACAGAATATTCAACAGACGATGGTGTTAATTGGCTAGGTCTTTCTACAGTTGATAGTACAGGTTTGTTGCCTAGCACAGCTACTTATGATTTAGGTAAGAGTACTAACTTAATAAGAAACATATTTGCTAACCTGCCAACATCAGATCCTTCTGTCACTGGTCAACTTTGGAACTCGTCTGGAACGGTTAAAATTTCACTATAGTAATGTATAACCAACAACACTAAACAATCGCAATTAAAGGAGAATAACAAATGAAAGCATTCAAACAAAAAATAGGCGCACACACAAGAGGGACTAAGTAATGAACGAGATTTTAATAAGAAGAGATGACTACCGCTCACCTACAGGTGCTATCAATGCATCAGATACATACTATGCAGGTGAACTAGCGGCTACAACTAATCAATCAGTGACAGTTCCTACAGGAGCAGGTGTAGTAGTCTTCAGTGCTAATGGTGACTTCTATGTACGTTATGATGGTAGTGCAGCAGTAGTACCTACAGGTGCAATCAATGCAGACACAGTGGATTTAAACCCAGGG
>Ga0233413_10001445_pt1 | contig 10395 bp, 8 predicted proteins | sample Na_anoxic_6_MG_FD_189019 | JGI IMG/M metagenome (GOLD analysis project Ga0233413, IMG submission 189019) | Seawater microbial communities from Saanich Inlet, British Columbia, Canada - Na_anoxic_6_MG | ecosystem: Environmental > Aquatic > Marine > Inlet | place: Canada: British Columbia... | reverse complement strand
GCCCTTATGCAGGCGGTTCCTTTATTCTGAATATCCCAATCGCTAAAGTGACAAGCATTAAGTATTACTGTTCCGGAGCCTTCATTAATAACCTGCTCGTCGGTTTCACCAATTATCCAAAATCCGCTATTTGAAATCTTAACAGGCCCCTTGTTTTCAGGCCCTACTTTTATGGTTGACATAAACTGACAATTTGTAAACTGAACGCCAGAATAACTCTGCACCTTATTTACCTGAACGGCAATAGGTCCAATATCAGAGCCCGATTGTGTTACCAAAGCATTTCCTTCACCATGTCCAAAATCATCAAATAGGAAGCCTATTTTGGCGAAAATCACAAAACTGTTACTTATGTATTCCCAATCTGTTCTTCCAATTTTAAAGCCAATCAAGTTTTCCTGTAAATATGGAGTTAAGATATCATTCCAGTATTTATCCTCTCCTCCTTTGTAATCGGCCGGTGGTGTTGGTAATGTTTGTTCCAAACCTGTGCGTTTCCAAAAATTTGGATTAAAATGTACATTCTCTAAGCGACCAACATCATAACACTGGTCAACATAAATTCCTATTTTAAGCGGGCAAGCATATACATTACGTATAAAATGTAACTCATTTACTTTGGATCCAGCATCAATAGCTTTGTAAGGATTGGTTATAACAATATCTATTACTTGACACATTTCACCGTCAATTTGTATAGTCCATGGGTATGGAATGACTTTAGGTAATATGCGTTGTTCGGGATAATTAATCAACAAGTTTTTAATTGATGCATTGTTCTTAAGTGTAACCGTAGGTTGAGCTTCTGCATTCCCTTTACCGCCATAGATATTTAAAACTGTCCCTATAGGAGCCAAAGGATGCGGGATTCCGTCATAAGAACCTTTAAGTGTAACTCCGGCCGGAACAATTAGGGTTTGATCTAATCGATATTTTCCCGCAGGAAGAAAACAAATTCCACCTTTATTTACGGCATCATTAAGTGCTTCTTGTATTGCTTTCGTGTCATCTACTGCTCCATCGGCTACTGCTCCATAATCTTTTACATTTACATAATCTGGCGTTATTTGCGCATAAGTGTTAGAGAATAACCCTGTAGTTACTAATAATAATGCTAATACTAATTTTTGCATAATTTTGATTTTATTTCAATTACTTTTCACTTATTCTAAGGTTTTTCCTTTTAATGCTCTCCTAATTGATTTTCGTTTTCGACTTCAACTTTTAGGAGTGTAAATATAATTTGCTCTCTTTCTGAAATTGAAGAGTTCCACTGATCTTCTTTTCCTTTACCCATACAAGAAGCCATTAAAAATTTCTTTTTGCATTGATTTTAAATTCAATTCCATTAGGCAGTACAGTACTAATAAAAAACTACATAATTTAAAAATTTGATTCATGGCTTTGGCTGGGCTTTCGTTGTTTTATAGTAATTTATTTCTTGTTCCTTTTTGCGGTAATTTTAAATTCGGTTCCATCAGGAAGTATAGCGGTACCTCCGATAGTATCTTTTTCAATTTTCATAGAAATTTCAATTTCATTTCCCTCTATTGGCATATAGCCGGTTACAACATTTTTACTCACTTTTACATCTGTTAAGTTTGTCGCTGTACCTTCATCAGGAGAAATGACTACTTTATATTTAGACTCGGATTTGGTTATTTCAATCATTCCAGTTCTATCATACTCGTATTTATTTGAAGCGGTATAAGAAAAAGTGCCTTCTACTTTTGATTTTTGCGCATAAGTATTAGAGATTAATCCTGTTGCTACTACTAATAATAATGTTAATACTAATTTTTGCATAATTTTGTTTTTATTTAATGATTTACTTTTTTTATTATTTCTTTTTTTTACTAAGGCTTAATGAGAACGGAACATTTTCGGGAAGGCTTCCCCAATTTTTATTAGGACTATCCTTCAAGTCAAATTCAAAAGTTCCTCCATTTTGGATATCCTCATATTTAATAAAGTTATTCGAATAGTTCGAGTTATTCAGTTTGGTGGACTGGATGTAGAAATTCTTTTTTGAATTGTTTTTTGCGCTGATTGTAAATGTATTTCCGTTTTCTAAATTAAGGGTTGCTTTATCAAATAATGGAGAGCCAATTACATATTCATCTGCTCCAGGGGTTACAGGATAAAATCCTAATGAACTGAACACATACCAAGCAGAAGTCTGGCCATTATCTTCATCTCCACAATAACCATCTGGAGTTGCAGCGTAAAGATTGGTTAATACTTCCCTTATCTTCTTTTGTGTTTTATAGGGTACATTCGCATAATTATAGAGATAGATCATATGCTGTATAGGCTGGTTTCCATGTGCATAATTCCCCATATTAACAATTTGCATTTCTCTAATTTCATGAATCGTAAATCCGTAATAAGAAGCGTCAAATTCTGGAGGCATTGTAAATACATTATCTAATTGGCTAATAAAATTTTCATCCCCTCCCATTAAATCAATAAGTCCATTTACATCGTGAAACACTGACCACGTGTAATGTAAACTATTGCCTTCTGTAAACGCATCTCCCCATTTTAACGGATTAAATGGCGTTTGAAAATCACCATTTTCATTTTTACCTCTCATCAAATTAGTTGAAGGGTCAAATACATTTTTGTAGTTTAATGATTGCTTATAATATTTATTAGCAATACCCGTTTTACCCAGTTTTTCAGCCATTTTTGCAATGGTAAAATCTGCATAGGCATACTCTAAAGTTCGAGCTACATTTTCATTAATTCCAATATCATAAGGAACATAGCCAAGTTTGTTATAGTAATTTAAGCCTTCTCTCCCCACAGATTCATGAGGTCTTCCTGCTTCTATAGTCGCATTTTTCAAAATAGCTTCAAAAAGAACGTCTGCATCTTTATCTATATTTCCTTTTAAAAATGCATCTACAATGATCGGTGCAGAATTAGAACCTACCATGCAATCTCTATGACCAGGGCTTGCCCATTCAGGTAGCCATCCAGACTCCTTATAAGTATTTGCCAATCCTTCCATAATATTTCCATTTAATTCTGGATACATCATGTTAAAAAATGGATAAACGGCTCTAAATGTATCCCAAAATCCGTTGTCTGTAAACATATAACCCGGCAACACTTTTCCGTTGTATGGACTGTAATGAACTACTTCATTATTTTTGTCGAATTCATAAAATTTTCTAGGAAATAATAATACTCTATATAAGCAAGAATAGAACGTTTCGATATGGTCTGTATTCGAATCTTCAACAGTTATTTTACTCAGTTCCTTTTCCCATTCATTTTTGGCTTTTTCTTTAGTTTCTTCAAATGAATCAGCACCTATTTCTCTGTCTAAATTCAGTTGCGCTTGTTCGTGACTTATAAACGATGAGGCTACTTTGGCATGCACCACTGTTCCTTTTTTTGTTTTAAACCCGATTATCGCTCCAACATGTTCGCCTTCACTATTCAGTGAATTTTCTTGTAATTCCCAATCGTCAGCCCACGTATGTGTGAGTTCAAAATCAGTGTCAAACTGAACTACGAAATAATTATGGAAATTATCTGGAACACCTCCTTTATTATTTCGACAGTAACCAATTATTTTTCGTTCTTCTGGAATAATTTTAACCATAGAGCCTTTAAAAAAACCATCTACTAAAATATAAGACGATTCAGATTCTGGAAAGGTAAATTTAAAATGTGCCGCACGCTCTGTTGGGGTTACCTCTGCGGTCACGTCATAATCGGCTAGATATACTTTATAATGATGTGGTTTTACGGTTTCTGCTTTATGCGAAAACCACGATTCACGTTCATCTTCTTTATATTTTAAATCCCCGGTAACCGCCATTAAAGAAAAGGCCGCATAATCGTTAATCCATGGACTGGGTTGATGTGTTTGCTTAATACCTCTAATTTTATTTTCGTTGTATTTGTAGGTCCAGCCATCACCCATTTTAGAGGTCATTGGCGTCCAAAAATTCATTGCCCAAGGTGTAGCAATTGCAGGATATGTGTTTCCATTAGACAAACTGTGTTTGGAGTCTGTACCCATTAATGGGTTCACATAATCAACTAGAGATACCTCACTAGAAGTATAACTATTGCCCTTTTTATTTTCTGTATTACATCCTAATAAAATTAGAGATATGAATATATATAATGCCAATTTATTTTTCATTTTTTAAATTATTTATAATAACTGAACATAGATATTTACAACTTGAATATGCGTTATGAATCTACAGCTCCTTGATTCTAATACACTAAACTTCATGTTTTCTGAATACCATATTTCCATACCACCCTATATAAATAAAACAAATTAGTGGTAACACATATGAGAAGTTTACTTCAGAAACACCAAGAATTGTAGTATCTGCAACTCCATTTCCACCAGCGTCAATAATCATTCCTTGTAGTTTAGGCATCAATGCTCCACCCACAATTGCCATAATTAACCCTGCAGAACCTACTTTTGTTTGTTCTTCTGTTAAATCATTTAAAGCAATTCCATAAATAGTTGGGAACATTAATGACATAAAAAATGAAATTCCAACCAAACTATATAGACCTATGATACCTTCTATAAAAACTTCTCTTGTAACTACTGGTACTTTTTTTGATTTGTTCATTTTTATTAGTATATCGTTTAGCTAGTAATTTTATTTTTATCAGTCTGAGCATTCAACACTGTTCCAACAAATGAAAAAGCAATTCCTAGAATGCAGATTACATTTTTGAATCTTATAGTTTTAGCCTTTTATTATAGAAAATTATACTTTTCTCAATTTCATACGTACTCTTTTCATTCATTTTATTGTTGGTTGTATTACATGCTAGCCACTAGTTGTACTTCGACTTGCTCAGCACAGGAAAACTAGCAAGAGCTGGGCGTAAAAAAAAACTCCAATAGGCTACCCCATACCGAAAAAAACCTTTTTCAACCCAACACACTAAACTAATGCTATGGATTTTATTTATCATAAGTGTGCAAAAACTTTTTTCTCATTTGTGGTATAGATCCAGAACAGAATTGTAATACTTAGAGTTATTAAACTCCCTCCAATATATGCTAAATCATTTGCCAACTGAAATCCTTCTGGGGCAATTAAAATGTAAGTACTGCAAACCATCGTCATAAATATAGCAGGTGTCATGGTTATCCAAAATGCTTTGTTTTCATATATTAAATATGCTGTAATGGTCCAAAGTACAACGGTGGCAAGTGTTTGGTTGCTCCAAGCAAAATAGCGCCATATAATACCGAAGTCCATTTGCGTAAGTCCAAAAGCAATCATAAAAAGAGGTAGACTTAAGTACAATCTGTTTTTAATTTTCGTTTGCTTCAGTTTAAAAATATCCGATAAAATTAATCGTGCAGAACGGAAGGCCGTATCTCCAGAAGTAATGGGTGCAGCCACTATCCCTAATAAGGCCAATATACCACCAATACCACCAAGCATGTTTAGGGATATTTCGTTCGCCGCCCATGCAGCGTTATTATTATTCTCGAGCATTGCTGCATTAAGTTCGCCTACATTACCAAAGAATGTCATAGCTGCGGCTGCCCAAATAAGGGCAACAATTCCTTCAGTGATCATGGTACCGAAGAAAATTTTTCTCCCCAATTTCTCGTTTTTTATACAGCGAGCCATTAAAGGGGACTGTGTGGCATGAAAACCAGAGATGGCGCCACAGGCAATTGTTACAAAAAGCATAGGAAATAGGGGAGTTTCTTCGGGATTGGTTGTCATGTTACTTAAATTTTCAGGTATCAATTCTGGGATTTGATAGTTCCCAAAAAACAAGGCTGATAACAAACCTAAAGCCATTAGTAACATGGCAATTCCAAATATAGGATAGAGCTTGCTTATAAGCTTATCAATAGGTAATAAAGTAGATAATATGTAGTATACCAAAATAATGGATACCCAGATCCAAACACCCCACAGATTCCCCATCATTCCATCAATTATTTTTGCTGGGCCAACCAAAAAGACCGTTCCTACGAAAATCAACAGTATCACAGTAAAAAATCGCATAACGTGTTTCATCTTAGATCCCAAATAGATCCCTACTATTTCACTAATGCTCAATCCATCATGCCGTACCGAAAGCATTCCTGAAAAATAATCATGTACTGCTCCCGCAAAAATGCTTCCCAAAACTATCCATAAAAATGCAGCTGGACCGTACATTGCTCCGGCGATAGCACCGAAAATGGGTCCTAAACCAGCAATATTTAAAAATTGTATCACAAAAACACGCCAAGTCGACAAGGGCATATAGTCAACGTCATCCCTTAGCCTAATAGCCGGTGTCTTGCGATGCTCTTGTACTCCAAAAATCTTTTCAACCAGTTTTCCATAAGTAAAATAGCCAATAATCAAGACTAGTATGGAAATAATAAATGATATCATATTTTCTATTGTATTTTAATGTTTTTAGTTTTTATAAGCCTTCAAACACTCCATAAGCGCAGCATCATTTATGTGTAGCCCTATTAAAAAGACATAGGCCTTTTTGGAAATATACTTGTTTTCATTTTTAAGAATTTTGGCTACTTCGGAATATGTTTCCTTGTCATGCACTTTGTGTTTCGTGTACAATTGCAATAGGTCATTCAATTGTTGTCCGTTTAATTGCGGCAACAAAACTCTGGAGGTTTGTATAATTTCTGAACTTAAAAAAGGAGCCTCTATCAACTTTTTTAAGAGCGCTGTTTGTATGCTATGATTCGCTTTTGGATAATTAGCAAACAACCCTTGTTGTAACTCAAAGGACTTTAAATGAATTGCATTTATCGCGTTAATAGCACTATACGATAGATAAAAATCTTCTGAGGAAATGATTTCCAAAAGAGTGTCCTCCAATTGTGGTGTCAATACATTCAAGGCATCCATTCTATTTAATGACCATAATTTATCTGTGACATCTTGGCTTTGTAAAATACGATGTATCAAGGTTGGTGTTAACTGTTTTTCTGTGAGTTCTGAAACGAAATCCATTGTTGGACCGTTTACTATATTCCACAATTTATACGTGGTATAGGCCGCACCTTTTACCACCATTTCAGCCACACTTTTTGAAGTCGCTCCAGAAACGGCATCAACAGTTCCTTCCTCATTATTGGGTTGCTCGACCAGTTTTTCAAAAGATACCGCATCCAAGGGGATTGATGAATCTGCCAATAATGTATGCAATCTCTGGTATTCACTTTCAGAAAATGGTTCGTGATCGTGTTTACTTAAAAATTCCCCTTTAGGCAATTCAAACCCCAAATACCGACCTGTAATATTCCAATAAACCAATATATCTAACAACCGACATTCTTCGTCATCACATACTTCTCCTATTACTTTTTTAAAGTAGTGAAGTGGTATATTATCTTTTGTCTTGCGTAAAAAAACAGTTTCATTGGTAACCGAATCTTTTAAGGTTACAACAATGGATGGTTCGTCAGCAGCACTGGGTTCAATCGTAGCCACTTGCATATATTTAATGGGTTGTTTTTCCTGTAAAAAAGAAGTCAGCACAAGTCCTATCAAACCAACAATTACAACTCCAAAAAAACGAACCTTGCCCATATTATTACTCTCTATGCTTTCGTTGGAACAATGGCTCCATGTTTTTTCAACAATGCTTTGATTTCGTCGATATCAACTTCTTGAGGAGAGATCCCCTGTTTACTTGCCAACACCGCTGCTACGGCGGCTGCCTGACCCATGCCCATACAAGAAGCTTGTACGCGTAAGGCAGAATTTGCCAATCGATCACTGCTTACACAACGACCTGCCACCAAAAAATTCTGACTTCGTTTTGGAATTAATGACCGCAATGGAATACTCGCCACCACATCTGGTTTTAAAAACTCCTGATAAATGGATTTGCCTTCTCTATGCAAATCTATTGGATAAAAAGAATGCGAAACAGCATCATCAAATACTCTCCCGGAAGTGTAATCATCCTTGTTCATTTTATACAATCCATCTATTCGATAGGTTTCGCGTACTGCCGTCTCTGTTTTTAAATCTACGAGTTTCAAATTCTCACAGCCCGGAAAAGTCTTCAGCGTACGCACTAAATTTAGCAAGGTCTTTCTTCCCTCATTATTTGCAATAGTATGAACTTCTGACGTGGTAGAATCTGCACCCGGCACATACACATAATTATACGGAACATAGGTGTGTTCTCGGCTTTCTCTTTTCGAATTTTCGAGCATATTCTGTCTCAGTACACTGTGGTATTTTTTTGGGATTTTGGTTAAATCAAGTGCATCATATTTATACCCTCCCAATCTAAACACCAAGGATCCTGGTTGCGTATCTTCCTCCCTCAATACATCATAACCAGCCATGGAGGCAATCAATGCATTCCCAGTACAATCTATAATCTGGTTGCAGACAATGGTTGTCTTGGTTCCTTTTCCAACCGTCTCCACAATCCATTTTCCTTTTTTAAATTCAATCTGCGTTGGAGTTTCATAGTAGCGAATATTTACACCCGCTTCCAAACATTTCTCCTCGGCAAGTAAGGTGTACAAGGGAGCGTTTATGGTTACCTGATGTTTCCAATGGCTATCTGGAATCTTAGAAAAATTCGGCAATTTATCTCCATTTAACTGCACACAATCCATTACCAACTCCCAACCGATACCGCCAATAATTTGTTTTCCCCAAGCATGAAATATCCCTGGAAAGGAGACTCCACCGGTGGTGGTAGTTCCGCCTAACTGACTTCCGCTTTCAATCAAGATGGTTTCTGCTCCTGCTCTACCCGCCTGAATTGCAGCAATAGGCCCTGTAGTACCTCCACCAACTACCAATATCTCAGTAGTTATACTTTCTTCTTTTACTTTGTAAGGTTCCACTAGTCTTTCTCCTTTTGCAAAGGAGGGTGTTATCATTCCAAGAGAGACTACTCCCATGGATTTTAACATTGATCTTCGTTTCATATTCTACATTTTTATAAGTATAGTCATTAGTGTCCGATTAATACCAGCTGATTTTCAGCTGTTTACCATATAGTTCTTTGACATCTTTGTAATTCTGATTTGTAAGTAACTCATTTAGAGGCGTTTTATCTAGTAGAGATATGCTCAAGATTTGCAATATTTCGTAGGTTGAACGGTCTACTTTCAATTTGTTACGAACTAGCGCAACCAGGCAGTAAGCAATTATTGCTGAGTAGACCTGGATTTTTACAGCATTTAGGCTAGTTCCCCAAAATGATTTGACCTTCAAGTGCTGTTTAATCCACTTGAAAAACAGTTCGACTTTCCATCGATATTTGTAAAGCTGAGCAATTTCCTCTGCTGTTATTTCAAAGCTATTGGACAAAAACTCAAGATCATTATCCGTTTCTTCGTCGTAAAATTTTATCAGCCGAAGTTTTTCCGGATAGTCTTTTGAGGTATAATATCCAGTCAACTTGCCGATTTGGTCGAGCAGTATTCCATTGTCCTTATTGACTTTGTTGGAGTACATTCTTCGGAACTTAATATTGTCTTTTGCTCTAATCACGAAGAAAGCAGAACTCTGATGTATTCTAAAAAGCCGTTTATAATCGACGTACCCACGATCAAGGATGTAATAACCATCTGGTTCATAATATAATAGATCCAAGGCATTTACATCATGTACTGATGCGGGTGATATATGGATATAAGTAGGGATGGAGGTTTTAACATCATACTGTGTATGAAGCTTGATCCCACCCTTTGTTGTTCGGAACTTGGCCCACCAGAATACACTCAAGCACAGATCGATGGTTGTAGAATCAAAGGCATAGATGTTTCCATCTATATTTAGTTGAAAATCCTGATCCACAATGGAGGATTTTCTTGCCAGGTCGATCAGATAGAAAGCATACTCTTCAAAGATTCTGCAATCACGTTTCTCATTGGCATTTGCAAAATTGGATCTTGAGGTACCCTTTCCAAATCCAAGATGATAAAACTTGGGTTTGTGCGGTTCAATGCTAACCATCAGGTCTCTCAGACTGTCTCTGCCAGTTAACTGGCCAAAGACCATACAGAGTAACTGATTCCAACAAGAAAAGTGCCTAACGTACTTATCTCCATTGTATTTGGCTACTAAACCATCAAAGACACGCTTGGGTAAAAAATCTGTAAGTTGCGAGTAGATATATTTGCCTTGATTCATGATTTTCAGCTTTTTACAAAGCTAAAAACCCAAATCCAATTCAAATCGACACGCACCTAAAAAGCTCTACAAGTCAGTCATACCAAGGATTTCAAAGAACGCTATATTAATTTAATCGGACACTAATGAAGTATAGTTTTTTATTCTTTTTCTCAAAAATTAATCTACCGATGGTGGCGCATTATTTGGATCGCTTCCCCATGATTTATTTGCTTTATCTCCCATTACTAATTCAAGAGTTCCT
>Ga0233413_10001444_pt1 | contig 10395 bp, 6 predicted proteins | sample Na_anoxic_6_MG_FD_189019 | JGI IMG/M metagenome (GOLD analysis project Ga0233413, IMG submission 189019) | Seawater microbial communities from Saanich Inlet, British Columbia, Canada - Na_anoxic_6_MG | ecosystem: Environmental > Aquatic > Marine > Inlet | place: Canada: British Columbia... | reverse complement strand
GCCGCTCCGGTGACGATACGCCAGACTATGGCCCGCGTGGCTGCCAGAAAGGTAATCGCGCATCGAAATATATGTATGGAAATCAGCGTGTGCTGTACCCGATGAAACGGGTCGGCGAACGCGGCGCAGGTAAATGGGAGCGCATCAGCTGGGACCAGGCTGCAACCGAGATTGCCGACAAGTTTATCGACAATGCCGTCGAGCACGGGCCCGAGTCGATCACCATGGCGATGGGCACGGCGCTGATATTAAAACGTGCCTCATTCGGTGCTCTGTTCCGCTTTGCAAACCAGACCGGCATCGTTGTGCCGGAAACTTTTGCCGGTGTCGGTGACCTGCCGGTCGGCGCTTATCAGACTATTGGTTATGCGCTACCGGGCGACAGCATGGCAGCTGTATTCAAATCAAAAGTTTGCCTGATTTGGGTCTGCAACCCGGGTGTAACACGTATTCCAGACGCACACTTTTTTTGGGAAGCCCGTTACAACGGCACCGAGGTCGTGACTATTACGCCGGACTTCAATGCCAGTGCCATGCATTCTTCAAAGTGGCTGAATCCTAAACCTGGTACCGATACCGCGTTGGCGCTGTCGATGGTCCAGGTGATGATCGAAGATGGCCTGATCGAATGGGATTATGTGCGCGAACAGACCGACCTGCCGATTCTTGTGCGCCTGGATAACCGTAAGTTTTTGCGCCAGACCGATATCGATGGCCAGGAGGGCGGCGACAAATTATTTTTCTACTGGAATGAAACAACAAATGCACTTGAGCCTGTCCCGGCGACCGGTCTCGGTGGGCGCGGGGCTACGCCTGCCAACGGTGATTCGATCAAGCTTGGTTCGATTAAACCGGCGCTTGAGGGTAAATGGACGGTAGAGACAGTCAGTGGACCTGTCGAGGTTACGCCAGTTTTCGAACTAACAAAACAACATGTGCAGGGTTACACCCCCGAGGCCGCACAGAAAATAACCGGTGTGCATGCCGATGTAATTCGTGAAATTGCACGAACGTTTGCGACAGCCAAGCCGGGTATGATCTATGCCGGTTATCGTGCTAACAAATGGGTGCATGGCGACCTGTTGCTGCGCGCCTGGTTGCTGATGTGCGCGTTAACGGGGAATACCGGACGCGCAGGCGGCGGTCTGCAAACGACCAATATGGCCAATGGCGATGGCCTTATGAAGTACGTTTTCAATGGCATGGGGCCGCGCCTGAATATCGCGGCAATCTCATTATGGGACTATGTGCACAGCGACGGTGCCGAGACGACCAAACGCATCTATGGCGAAAATCTCGCCAATCATTACGACCAGCATCATAAAAAGTCCGTCGAGAATAACTGGATACCCGATTACACGAAAATTCCGTGGAAGATGGCTATTATGGCTGGCCACAATCCGGCCAACTGGCGAGCAACGGGTAAGAACGGCTGGCGTACGGCTGCGTTCGAAGCGCTCGAGACAATCGTTACCATGACGCCGCATATGAGTATTACGGCCCTGTCTTCTGATTACGTGTTGCCGATTGCCGACCACTATGAACGTGAAGATTTCACCATGGAAGGCCGCACACCTTACACACAGGCGCTGGCGCGGGCTGTGCCGCCACTAGGTGAATCAATGGATGATCGGGCGGCCTACGATCGGCTCACGCAGGCAATTGCCGAGCGTGCTACGGCGCGAGCAATCGCGCCGATCAAGGGTTTGGCCTACGGTCGTCCGGTTGAGTGGGACTATAAGACATTGCACGAGACCTTCACGACACTGGTGCTTGGCAATGGGGCAACGAAGAAAGTGACAGCAACCAGTGATATTGTCGATTATATCGTTGCCAATTCAACGGGCATGTCCAAGGTCAAGTCATATAAGAATCTACTCGACAAGGGCTTCATTCGATCTGACGATTCTGATGATGTGCAATACGGCAAGAAATCTAACTGGAGCTATTATGTCCTCGACCGGGTCAAGGAGAAAAAGCCGTACGATACGCTGACCGGTCGCCAGCAATTCTATATTGATCATGACTGGTTTTTGCAGGAAGGCGAAGCATTACCGCAGTACCATGCGCCACTCGCGATTGACGGCTATAGCCTGCGCCTGACAATGGGTCATGCTCGTCACGGCATACACAGCATGTTTCGTGATGACACATTATTAATGTCGTTGCAGCGGGGCGAGCCGGATGTTTACGTCAATAATGTCGATGCCAAAGAACGCGGGATTGCCGACGGCGATATGATTCGTGTGTTTAATTCATTTGGCTCCTTCGTCGCGCAGGCGCATGTTTCGGCGGGCTGTCAGCCCAAGTCTCTGTTCATGTATCACGGCTGGGACCCCGTTCTGTTCAAGGGCCGCGAGAATTTTAGCTCGGTCATGCCGACGGCCGGATTGCTAAAGCCGACTTCACTGGTCAGTGACTACGGTCAGATTCATTACGCTGTTCCGGACAAGGTGCCGAATCAGACGTATCACGATTGTACGGTCGAATTTGAAAAAGTGACCGATGCTTAAATTGCAGGAGCAGGAATAATGGGTATGCAGGTCTCAATGGTTATCGATCTGAATAAGTGCATCGGTTGCCAGGCGTGCACGGCGGCATGTAAATCACTCTGGACTGATGAAAAAGGTCAGGAGCAGATGTTGTGGAACAATGTCGAGACGAAGCCGGGTCGAGGTTATCCGAAGGAATGGGAAGAAAAGGGTAAGCGCTCCGGTTGGAAGGACGGCGAGTTGCAATTCGGTGGGTTGCACCCGGATGAAGACTTCGGTGGCGAACAGCCGTTGAATCATGAAGAGGTGTATTTTCAGGGCACGGCAGACCGACTCGAACAAAAAGAACCGATGAAGTATGGGGCAAACTGGGACGAAGATACGAGTTCAGGTGACTATCCAAATAACTATCATTTCTACCTGCCGCGTTTGTGTAATCACTGCACCAAGCCAGCATGTCTTGAAGCTTGTCCGGTGCGCGCGATCTACAAACGTGAGGAAGACGGGATTGTTCTGGTCGATCAGGATAAGTGCCAGGGTACACGTCTGTGCAACCAGGCCTGTCCGTACGATAAGGTTTATTTTAATTACGTCACAAACACCTCGCAGAAGTGCATTTTCTGTTTCCCGCGTGTCGAACAGGGCATCGCGCCGGCCTGCGCCCGCCAGTGTCCAGGCCGTTTGCGGTTTGTTGGGTTTCTAGAGGATCAGGATGGGCCGATTCACAAACTCGTCAATGAGTGGAAGGTTGCATTACCGTTGCATCCGGAGTTTGGTACTGAGCCCAACGTATTTTACGTACCGCCGATTCTACCGCCGAAGTTTGATGAGCAGGGTCGATTCGATGATGAGCCAAGAATTCCCACTGATTACCTGCGCTACCTGTTCGGCCCGGAGGTCGATACAGCTTTGATTACAATGATGGAAGAAATGGAGCGCAAGAAAGAAGGTAAGGCATCGGAGTTGATGGATTTGCTGATTGCACGTGACTGGAAGTCACTGTTCAAAATTAAGGACGTCAAAGTCACCGGTGATGGGCTCAAGCATCGTCCGTTGCTGGATTGAGAGCTGACGTCAGGTACAAATTACTAGTGGTGATCGCACTCGTAATCTTCCATGGCCTGTACCGATAAGCCGGTCTACTCGATCGTGAACGGGCTAATGTGTTAGCTATTTTTCGTCAAGCACAAGCGAAACCAGACCATCAGCGAGTTTAGGCTCGAACCACGTAGACTTCGGCGGCATCACTTCATTCGCGTCGGCGACGGCCATCAGCGCCTCCATGCCGGTTGGGTACAGCGCGAAAGCAATTTGCATCTCTGCACTATCAACACGGCGTTCGAGTTCGGCGAGGCCGCGAATACCGCCGATGAAATCGATACGATCATCGATGCGCGGATCGCCGACACCGAGCAACGGTGCCAGCAGGTTATCCTGTAACAGCGCCACGTCCAGGCTTGCGACGGGGTTGTCGACGGGAATCAATTCCTGGTGAATGTCGAGAAAATACCAGTGTCCGTCGACATACATGCCGAACTGGGCCGGGTGTTGCGGTTTTGCTGCTTTGTCGCTTGCTCTTACAGTGAATGATGTTTCGATTCGTCCGAGCAGCTCATTGACTGTTAGTCCGTTCAGGTCGCGAATTACCCGGTTGTAATCGAGGATCTGTGTTTCATCGTGCGGGAATGCGACACACAGAAAGTAGTCGCACTGTGAGGCAGCTGCGGTCTGCCCCTGTTCCTTGTTGTGTGCGGCGGCAACCCGTGATGCAGAAGCCGAACGGTGATGACCATCAGCGATATACAATGCATCCATCGCGTCGAATGTGGCAGTCAATTGTGCAATTTTGTCAGGATCATTGATGTGCCAGATGGTGTGGCTGATACCATCGTCGGCGATCAGATCGTAGAGTGGCTCGCCGGCTGTGACGTCATCCAGAATCGCTTTAACGATATCTGATGCGCGGTAAGTCAGCAGCACCGGACCGGTCTGCGCATTGAGTGCTGTGATTTGGCGGACACGGTCATCTTCTTTTTTTGGGCGCGTGAATTCATGTTTGCGAATTCGGTTCGTGTCGTAGTCTGCGACACTGCCGGCACAAACAAGGCCTGTTTGCACATGCTCACCCATGCGCAGTCGATAGGCGTAGTAACAAGGTTTGGTATCGCGGATTAATACACCAGCGTCGATGAGTTTGTTTAGATTCTCGGCGCCTTTTTTGTACACCTCCGGTGCATAAGGATCGGTGCTGTCCGGAAGATCGATTTCAGGTTTTGAAATATGCAAAAAACTTAGTGGCCGACCGGCGGCACGTTCGCGGGCCTCAGCTGTGTTCAACACATCGTAGGGTGGTGCAGCGACGTCGGTGGCGCGCTCGGGAATCGGCCGCAGGCCGCGAAATGGTTTGATCAGGGTGCTCATGGTGATGCTGGTTCCAGGGCTTTTCTGTGTTTCGGGGCTGTGCATATTGTGCGGGACGCAAGCTTGCCGATTTATGTCGTCGGCGTCCAGCTTGCCGGGTGTTGGTTCGGATGATCGCGGCTGATCTCCGAATCCTGCGGATTCTCCGAAATAAATTCCGCCACTGGCCTTCCAGTCGGCTAATCGCCGCCTGCAAGCCCGGCGTCATTTAAAGCCGCTCCTACGGTAATTGGGACTGAATCAGAGGGTGTCGAGTACTTCCAGCGCGACGCGTTCACCCGATTCCAGTGCACCTTCCATGCCGCGGTTCAACACGGCCGTGTGTTCGCCACAAAAATGGATGTGCTCATGTGGGGTGGCCACAGCGGCGGCAAATGCGGATATTTGTCCCGGTTGCCAAACGGCCCAGTCGCCGGATGCGTAGGGGTCTCGATACCATGATTTATAGGCGGCAACTTCGAGCTGGCCTTTGGCTGCCGGGCGCAACCGCTCGATATCAGCGACTACAGCAGTAATGGCATCTTGTTCATTAATTTGGTCCATCCATGCGGCATTATGCCCACGGATTGATGCTGTCAGACTTGTAATATCAGCCGGATTGTCACCCTTATGTTCAGCTATCACCATGCCGCATAGACTGTTGGTAAACATGTTTGCCGTCATGCCATCCTCTTCCCAGAATGGTTTATTCGCGATCATGTGGACCTGGTTGATTAGCTGCGACTCAAGTGTATTTACTGCGCGTGCCTGTGCACCTCTGAGTAGAGGATCAATATGGATACGTTTAAGCACGGAGCAGGGCACCGAACAGATCACGCGATCTGCACGATAGACGGTGCCGTTGGCGCAATACACCTCGACACCGCCGGCATTTGAGCGGATTCCGGTGACCTGCTGATTGAGTAGAACTTCATTTTTTAATGCCGTGGCCATACCTTCCGGGATGGCCTGGTTGCCACCTTTGGCGGTGTAGCCCATGATTTTGTTGCCAGCTGTAAGCTGGCGCTGCATTCCGGCAAAGAAAGAAGCCGACAATGGTTGCAGTGCCGATACGTCGTGCGAAGAGCTGCCCCATGACGGGTTCATGTTATAGGCAATTTCAATGCTCTCATCAGTCTGGCTGATGCGCCGCAGGTACTCGTGCAGCGATACGTCGAGGTCGGCATGTTCAGGGTCCAGCCAAGCATCTGATGTTTGCAACGGATTGCCTCGCCCAAGCAGAAGTCGCAAATACATCCAGGGCATGACTTCTTTTGCTGCGGCTGGAAATGGATTGCGAGGATGCGTTGGCCAGTCTTCCCTGGAGATGACTTCGTTGTCGATCACGAGTTGTCGGTCGAAGAAGTAGGGTGTAATGGGCGTGATATCGATCAGGTCGACGCCGTGAGTGTTCGCTGCATCGACAAGCCGCGCGTAACCGGGTCCGAATGCCGTGCCGCCGGCTTCGGGGTTGCCCGGAATGTTGCGTACAGATTGCACCCGGCCGCCAATCCGGTTGCGTCCTTCGATGACCTGCACGTTGACGCCGGCCTCCTGCAGAATTCCGGCCGCGCCAAGTCCGGATAGACCTGCGCCGATAATCATCACATTCGACTTGTTTTGCGCACGCAACAGGTGGGGTGTGGCAGTGATTAGAGATGCAGCACCGAGCCCCTGGATGATGGTGCGGCGGGAAATAATGGGGTCAGACACCAATTTCCCCTGTTAATGCAAACAAGAATTCAGGTGAGTAGAGATAGTGGTGTCTGGTGACATTCATTCACCCCTGCTTCTAGAATCGGTACTTGGCAGACATCTGCAGCTGGACTGCACTACCGCTCGCATTATTCTTGTCTTTGCGCTTGCCCCAGATCAGCTCAGAACCGAGGTCCACGCGGGAACTGGGTGACCAGATCAGGTTGCCGCTGAGCCGTTGGGTGTTGTCGTAAGCATTTTCAGGCTGAAAATCGAAGGTATTTACATTGACGAAACTGGTGATAAATGTTGACCGCAGGGCCTCGTTCCACCAGTGTTGAAAAGAGAGATAGCCGGAGAAAACCGGCAACGCTTTAAGTTTGCCGTTAGGGTTGAAGACCGCATCCTGACCGCCATCCACTTCACTGATCGAATTGAGGTCGTTGATGTAGCGCCCGTAACCACGCCCTCCATTGAGCTGGAACAGGAAGTTGTCGTTGGGGTGCCATAAACGTATCGCTGTTTTTCCGCTCAATGAGATCGCCCAACCGTTGGTATCATCTTTGACGTCAGGATCGATGTCCCAGCTAGCGCGTATTCTTCTCAGCAACAGTCCGGTCTTGATATGCCAACGTTCAAACCAGTCCCGGCGTATGCTGATGACAACGTCAGGATTTTGTGTGATTCCTTCTCCGTTGTTGATCTCTGGTTGCGGGTCCTCCAGTGACAAGAGCAGGTTCCAGTCTTTGCCGATTTTCGGGAAGTAACGGATCTGTGTTTGTCGCACGTTGATCTCGCCGTTGATTCCCTCGAAATCCAGTTCTTCAGGCCTCGCTCCGGCGTCACTGAACGTCGAGTCGGTCTTGCCGATGAGGAAATCCCGGAACTGACCATATGCATGGCGTAATCTGAATACGTCGCCTTCTCCGGCAAAGTCAGCCTCAATAAAAGCTCGCAGTGCGCCGAGTTGTGTTTTGTCGCGCAGGTCGAAATTCAGCCGCGACTGACTGACGGTCAGGTTAACCGCGGATTCACCCTGATCCTGTTCATTCGTTGGAATCGTACCGACGATAAAGCTGTCCTGACTGCCAATCGTGTCGAAGCTTAAAGCCATATTGGCTTTGACGAAACCACCAATTCGAATCGCGGCAGCGGTTCCGGGAATAGGGATTGAACTGGGGAAGGACTCGGTGTCGATAATGGTCGATGAGGATTCCTGGCTCTGCGCGATGGAGTCCTCTAGTGTTTCGAGACGATTACGATATGCAACTTCTTCGTCACTGAGCTGGTTCGGATCAAACAGTTTCAACTGGTCGATTGAGGCCTGCATCGATCGGATCGTCTTGCGTTGCTCATCGATGAGTTCTTGTTGCGTTTTGATCTGTTCTTGCTGTGCTTGTGCTGTTTCGGTACCGGACTGCTGTAACTCGGCTAATGATTGTTCCAGTTTGGTCAGTTGCTGCTGCTGTTGCTGCAACATCTCCAGAAGTTCAGCTGTTTTGGTCTCGGGGGCAGCTGGGGCTTCTGCTTTCGGTGCTGCAGCTGGGACAGCTTCAGGGGTAGTTACTGGGGCAGTTTCAACTACAGCATCCGTTGCTTGAGAAACAACTTCTTCGGCGAGTACCCCGTCACCGAGTACGAACAGTAATGCGATCAGGAGTATTCGCGATTGGCTCAGAAACTTACAACACATCTTGTCATGTTGGGATTATTGAATAAGTCGGTAATTCAGAGTTTCATGTTTCTAACAGGTTTACGCAACCCTCGTATTTTCATTGCCTGTCTGTGTACGCAGGTATTCGCTGTAAGTGCCATTGTAATCAATGATTCCGTCGGGTGTCAGTTCGATAATTCTGGTAGCCAGCGATGATACAAACTCCCGATCATGGCTGATGAAAATCAGTGTGCCGGGATAGTTTTCCAGCGCCAGATTCAGTGCCTCGATTGATTCCATGTCGAGGTGGTTGGTTGGCTCGTCCATGATCATCACATTGGGTTTTTGCAGGGTCAGTTTGCCGAACAGCAACCGGCCTTCTTCGCCACCGGAGACCACCTTCACTGATTTCTCGCTGTCATCCCTGGAGAACAGCATTCTCCCCAGCGTGCCGCGCAACAGTTGCTCATCAGAGCCTTTCGGCTGCCATTGTGTGATCCATTCAAACAAGGTCATGTCCTGTTCGAACTCTGCTGCATGATCCTGGTCGAAAGAACCAACTTGAGCATTCTCAGCCCATTTGACGCTACCTGTGTCGGTATCCAATTCTTGCAGCAGGCAGCGAATCAGTGTGGTCTTGCCAATACCATTGGGCCCGATAATGGCAACTCGTGAACCGGCTTCAATGATCAGGTCCAGATTCTCAAACAGAGGGCCTTCGTCGAAACCCTTGCTCAGTCCTTTAGCCTCCATTGCAATTCGACGCAGCGGTTTATCCTGTTCAAAGCGAATAAAGGGGCTGACCCGGCTCGATGGCTTGATATCCTCAAGCTGGATCTTCTCCAGTTGGCGAGCGCGAGAAGTTGCCTGACGTGCTTTGGAAGCATTCGCAGAGAAGCGGCTGACAAAAGCCTGCAGTTCGGCCATTTTGACTTTCTTTTTCGCATTGTTTGACTGCATGCGTTCGCGCACCTGTGTGGCGGCCGTCATGTATTGATCATAATTTCCCGGGAAAGTGCGTAGTTCGCCGTAATCAAGGTCGGCCATGTGCGTACAAACACTGTTCAGAAAGTGTCGGTCATGCGAAATGATAACCATCGTGGACTTGCTCTCACGCAAAAAACCTTCCAGCCAGCGAATTGTGTTGATGTCCAGGTTGTTGGTCGGCTCATCGAGCAACAAAATGTCCGGATCGGAAAACAGTGCTTGGGCCAGTAACACCCTGAGCTTCCAGCCGGGTGCGATGGAACTCATCAGGCCTTCATGCTGCTCGGCGGGGATGCCAATACCTTCCAGCAGTTCGCTGGCGCGTGATTCGGCGGAGTAACCATCGAGTTCTGCGAATTCAACTTCGAGATTAGCGACGAGCATGCCTTGTTCGTCACTCAATTCAGGCAGTGAATACAGTCGGTCACGTTCTTGGGTTAGCTGCCACAGTTCCTCGTGACCCATGATCACTGTATCGATGACCCTAAAGTCTTCATACGCAAATTGATCCTGGCGCAACTGGCCGACTCTTTCGTTGGGGTCAGTCGATACATTGCCCATGGTCGGCTGCAACTCGCCCGCCAGTATTTTCATGAAGGTTGATTTGCCGGAGCCATTTGCACCGATCAGGCCGTAGCGGTTGCCATTGCCGAAAGTGACCGAGACATTTTCAAACAGGGGCTTGGCGCCGAACTGTATCGACAGGTTTGCTGTAGAGATCAAGATTGTGTTCCAGGTTGTGTTATAGCTGTATTATCAGGTGATATAAAATACTGATAATAAAGGAAATACTATGATTGCTGTCCCATTCGGGCGGGCGGATGATAGCAGAATTGTCAGCTTGTGGGGTACGTATTGTGCCGTCGGTGAAGGAAGGCGCAATCTTTTTCTGACTATGCGCTGCCTGAGTATCTGGTCAGCAATGTATCCAGATGATTTGCAAAGGATTGTCGGTCACTTTGGCTTAACACCGGCGGGCCACCCGTATCTATTCCGCTGGCGCGCAGAGTATCCATGAAATCTCTCATATTCAGGCGTGCCCTGATGTTTTCCTCGCTATACAGTTCACCCCGAGGGCTCAGGGCCGTTCCACCCTTTTCAATTACTTCTGCTGCCAAAGGAATATCACTGGTAATTACCAGGTCACCTGCACTTAGCCTTTTGACG
>Ga0233413_10001443_pt1 | contig 10397 bp, 11 predicted proteins | sample Na_anoxic_6_MG_FD_189019 | JGI IMG/M metagenome (GOLD analysis project Ga0233413, IMG submission 189019) | Seawater microbial communities from Saanich Inlet, British Columbia, Canada - Na_anoxic_6_MG | ecosystem: Environmental > Aquatic > Marine > Inlet | place: Canada: British Columbia... | reverse complement strand
AGCTTCAACTCGATGTCTCCCCCAGCGGCGGTGATTGACGCTCCATTGATCCAATCGACCTTCGCGAGCCCTGTTTTTTTCTCGAGAGCTTCGATTGCCTCATCGACGTCAGATCGACAGTCGTTGGTCTCAGAGCCGAAGCTCCTGCCTGCGAGGTCTGTTGCGTCAACGGCTACCTTGTCCCCGAATGTCTTGCTTGCCATGAATCAGTTCCTCCTGCGATCATTACTAACATGAGAGCGGCGCGTGTTAGGGTTCAATAATGGCAGTCGTTGTTGGTGATGTAATCCTTGGTGGAAAGAAGATCCAGGTCGGGGCTCCCGTGGTGACATGGGAACAGCACGGTATGACGTGGTCCAAGGCACCCAACGTCACCCCGCGCCAACTCGACCCTGATCTCATCATCTGGCACTGGACGGGTGGTGAGAACTCTCCCGAGGGGTTCTTTGGCAATCTCAACAACAGGGGTCTCGGCATTACTTTCTACGTGACGCGCGAGATCGTCGATGGCTACGCTGTCATCTACCAATACGTCGATCCGTGCGTGTGGGACCCGAAGGATACGGGCGGCGGCATGGGCAAGCGCTCCATTTCGCTCGAGATCGCTTCCTATGGCTTCCTATGGCCGAGGGGCAAAACCAAGACGGGCCGCGGCTCTGACCGTGAGGTCGTCAAGGGGCTCAGAGTTCACGGTGTGAAGTACGACGTCGCTCGCTTCTACCCTGCACAGGTCAGGAGTGTGGCTGCGCTTACCAAGGCGCTCTGTGTTGAGCTCAACATCCCGATGAGGTTCCCGCGCGAGGCCGATGGTTCGCTGATGAGGCGCGTGATGGAGAATCCCGAGCAGCGGAGTTTCAAGGGCATTATCGAGCACGCTCATAAGACCGACAAGAAGGTCGACTGTGGATATCTACTTGTCGAAGAGCTCGAGTATCTCGAGGTGGCGTGATGGGGCTTTCATTTTGCTTCGAGAACGATGAGATGGTGGCGACCTCGGCAGAGGCGGGTGTGACATGCGAAGTTTGCGGGGAGCGCATAGCGACATGGGAGACGGTGCAGACCGAGAAACCAACGACGCTGAAGGTGTGCGCTCATTGTGCGATGTACTCGATGAGGGGGGCGTGGGGGCATCGGTGCCGTGCGGAGCTTCTACACGTCGGGAGACTGTGCCAAGGGCAGGCGATGAAGCACGGGCGTCCAATTCCAGACCTCGACGAGAGGGGACGCCTCGAGCCAGTGGAGGCCGAGAAGTTCATGATGGGGGTGGCCTACTCCACGCTCATCCTCAGAAAAATGCAACGCCTTGGCAACGTCCCCGAGTCGGTCAGCACCTCCGACTGAGGAGTGGCGCTGTCGCTGACGTCATTGTTGTCAGGAAGCCCAAAGACATTTTGCGGGCAATGACCGAGGTTCAAGCTCTCGCCTTCTCGTCTCGCGTCAGGTCGATCTACGGTGCGAAGTGGATACGGTTTTACTATCAGGCCGAGGTCATGCTTCGTGGAGAACTTCTCACTGTGGAACCCAATATGGTCAAAAGTGTGTTCGACCCTTCTTGACAGACCCGTTATTGTATTATCATAATGTGAGACAGTGGACCGCATTGCTGCACTCATGGAGGCGACGGCTGCCAAGACGAAGGCTGCCAAGTCGAAGTCTGATCAGACGAGGCGGGTCAACCGCCCTGCTGGTCATTTGCATGTTGAGTGGGTCAAGCTGATGAGGGAGACCTACAGCGATGAACTTGATGTTCCGTTGTGGGCAGGTAGGGAGAGGGGCGTTGCTCGAGCTCTCGTGAAGAACGTAGGGGGTATTGATAAGGCGGTGGAACTCATCGGTCATTTTGTCTCGACGTGGGATGCGCGGATGACTACGAGCCAACGGTTGCGAGGGGAGTTCCCTTCGATTCACCTCTGTTGGGCCATGCGCCAGAAGTTGCTTGCTGAGTTGAGCGGGGCAGCAAAAGTACCGATGTCAAAGAGCGAGAGATTGGCGGAAGGGGAGTTCAGCAAGGAGGCGGAAGCACTCTCACCGAAGGTTGGTTGGTGAGTGCTGAATGAGAGGTGAGCCATGAGGATTCAAGGCTACAGGACGAAATTGACGGCTGGCATGTTGGAGCGCACGCGAATCCCGCGACGCTTTTGGAGTGTCAAGTACGACAGCGTGCCCAATTCTGCTCGCCGTTATCTTGGGAACTACCTGCGCTCTGTTGAAGAGATGCTTGATGGCGGCGAGGGTTTCCTTCTGTGGGGTCCGAATGGCGTCGGCAAGACCTCCATTGCTACTCTCATCGGGTTTGAGGTCGCGAGGCGAGGCGGGACTGCTTACTTCGTGACGGCTGAATCTTTGCGGATTTCGTCGATTGAGCGAACCCCATTTGATGCTGATACGAGTGTGATGGAGCGAGCCCAAGAGGTGGAACTCTTGATCATCGACGATCTCGGCAAGGAGCATCGAAGCGAGAGCGCCTACGCTGAGCGTTTGATGGAAAACTTGCTTCGGGTGCGCCTTGCACAGAAGAGGGCGACGATTATCACGACGAATCTGCCCTTGGTGGGGATCCGTGAGAGGCGCATCGCGGGTCTCAACACGGTCTATTCCGTCTCGATGCTTGAGGTGTTGCGCGAGTGCGTGCTTCCTCTTGAGGTGACGGGCGAGAACCAGCGGCACGGTGCTGCCGATCAACTACAAGAACGCCTCGCGGTTTGAGGTGAGTGGCGGCGCTTGATTGCGTCGCAAATGGGAGGTTCGTAGTGGAGCTCGACAGGCGTGTATTGCCTCACAACCGCGAAGCAGAGGAGGCCGTCATTGGCGGCATCCTGATTGAGAATAAAGCGCTGAAGGTTGTTGGAGAGCAACTCGACTCCGATGATTTCTATGTTGACGCCCATCAAATAATCTACAAAGCCATGCTTTCTCTGGGGAGTGAGAGTCAACCGATCGACATGATCACTCTCAGTCACGTTCTCAGTGAGAGCGGTCACCTCGAGCGCATTGGCGGGAGTGCTTACCTCGCCACTGTTCTTGATTCCACACCGACGACGGCTCATATCGAGGGTCACGCACGTATCGTTCACGAGAAGGCTGAGGTCCGACGAGCGATCTGGGCTGCGAAACAGGTTGTCTCGACGGGGATGAATGGTGACCAGGATGCTACGATCCGTAGCTTCCTAACCACCGCTGATCGCTTTCGGGACGAGCGTCTACGCAAGGGCAAGGTGCGGAATATCTCCGATGTCATCCCCGACGTCGAGCAGATGTATGAACGCACCAAGCGCGGTGAGACGGGGGTGCCGTTCCCATGGCCGACGATGACTGAGATGACCCTTGGCTTATGGCCAGGAACGCTGACGTTCTTCGTCGCGAGGCCGGGGGTTGGCAAGTCGTGGACGGCGGTGATTATCGCGTGGAACGCATGGATGCAGGGCAACAAGGTGCTCATCGTTTCGCCAGAGATGTCGCGTGTCGAGCTTGGCGAGCGCGTGGTGGCGAAGCATGGCGGGATTTCTTACGGAGACCTCGTTGGTGCGACGCTGGGCATGTACGAGGAACAGCGGCTCTATGAGGCCTTCAAAGCCCTCAAGACGACTGAGGCAGCAGAAAACTTCCGTATCATCGACGACGAGGATCGGCTCGAGCCTGGATACATCGAAGACGCCATCGACGATCTGAAACCAGACGTCGTGCTCGTTGACTCCGTCTACATGATGAAGGTGGCGGATGGCGGGGTGAAGAGTGGCCCCGGTTCGCGAGGAGACCGTCAGGAGCGGATGGTTGCTACCGTTTCGTGGCTTCGTCGAACAGCGAAGCGCACGGGTATCCCCGTGGTGGGTGTTTCCCAGTTGGCGAGATCGGGTGGCAAACTCAAGAAGAAGACCAAAGAGAAGGTGAAGCGCGGCGAGTCGACTGGCGGGCTCGAAGAGACGCTCGCCATGACCGACACGATCCTGTGGGACGTCCACAACCTCTTCGCTCTCTACCAAGACGACGATATGAAGCTCCACAACCAGATGATGTATGTACCGCTGAAGGTGCGTCGGCGTGCGAAGATCGCTGGTGTCGTCGCATCGTGGGACATGACCACAATGAAGTTCGAAGAGATCGGAACCAAGGTCGAATCTGAGGAGCACGTCGATGAGGGTTTCGACGACGAGATACCTTTCTGAGAGGGGCAACTCGATTGCCCTTCTGAGGTCAAAATGCAGATTACGTGGTTTTTGGTGGTGGGGCTCGTTGGTGTCACGCTCGTTGTTTCGAAGGGCAAGGTTTTCGACGGCCTGCGGTATTGGCTCATGCGCTTCGAGCACGAGTCGAACCCGTTTCGGATTGCCGGCGAGGTGATGTCGTGTTCGATGTGTTGCGGGGTTTGGATTGGTGCCCTTGGGGCGCTGGCCTTCAATGGCTCTTGGGCTGAGGCCATTCTTGTCGGCGGGGTCGTGAGCATCGTGGCGTGGCCATTGGGTGAGGCGTTGCAAGTATTCGAGGGGGCACTAGAGCGGCGTCGTGGAGCCCCTGAAGGAAGGATGATGGCAATGCTTCAAGCGAGAGCTCAGGAACGTCAGAAGCGGCGTCATGAACTTGGTGGCGGGCAGCCATCTTCAGATATGAGCGAGGACGATGCTCACCGTTGGCTTGATGCTCAGGACCGTCTTGATGAAGAGGTGCTTTCAGACCCATCACTCACAGACGAGTACGAGAGTAGCCAGCGGCAGGAGAAAGAGGAACAGGTAGCATGAGCGACAGTATCGCAATCCCCGAGGGTCGGACGCTCGAGGGGTTCGACATCCGACCGCTTCGCATTTTCATTTGGGTGCAGGAGTTCGGGCAGCCCAATCGTTCACCAGGCGGTATCTATTTTGGTGAGGCGCACGGTGAGAAGGTCGGGCAGGAGAGCTTCTCTGCTTACAGGCTCGACGAGTGGCGCTATGGGCGCGTCATTGCTGTTGGACCTGGCTATGTCAACAACGGGAAGTTCATTCCATTGCTCGAGCCAAACCCTGGTGACGTCGTTATGTACTCGAAGCGTCACGGCACACGGTTGGCGATGAAGCACGAGGGGCTTTGGCTGCGAGTGCTCGACCCGCTCCAAGTAGTGGGGGTGTGCGAGGACTTCGAGCCGTGGTGGGATGTCAACGAGTGCCAGTTACACCCTGAAGAGACGATGAGCGGCTGATCTAAGTTTCTCATTCCCGCCTGCCCTTCGCAACTTGACAAACCGCTTATTGATTGACAATATCTCTTTAGAAAGGTTCACCACGCTGGTGAACATTGTATGGAGGAGCAAATGAGTGATTGGTTTGGCACGGGGTGGGAAGCTGTCGACGAGACCTATGAGGAGATCGGTCGCCGACAGGCTGAGAACACTTCCAAAGGCGGCGGCGGGTACAAACAGAGGGACCCATTCAGGGTTCGTCTGAAGCAAGGGGAGACGAGGCGCTACATGCTCCTCGACCGTTCTCCGACTTCGTTTCACGAGCATCGCTTCCAGACCAAGAGGGAAGACGGCTCAACTGAGTGGAACAACTACGAGCCTTGCAAGAAGAAGCAAGACCTTGGTGTGAACACCCGTGATTGTGGTGTTTGCGACCGCTATGACAAGAACTATCCCTATTTCGTTGGAATGCACACGGCGATGTCGCTCACGCCCTACTTCTCGACAGCGGGTCACGAGTGGCTCTTCAATCGCTACATTCTTGCCGCACGTCTTGGTTCGCCGAAGCGCCCCGGTATGTTGAAGCGGCTACAGCGGCTCGCTGGTCGCAACAACGGGTCTATGCGTGGTGTCATCATCGAATGCCATCGCAAGGGAGAGAAGTGCGAGGTCATTGGAGACGAGATTGACATCGTTGAGGTCATTCCTGAGCATGAAATTCTTGAGTGGGCTCGACCGCAGATCGCCAACTTCATTGATCGCGTCAACGTGAACATTCAAAGCTCTGAGAACCACCTCACCGTCGATACGGTGCTCAGTCGCGATCCATGGGAACCCTTCAACTTCCGTGAACTCATCAAGGTTCGCTCCAATGAGGAGATCTGGGCATTGACGGGGGCACCTCACGGTCGTGGTGGACAGTCGCAGCAACAGTCGCAGCAACAGTCGCAAGACCAGTCGCAGCAACAGTCGCAAGACCAGTCGCAGCAACAGGGCGGTGGTCAGCAAAGTGACCAGTCGCAGACTGATTACCTCGACGACGATATCCCCTTCTAGGTTGTTCCTCTCTCTTTTGGTTATGTCCCTCGCTCTGCGCTGTTCGGTGTGTCCCCCCCCACATTGGAACAGCGCAGAGTCGGGGGGCGCTTCCCCCCCAAAGGTGTCACCATGAAAGTAAGAGTTGACGGGCTCGTTTGGTTGCCTCGTGAGGAGCTTTCTGCCCCGCTTATCGAGCATTTCAGGGAACGTCTTGTCGTTGTGCCTCGAAAACTCGGCGACTTCGACGACGAGGACGTCGATCCACAACCGCTCAACCTCTACCGTGAGACTCCGACTGAATTTGGTGTGCCTCGAGCATGGTGGTTCCGCAATGCAAGCGGGGCCTATGAGTACGAGTGGGAGATGTCGGCGGGTTCGCCTGTCGAGTACGAGTCGCTCATTCGTCATGATGGTCCGTTTGCTGAACAGGGCGAGGCTGTGTCGAAACTCGAGGCGATGTTCGGGGAGACGACGACTGGTTTTCCGAGTGACATCGAGCGCGGCACTCAACTCGGCGGCATCCTTCAAGGCAAGACGGGGTTTGGAAAGACCAACACGGCGCTGGCTCTCTTCGCGAAAATGAAGGTCACCGCCATGGTGATCGTTCACAAAGAGTTCCTACTCAAGCAGTGGATGAATCGGATCAAGAAGTTCCTGCCTGGTGCGAAGGTCGGCATCGTGCGAGAGAACCGTTGTGAGTTCGAAGGAATGGATATCGTGCTTGGGATGGCGCAGTCGCTTGCGCTTGACGATGGCACGGGTGCTCGTTACCCGAAAGAGCTCTACTCATGGCCAGGTATCCTCTCTGTCGACGAGGTGCATCGAACCGGAGCCCCGACGTGGGCACCGCTCCCGAGTCGCTTCTCTTCGATGTGGCGTCTTGGCCTCACGGCAACACCTCGACGCAAGGATGGTTGTGACCGTGTGTTCTGGGATCACATAGGCGAGGTGGTCTTCGAAGCGCAGACGGAGATGCCAAGACCATCGCTTCGCATGTTCAACATTCGGCTCGGAAACCTCCCGAGTGAGATTACAGATCGCGATACGCGGAGCCCTGTTGTGATCAACATGCTCACGCGGTCAAAGGCGAGGACTGAGCTCATCGTTGACGAGATTGCTCATTCCTTGCGGTCACCAGTGGGGCGCAAGGTGATGGTGCTCTCGCATCGACTCGAGCATCTGGCTCGACTCCGAGCTGGGCTGGTCGAGCGTCCAGAGGCCAAGGGGGTGACGACTGACTTCTACGTGGGCGAGTGGTTCACGGGCGAGGTGGTTCCCCCTCTACGCAAGGGTGCGTGGACGATGGATGATGAAGGCCGCGAGAAAGCGGTTCGAGCAATCTACTCCTCGCTCTCGAGACGCAAGGGGTCTCACGGAGCTATCGAGCAGCGCGATCTCGTCGAGGAGAGCTATGGACCCTTCGCTGATGGTGAACTCGTGCATCGTGGGCCAGTTCTCAACGGCCGCGGCAAGCCGAAAACTGAGAAGGTGCGCACGGTGTGGATGGATATCCACGACTTCGATAACTTCGTTGCTCGAGATCACGATTATGGCTTCCAAGAGAGCGAGGTAGCGAACGATCCTGAAGAGGATCGCAAGGTCAAGGTGGTCATCGACGACTTGCTCGAGAGTCACCTCTTCGCCATCGCTCGTGAGTGGAAGGTCAAGCAGAGCAAGACGGTGAAGAAGAAGCCTCGCACAGAAGAGGAGCTCACTGAGGCCGAGCGAGCGCGCGTCATCTTCGCGACGTATCAGATGTGTTCTGAGGGGGTAGACATTCCAGCCGTCGACACCATCAACTTTGCGACGCCGAGTTCCGACGTCGAACAGGCGATTGGTCGAGGTCGACGCTTCTGTGTTCCGAAGCGTCACGGTGGAATGATGAACCCGGAGGACTGCGCCCACCTTTGCTCATGGCGTGCGGAGGTGTGCGAAGGCAAAGGGGAGCTAGTCGTCAGCGATATTTGTGACAAGGGAGTCCCCGTTGCTGAAGGGCGTGAATACTGGAGACGTTTGTATTATGGGCGGGAGCGTTTCAGGGTATCGGGTGGATGAAGTACCTTGACAAACGGGTAATGTAATACAATAATCTCAGGAGGTGGTGAGAATGTCCGACGAACAAGAGTATTACGAGGGTTATTACGACGAGAAGAAGGGCGACATCGCCGCGAAGCGAAAAGCAAAGTACGAAGACGATCCTGAGTATCGCCAGAAGGTGATTGATCGGTCCAGGAAGTATCGTGAGGAACAGCGGCAAGGTCGACCTCGAGCCCGTATCCCGAAGTACGCCAAGTCGAAGTGTCACGAGACGGGTGATGGTGGTTCAATCGATCTCTATTCAGTCGGGAGCTTCGCTCTTGGTGTCGGGCGTTCGATCCAGTGCATCAACCATTGGGAGCGTGAGGGCATCCTCCCACGGACCCCATATAGGCAGAAGCAAGGGAGTGACGAGAACCCACGGTGGTTCCGTTTCTTCACGAGAAAAATGGCGGCGTCGGTGAGGTCGGTGGTTGGAGAGAAGGGGAGGCTCGACCCCCCAATCATCCCCGACGAGATCAGGGCGAAGATCAAAGCTCTGTGGAAAAAGCAGGGCGTTCCAGTTGATTGCAAGGGTGGCCTTGCGATGGCACTCAAAAAGACGACCCACTGAAGGGCAAACCGATTGCCCTTTTGAGGAGATGAAGGAGACAGGGTCATGGCACAAGAAGCAACGATAGCCTTTATCAGCGGACGCTGGACCAAGAACAAGAGGGACCTCCGAGTCGTAGATGACTCTGAGGTTGTCGAGGTTCACAACTTCAAAACGGATGTCGCCACGGTTGAGCGCGGCTTTGGTCTTACGCTCAATCTTGGAAAGTTTGAGTCGGCTCGCGTTGACGTTCGCCTCACCGTTCCATGCCATGTCGAAGACATCGACGCGGCAGACGAGTTCGCCAAAGATTGGTGCTCCAAGCGCATCAAGTCTGAGGTCGCCAGCATTCGAGGCGGCACTGGGAAGGGCAACAGCGACAAGCCCAACTTTTAGCGTTCACGTCCCCCCAATAGTGATGAGGTGCCTCGATGACGATTGATCGATTGGCTGGCGTGATGAAATCCATCGTTGCCGACTTTGGAGCGAGTGCGACCAAACTACCGACCAAGGTGAGGCGGATCACCACGGGGTCGACCATGTTTGACGTGCGCCTTGGTGGTGGCTTGCCTGTTGGATGGGTGAGTGAGTTCTGGGGCGACAAGTCGAGCGGGAAGTCGACATCGGCGATTCGTACCGCTGGGATCGCGCAACGGCTTTGTAGGCACTGCCTTCGACCAGCGAAGGATTGGGAACCCCAGGAGCCAGCCGAAGAAGGTGGAAGGTGGCCTGCCACGGGGCACTGCGATTGTGTTGCCTCTGGTGTCGTACCTATCGAAAGCGTGCTCCCGCAGCGCATCACGCACGCCAACGGCAAAGAGGAGTCGATGACGGCATGGGCCAAGCGCAAGGCTGAGGTCGCAGAGCGTTTCAAGGCCAATAGCTTCGATGAGTACGTCGTCGTTTACTGTGACCCAGAGAACGCTTTTGACGTCGAGTGGGCGGTCACTCTTGGGGCTCGACCAGAGTCTTTCGTTTTCCTTCGACCTGTCACCGCTGAGGAGGCTGTCGATCAACTCGGTGCGATCTGTGATTCGACATTTGCTGACCTCTTGATCGTCGATTCGCTCGCTCATTTCACGCCATCGAAGGAGATCGAAGAGAGTGCCTTCGACTGGCAACGAGGGCTTGCGGCTCGTCTCGTGAACAAGGGGGTGCGGAAGTGGGTTGCCGGTGCTGTGAAGACGGCGAGGGCTGGTGCTGACGAGGGGCACTGGGGACTCACGCAAATCTGGATCAACCAAACGCGGATGAAGATCGGTGTCACCCATGGAGACCCATCGGTAAAACCCGGTGGGATGGGTCAAGATTTCGCCGCGCGGTATGAGGTGCGATTCCGAGGGAGTTACATCAACAAGGACACCGACATGCTCGAAGTGAAGTATGGAGGGAAGGACGACGTCTTCAACATCCCTATTCGCGAGCAGATCAACTTTGCAATCGTGAAGGGTCCTGCGATGAAGAAGGCTAAGGGTTCCTATGTCCACGCCCTTCGTGATGGGGACCCTGAGAAGGGGGAGACGCACAAGACGGGTGACGTGCTCGAGGCCGCTGACCTCTTCAAGACTGTGAACTTCTGGG
>Ga0233413_10001441_pt1 | contig 10403 bp, 7 predicted proteins | sample Na_anoxic_6_MG_FD_189019 | JGI IMG/M metagenome (GOLD analysis project Ga0233413, IMG submission 189019) | Seawater microbial communities from Saanich Inlet, British Columbia, Canada - Na_anoxic_6_MG | ecosystem: Environmental > Aquatic > Marine > Inlet | place: Canada: British Columbia... | reverse complement strand
CGGTACGATTTGCCGCCACCAACTCACTGGCAGCAGGCATATCAATGCCGTAAACATTCGGAAACCGTACTGGTGGCGATGCCGAAGCGAAATAGACACGTTTGGCTCCGGCATCACGTGCCATGTCAATAATCTGCTTGGATGTCGTGCCACGTACAATTGAATCATCAACAAGCAGAACATTCTTGCCACGAAACTCAAGATCAATTGCATTGAGCTTTTGCCGTACAGACTTACGCCGCAACTCCTGACCCGGCATGATAAATGTCCGACCGATATAGCGGTTTTTGATAAAGCCCTCACGATACTTAACGCCAAGGTGATGAGCTACCTGCAGCGCACTTGACCTGCTCGAGTCAGGTATTGGAATGACGACATCGATATCATGATCCGGACTCTCTCGCAGTATCTTATCCGCAAGCGTCTCTCCCATGCGCAAGCGTGATTTGTATACAGAGATACGATCAATAATTGAATCTGGTCTGGCGAAATACACATACTCAAACAAGCACGGTGTGTACCCGGCCCGTGGCACACATTGCTTGCGATGTAACGTACCATCGGTCTGAATAAAAACAGCCTCACCGGGCTCAATATCCCGTTCGAATTCAAAGCCAAGTGCATCCATTGCAACACTCTCGGATGCAACCATGTATTCAACGCCTTTATCGCTTTCCCGTCGCCCCAGGCAAATCGGTCGTATGCCATGTGTATCACGAAATGCAACCAGCCCATGACCGAGAATCATGACGATAACGGCATATCCTCCCTTGCAACGCCGATGCGTGCCAGCCACAGCTGCAAATACCGCATCAGGCATCAATTCATTCGCATCCTGATGCTGCAACTCATCAGCAAACACATTAAGCAGTGCTTCGGTATCCGAACCGGTATTCAAATGGCGTCGGTCCTGCGTCGTCAGCAGGGTTTTTAGTTCTTCAGAATTGGTCAGATTGCCGTTATGGGCCAGGCACAAGCCGTAAGGTGAATTCACATAAAATGGCTGCGCTTCCGCAGAACTCGACCAGCCGGCTGTCGGGTAACGAACATGTCCAATACCAATGTTTCCACGCAGACTCAGCATGTCACGCGTATGAAACACATCACGCACGAGCCCCTTACCTTTGCGCGTTCGCAACGTGCCCTCATCATCAATGGCAATTCCGGCTGCATCCTGACCACGGTGCTGAAGCACCGTCAATGCATCATAGATAGCCTGATTTACCGGGGAATTACTGACAATACCAACTAGTCCGCACACGAATAAATTACCTTCTCATTTTTTATGGGCTTAATTCTTATGGAACAGGCAAACCATCTACTTGCCCTTCAATCAGGTCCATACCTTCTCCGGCCAGTTCACCGAGTCGGTCGGCTAACGGCGCGGCATAAGGTATCAGTTTCGACTCTTGCCACCAAGGATCAGCGTTAAAACCAACCGCTTCGAGCATCAGAATAACTAGCCCTACCAGCAGGACACCACGTGCCATACCAAATACCATGCCGACTATGCGGTCGGTACCGGACAGCCCGGACTGATGAATGAGCATAGAAATCAATTTACTGAGCAGCCCACTTAAAATCAGCACAACGATGAGCACAATGATTCGAGCAACCCAGATCTCAATGACGCTATCATCAGCAATGCTCGGAATTCGTTCCGCGACAGCTGCACCAAAACGCCATGCACACCAGATTGCCAGGCCCCAGCCGACAAGCGAAAATGCTTCCTTGATGAGCCCTCGAAACAAACCCATCATTGCGGACAAGAAAAAAATTGCCAGCAGCAAATAATCAATAATAACCATATGCTTTCGAAGAAAAATTAGGTAATAAATAACACATCACTGAATCACCTGACCTGAGTAACCGAGCTTCTTCAGGCGCCCCACCAGCTCGGTTGCCTCAGCTCGCGACTTAAGAGGACCAACCCGGACTCGGTACAGTCTCTTACCGGAACGATCCAGTGGCATCAGAAATACCGAAAACCCATGGCCTTTGACCTCATTAGCCAGACGCTGGGCATTTTGCTGATTCGAAAAGCTGCCTAGCTGCACAGCCCAATCAGTTTTCTGCATCGAAACAGGTTTAGCGGCGCGCGGGGCAGGTGCACTCGGTGGTTTTGATGCTGTTGGCGTTTTGACTGGCTGCACATCTATTGCAACTACTTTTTCTGTTTTCGGACTCACCGCTTTGGGCGACTTTACTGCCTCCTGCTCCGGGTCAGTAGCCGGCTGCTTGATTTCACGGGCGACAGGCGGGGTTTGTGTCGTTTGATTGAGTCGGATCGTATGGGTTCGACGAGGTTCATTCAGAGGTGTCGATCTGGCGGGCTCACCTGCAGCTTTAACCTTGCCATTGTCATCACCACGAGCATCATCATCACTGCCACCATCAAGAATCGCAGGCACAACGATAACCAGGGCTACGACAAGCACACCCGCGCCGATCAATCTTTCCAGCAATTGTCGGTCCATCTGCATCCTGCTCCGCCAATTGCTCAGTATAAACCAAGCCAACTTAACGCGGGACCTGCAATGTGAAAAGAACCGGTAACAAGTATCAACTCGCCCGGCACACTGGCCGCATGTGCCGCACCGAGCGCTTGCTCAGGTGTTCCCGCTACCGTCACATTGCGTCCACCCAGTCGACTGATCACCGCAGCAAGCTCTTCTGCATCACGGCCCCGTTCAGTGTCAATGGAACAGATAAACCAGCGCTCTGCAACATCAGTAAACTGCGCCACAAAGGCATCAACCTGCTTGTCATCCAACAATCCAATAACCACCGACATCGGACCTTGATTATCAAGACCCAGCACACGTTGGCGCAAGACCCTGGCTGCCTGCGGATTGTGCGCGACATCAATAATCCATTGCTGATCACGCTCAATCACCTGAAAGCGTCCCGGTGGACATGGCGCTGACAATGCCTGCTCGACCCGGGAACGTTCCAGTAAACCCTGAGCGCACGCTTCAACCGCCGCCAGCGCGAGACTGATATTGCGCATCTGCGCCGGATCCGACAAAGACGGTAACGGCAGGTCAGCCAGCACCGTGGCCGCACCCTGCCATGTCCATGTAAGATCATTACCCTGATCCTGCGTATAACCAAAATCAGCACCAAAACATGACAATCGAGCACCTATTGCCTTTGCCTTCTGTGTGAATCCATCCGGAATTAATTCATCACCGTAAAATGCCGGGCGATCCCTTCGCAGGATACCGGCCTTCTCGGCCGCAATCGCATCAATTGTGTCACCCAGCCAGTCCTGATGCTCCAGCGCGACCGTAGTTACGACACTGATATCTGGATCAATGACGTTTACAGCATCAAGGCGCCCACCCAGCCCGACCTCAAGAATCCAAACATCAACTCGTGCCTGCGAAAATCCATGCAAAGCAGCGAGCGTGCCAAACTCAAAATAGGTCAAGGGTATTTCACCACGCGCAGCATCAACGGCTACAAAATGCTCAATGAGCCACTCATCACTGACTTCATCTCCATTCAGACGCATACGTTCGTTGTATCTGACCAGATGTGGTGACGTGTAGACTGCAGTTGCAAGCCCGTTTGCCGCACATAAACACTCGATAAAGCTGACGGTCGAACCTTTACCATTCGTACCACCAACGGTAATGATTCCGGTCTCTGGTCTGACAAGGGACAACTGATCAACAACCCGGCGCACGCGCTCAAGTCCAAGATCGATATCACGTGGATTCAGTGTGGCTTGCCAGGCTAGCCAATCGGACAATGACCTTTGCATCACGCAGCTACCGTGCGGATTGTGGTTAAAACGGAGGCTAGTCTGCCGGACGTGGCTGTTGCATCAGCTTGGCCAGCAACTCGGCTATTTCGTCACGCATCTTGCGACGATCTACGATCATATCCAGGGCACCATGTTCGAGCAGGAATTCGCTGCGCTGAAATCCTTCAGGCAATTTCTCACCAACTGTCTGTTCGATCACGCGTGGACCAGCAAAACCAATCAGGGCATTTGGCTCACCGATATTGATGTCTCCAAGCATCGCAAGACTCGCGGACACGCCGCCAGTTGTCGGATCTGTCAGCACTGAGATGAATGGAAAACCCGCTTCCGCCAGTTGCGCCAGCGCAACGCTCGTCTTAGCCATCTGCATTAACGAAAATAACGCTTCCTGCATTCGTGCGCCGCCACTGGCTGAATAACAAATCAACGGCATGCGGTTTTCACGTGCATAACGTGCTGCTCGGGAGAACTTTTCACCGACCACAGAACCCATGGAACCGCCCATAAAACTGAATTCAAAGGCGCACACGACAACCGGTTGCCCCTTAAGCTTGCCGGTCATCGTAACCAGGGCATCACGTTCCCCGGTTTTCTTCTGTGACTGACTGATTCGGTCACGATACCGCTTACTGTCCTTGAACTTCAGCGGATCAATTGGCTCCAGCTGCTCGCTGATCTCGCGCCCACTGGATGAATCGAGGAACAAATCCAGACGATCACGCGCATTGACACGCATGTGATGATCGCATTTCGGGCAAACATGGAGATTACGCTCGACCTCGGCACGATAGAGCTGTGCACCGCACTGGTTACACTTCAGCCAAATACCTTCAGGAACAGAACGCGTGCGGCGTTCCGTCTTGATCCGTGGCGGCATTAATTTTTCAAACCAACTCATTGACCATCCATAATAAACAAAAAAAACAAATAGTGCCGGCTAGAAATTGCAGCTAAAGTCTCTCTTGTACATCTGCGAAGCGGCTTTAGTTGCAATTTTTTACATTCACATCTTCTATCCCAAAATGTGCCGGAAACTGAATCCAACTCAGCACCAGACCCGTGGCTGGTGCAGTGATACCAGCCAGCTTTCGATCACGAGCTTCGAGCAATGCATGCAGCCATTCAACCGGCTGGTCACCACGACCAATATCGACAAGGGATCCGACAATATTTCTGACCATATGGTGCAAAAATGCATTGGCTTCACAGTCGATAAACAGCCAGTCACGTTTAAGCGTCACATCAATGTGCAACATGTTGCGCACCGGTGAATGAGACTGACAACCGGAGGCGCGAAATGACGAGAAATCGTGCTGCCCCAGCAAACATCTGGCTGCGGCAGCCATGGCTGTCACATCCAGTGGTTGGCGTATCCACCAGGCTCGCTGACGCGCGAGGGCTGAACGTACCGGACGATTGAGTATCGAATAACGATAGATTCGCTTGACTGCTGAATAACGAGCATGAAATTCTGCATCTACCTCTTTGATCCATAACAAATTTATATCATCAGGCAAATTACTATTAATACCCAGCAACCAAGCTCTGGATGAGCGCTCAGCCTGAGTATCAAAATGCGCAACCTGGCCGCGGGCATGCACACCAGTATCGGTACGCCCCGAGCCTGTACAGGTAATACTTTGATCCGCCACAGATGAGATGGCGATATTCAGCTGCTCCTGAACACTCGGCGCATGTGGTTGGTATTGCCAACCGTTGTAACGCGAGCCGTCATACTCGATGCCCATCGCCAGACGGCGCTGATTCTTCATGGCCTGCAATGTCGGACCTACACAGAGTTTTTAAACAGACAGAGGCAATAAAAAAGCATCACTTGGAACCTACCGAAATCCGGCTGCCCCGTTAACGACTTATCAGCCCTGAAGATCGTCCAGCAATTGTTGAGCTTCTTGTCGCTGCTCTTCGCCCGCTTCCTCCAGCACTTCCTTGAGAATACTGCTGGCGCCATCCAGGTCACCCATATCAATATAAGCACGCGCCAGATCAAGCTTCGTACCGACTTCGGTCATCGTGGCACCATCTATGACATTGCCGCCGGAGCCCTCGACCTCGGCGGTAGGATCTTCATCCAGAGCAACTGGGTCGCCGATATCAAGCACAGCATCGGCCTCCTCTGCTTCTTCCATGAAACCAGGTTGTCCGCTCGAATTATCATCGCCGCCACCAAAAAGTGGTTGCTCAGCAGTATCTCCGCCGCCAATTTTCGGTTGCTCGGCCGTTTCTCCACTGCCATCGAGATGCCGCATTTCGGCGGTGGAATCGACATCATCATCGCCCGATAAACCTAATGGTAAGGAATCATCATCAGACTCGTCCTCTGCAGAATCGTCATCCAGCATGTCACTGAGACCAGAGAGATCGAGATCCAGATCATCAAGATCAATTTCAGCCGTCTGATCACTAACAGAGTCTGGTTCATCATCGGTCCATTGCCCGATCTTGGATTCGATGGTCGGCGTTTCCATGGTGCTGGCGCTATCCATGTCCAGATCAAGATCTATGGCGGGCGACTCGATGGTCGGTGTTTCCATGGTACTGGCGCTATCGTTATCCATATCCATGGCGGGCGACTCGATAGTTGGCGTTTCCATCGTTGGCGTATCACCCGACAGCTCCGGATAATCATCACCAACTACCTGCGTCACCTCATCTTCATCACCAATCTCTTCATCACCAATGGCAAATTCCAGATCCAATGCGCCCGTCTGATCTTGATTAGAGGAGTCGTCATCACTGCCGTCACCGGTCAGGTCCAGATCAAGATCTGCAGCGGCATCATCAAAGGCAAAATCGATTACATCATCGGCACCGCCTTCATCACCAAATTCCAGATCGACACCCTCCGACGAAGGAACCGGTCCGACATCGCCGGAAAACAGCGCCGCATCCGGGCATATTTGCTTACCCATGATCAGGACTTTATTCCAATCAGGATCGGCCGTATCGTCGATGCGCGCCTGTAGCGCCGTTGCCTCCTTCATGAATCCATCCTGATTCTCCCAGATGAAGTACACCTCAAGCAGCTTCATGCGCAGATCTTTACGCTCGGGATCTTTCTCGACCGACCGCGTCAGCAAGTCTGCTGCCTGGTCATACAGACCGTAGGCCATATGAAAATCAGATTCGGCAATCGGATCGACCTGATCCAGGTTGACTACTGAATCGGTACTTATCGTCCGTTCCAGCGGCGTCTCACTATCCTCGGCAAGCCCATCCCAATCCTCTGACGCTATATCAGTGAGTGAAATGGATGAACCATCGTCAGTTTCATCGGCCGGCGTCGATTCCTCGACAACAAATGTCGCATCTTGCGGCTGTGGCTCTGCCCGCAGACGGGCTGTCGCCTCATGCGCTTCAACATCAAAGCCTTCATCATCGGCCGCTTCAAACTCATTCCATTGCCCGGTCTCTATTGACTCTTCGCTTTTGGAGCGCTTGCGGGCAAATAACCAGGCCAGCAGCAGAACAATTGCCAGTGAGATATACACCAGCGGATTCATAAACAAGGCACCAATGAATGATTCTTCATCCTGCGCAACCGGTGCGGGTGTCACATCAACTACGGCTGGCGATTCTGTCTCTGCCACCGGTTCTGTCGGGGGCGCCATACTCTCAACATCTGGTGCAAGGGCATCCGCTTCAAGTTCATCGATAAACGGATCAACTTCCAACTGACTATCAACTTCGGCTACCGGGACTTCGGCTACCGGGATCTCAGCAACCGGAGTCTCATCGACTTCACTTGCGCCAAGCTGACGTTGCAGCGCTGCCAGTTCCTGATCCCTGATCTGTAATTGTCGCTGGCTGTCGGCAAGCTGGTCCTCCAGCTCTGTTACACGACCCTGCAATTTATCCTGAGCAGCACCTGAGACTGTTGGCTGATCCTCATCCACACCTGTTCGTGTTGCAGATTCTGTGCCTGACTCTGAAACTGCAGCAGAATCAATTTCAGGCGGTGGCACGAGCTGCAATCGACCACTTTGAGGCTCGTCACGACGAGCAGCTGCACGCCATTGTTGATTCTGACGCCGCACTTCACTGGTCGCTTCACTGCCACCCAAGGCAACTTCCTGCGCCGAGGGAACGCGCAGAATCATGCCAGCTTTCAAGCGATTAATATTGCCGGTAAATGCTTCCGGATTAGCCTGATAAATAGCCAACATCATCTGATTACGGCTAACCGATGTTGATTCAGCGAACTCTCCGGCGATACCCCAAAGCGTATCGTTACGCTTGACCGGGCCATACATGCCGCCATCACCGTCTACCTCAACCTGATCGCTTGTATCCGGTTGCACCATCGGTTCAGACCGTGCCGGTGCCGGTACAGCACCTGCAGGTGCACTAACAGAAGCAGTAGGGGCACTAGTTTTAGCCGGTGTTGCTGTCTCACGCTGCGTCAAATTAGAACGCTGCGACCCCGACGACGGTGCGGCAACCACCGGCGCGACAGATTCAGCGGCGAACACAGGAGGATCAAGCAGGACTGTATATTCGCGAAGCAATAGACCCTGAGCCCAGCTAACCTCCAGTAACAAGGTCACGAACGGCTCGACAACAGGTTTTTGCGACGTAATCTGCACGGCGGAACCGGCAGTATCACTCTCACCCGTAATTATTGAGAATTGAAAATCAGCAAGAAAAGCCGCCCGGTCGAGGCCAAACTGCTGAAAAGTCTCAACAGACGCAATTTCGACATGCAGACCTTCGATATCACCAGGCGCCTCGGATGCTATGGGTATTTCGGCACTGAAGGGCTGATTCAAAGCTGACTTCAGATCGATTTCACCAAGACCAAGAGCACCAGCTGAAAAAGATATCAACCCGGCAATCGTAAATATTATGGCCGCTAGAATTCGCGCCATATCAGGCTCCCTTAATAATCACAAAGGATAACCACAAAGGTACCCCATCCATCCGTGACGTAATCAATCTGACCTGCGCATCAAACTTCGCAAGCCACCTTAAGAATCGAACGTAACTATATCCTATATGTAATCACGTACCAAGATTTCAGCAATTTGTACGCTGTTAAGCGCAGCGCCTTTGCGCACGTTATCAGCTACAACCCACAAGCTGATTCCATGATCGTGAGATATATCTTCCCTGATCCGCCCGACAAACACATCATCCTGCCGCGCAGCCTCGGTAACAGCTGTCGGATAGCCGCCGAGCTTGGCCTCATCTATGACCGTAATACCATCCGCATTGGTTAGTAATTCGCGCACCTGGGATGCACTGATCCGATCACGTGTTTCGATATTGACGACTTCTGAATGGCCGAAAAACACCGGAATCCGAACGGCTGTTGGATTTATCAGGATCGAGTCGTCCGCAAAAATTTTACGTGTCTCCCAGACCATCTTCATTTCTTCGCGCGTGTATCCATTGTCCTGAAAGGAATCAATATGCGGTATGGCATTAAATGCGATCGGCTTTTCATCGCCGTTTGGAGTACGCGGCTGCCCATTGAGCATCGCCGCCGTCTGGCCAGCCAGCGTCTTCACCAGCTCACGTCCAGCGCCGGATACGGCCTGATACGTCGCAACATTAATCCGGTCGATGCCAACCGCGTCGTAAATCGGTTTCAGCGCAACCACCATTTGAATGGTGGAGCAATTTGGATTGGCAATAATGTTACGCGGAGAGTAATCGGCTATTGCCGCCGGGTTGACCTCAGGTACCACCAGCGGGATATCCGGCTCGTTGCGAAAATGCGATGTGTTATCGATGACGAGACACCCCGCCTCACCCGCACGCGGTGCAAATTCGGCCGAAACACTGCCGCCGGCTGAAAACAAACCAATATCAACGCCGGAAAAATCGAAATCGGCAAGATCCCGAACCTTGATATTCTTACCGCAAAACTGAATATTTTTGCCGACCGAACGCTCGCTGGCCAACGCATAAAGCGTATCTACAGGAAAGTCCCGTTGCTCGAGAATCTCGATCATCGTCTCACCGACCAGCCCGGTCGCGCCGACCACAGCAACATTGTATTTTTCTTTCACACTCATATCTTCGGTGTTCCACACGTTACATCGGCATTCTGACCCCGATGACGCAAATAATGATCCATCAGCACAAGCGCCAGCATTGCTTCGGCAATCGGCGTTGCGCGCAAACCGACACACGGATCGTGCCGACCGGTCGTCACAACCTCAACCGGATCACCATGAATATTGATCGTATCTCCGGGCAACCGGATGCTGGAAGTTGGCTTCAATGCAATACTAACCAACACATCCTGGCCGGACGTAATCCCGCCAAGCGTGCCACCTGCCGAATTAGATTTGAATCCAGCCGGCGTAATCTCGTCACGATGCTCCGAGCCCTTCTGCGCGACGGCACGGAAACCCGCACCAATTTCGACACCTTTAACGGCACCGATACTCATCATTGCAGAGGCAATCTCGGCATCGATCTTGTCGAAGACCGGCTCACCCAGACCAACTGGCACGTTGCTTGCAACCACATTGATTCGAGCACCAATTGAATCGCCCTCCTTGCGCAAGGCATCCATATAGGCCTCAAGCTCAGGAACACGTTCAGGTTGTGGACAGAAAAATGGATTCTGGTCGGTCGCATCGAGATCCTGAGGCTCAACGAC
>Ga0233413_10001435_pt1 | contig 10423 bp, 15 predicted proteins | sample Na_anoxic_6_MG_FD_189019 | JGI IMG/M metagenome (GOLD analysis project Ga0233413, IMG submission 189019) | Seawater microbial communities from Saanich Inlet, British Columbia, Canada - Na_anoxic_6_MG | ecosystem: Environmental > Aquatic > Marine > Inlet | place: Canada: British Columbia... | reverse complement strand
AAGGGGCGGGGATTGTCTTATCAGTAAAGTTTGTGGTAAGGTTAGCTGACTTTTTGGTGTTATAGTCTGTCCGATCTGTTGGAGGAGCCGCACTGGCTAGGTCTCTACACCTAAATCTACCATTTACTGTCTCTGCTCCAGAAGAACCTGAATCTCCTAAGTACAGCTTTAGTGTCGCACTTGTTAAGGTGTCGCCACTTCTAGGAGATATATTAAACACCGTCCAAAAATTATACGCGTCTGTGAGGTTATGCTTACCTAAACGAAGTCGACTCCCCGCATTATCGTAATGTGTTGGAGAGTCTTCTTCAACATGACCATCAGCGATGGACGAAAAAACAGATTCTATTGTCATTATCTCTCACCCGGTTGGAATAGAGGAAACATAGTCTGCCTTTATTCGTTTGTATTCGTTAGGTGTGTACTGCTTGACTCCATACCGATTTATGATGTCAAGGTAGTGTTCACGGGAACATAAGTTCTTTCCGTGATATCTTCTAATGTATACTTCTTCTTTGCAGGTGACTAAGTCTTCCCAGTCCAGTATGTACGTGTCTTCGCCTACGGAAGTCTTTTCATATTCAGGTAGCTGTTCTCTGTACGCACATAAGGTTCCGTGAAACCCTTTGTTGTGGACTAAGTAGTAACCACCCTCAAACTCTATTATTTGTTTTGCTAGCAAGCCAAAAGATTTATCTGACTTAACAAGACTATTGACCTGACAATCTATACGATCAGGGTGATACAAATCATCATCGTCCCATTGCAGAACTATATGACCTGTCGCTCTATTAACAGAGGCTTGCCTTAACTCCCCTAGAGTGTTTCTGTTTACATTGTAAACTTTAACATCTGGTTGGTTGCAGGAAATACTTTCTTGACCGTCTACTACTATGATCAGTTCTTTGTTCGGGTATAGCTGACGATTAAAGCATTCTATTGCTTCTTTGAGTTGAGGTCTACCCTTAGTTACGCACAAACAACTAACCATTTCTGGCATAGAAGTATTCCTTTATCTGCCGCCTCATCCTTAATGGTGCGAACTCGGTAAACTGTAAAATGCCGTTTACCTTCTTGACATCTCTATAGGGGTGAAAATCTTTTACGATTCTCCTTCGACCGATGTATTGTCTAGCGTTCAAGTCTCCGTGATATCCGTGAATAGCTCGGGAGTCCACGTAAGTTACGCTTCGTTCTATGGTCTTGCCGTATCTCACAAAGTCTTTTCTCTGTGCAGGGGAAGCACCATCCCAAAAGAAACCTGTTCTCTTTCCTACCATTGAGTCTGCAAGAGGTTGATCGCCCCCGCCTACAATACATCTATCATATAACTTTAGACCTGTCTTTCGTTTGACCATCCAAGCACCGCCGGGTGCTCCTTGATAGTTTCTATTTCTTTGACAGTTCCAAACCAAGCCCTTCTTAATAGAGTCTCCTTTAGGGTCTTCATAAAGCACATCTTTGAACAGTTGGACATATGTATGTGCTCGTAATTTACAAATAGCCGCATGTAGGTCAAAACCTACATCTATGTCGTTGTCTATCCATGCGATGTACTCGGTCTCTCCGCATACAGACTCAAAGCCTATATTTAGGAGAGCTTCCTTCTGCCACATAAAGTTGTCATCTGTACCTTGGAAGCAAAGAGAGTCTTCTATCTCTTGTTTACCGAATGCAAGCTCAACTGTTATCAACTTACAATCTGTACGCTGAAATAGAGTATCTCTCCATTTCCAATATAAATCCCTGCGGGTTTCAAACCCGCAGGGATTAAAGTACGGTGTAACTACCGTGATCATTAAGAACCCCCAGTTTGATCGGGTAGTCCGATTACTAAGTTAGCCCCTTCTGCTGTAGTGTTGAAGTCTGCATTGAATAACACACCTGTAGTCGCAGTAGGTGTATCAATGGGAATGAAAGCGATAACAGGGGACGTAGTATCCAGTCCGGTGTCTTTGTACAGAATAGCACCATGAACAGTATCATTGGTTGCACCTCCGATCACACCAAAGTTAATATCAGGTACTGCCATTAGGACAGAACCGTCACCTGTAAGTGAAATAGCAAACAAAGGGTCTGAAGGTAAAGCCTGCGGAACATAGGACGTTGCAACCAACGCTTCGTTCTTAGGGTTGTTTACATCGACAACACCTGTGTCGAAAAACTCTGACTCGTTGTCGAAGACGTAATCTGTACCCACTAGAGCAACCTTCAAGTTGTCTGTAGTAAGTTGAATTTCGTCATTAAGGATTTTCATTAAACCCTTTAAGAAAAATGAAGATACTGCCATGCTCTGCTCCTTTTTGTTAGTAATGTAATCGTAATCGTCGGCTTCTTTTTTATACCCACTCTATCCTAGGAAGGAAGTGCCTTCGAAGACCTCTGGAGATTATATCCGCTCCGGTATCGTCGATCTTCAAACCTTCTAAGGCTACACCGTAGGGTCCACGGACGTACCCATTGAACTTAACGGTGATTATACCGTCTCGTTCTGAGACATCGGGGATCAGGTTTTTGTGTAGGTAAGAATAAAACTGCTCGTACTCCCCCTTAAACACTAAGTCGTGAAACCTAGCATCCGGACAAGGTAAGGGTATCGTCTTATCTTCATCGTTGATACTTGCCCTCATAGACAGCCCCTCCTCGGTAGCTTCCATATACTTCGGCTTAACGGTGCTTACAAGAACTCCACATACTTGAACGGGTAGGGTTCCATGTTTAGCATAGTACCGAAGTATGGGTAGGTATTTCTTAAAAGGCACCTGCATGTAGTCCTCCGTGAACTTCTTCTAGTTCTTGGAGGGTTAGTCCTCTTAGCTCTACTAGCGAGAAACCTTTGCCTCCGTGCTCTGGTCTTGGTTTCAAGTGATCGAAAATATCACCTTTAACCTTCCATGGAGTGTAGTTGTTGGCTAGGCACCACTGCTTCAAGTTCAACGCACCCTTGAACCCGTTACCCTCTAGGGCTTCTCTCAGTTGAGAGTATGGTCGCCTACCTGCATACTGTATCCACCTAATAGACTCCCACTTGATGATCATAGGTCTACTACCTGAGATATCTCTAAAGGTATTCTTTAGGTGTGGGTGCTTGTCTAGGTTGACTACCTGAATCTCTGCATTGAAGCTCTCACTGGTGTCAAACTCCTTAGCGAGGAACTCTTCATACCCTACACAGATGCCGCACCACGAAGGCTCGGTCAGTAGGATAAGTCTGTTGGTGTCTCCTTGGTTTAGGAAGTCCTTGGAGGTTGCCCAAGTACCTGAGAGGCTCACTTCAGGTGCTACAGGCTCTGAGGGTGCTTCGCCGAAGTCATCTGTTAGGTCCGGGAAGAAGTCTCGCTTCTCCTGTGAGTGGGCGTGTGCGATAGGTACTTGGTAGGACTGGACCATAGGTTGGCAGCCAACCATTAAAATTAGTAAGAGTTTCATCTGAAAGCCTTTCCATCTTTGAACTCGAATGCCCAAGCCTCCCCGGTACCACGAAGCTCCCGGTCGATATCTTCAATGGGAACAAAACCGATGGCGTCACGCATCTTGACCTCACCGTCCTTGTAAGTAAGGGTATCTGTCCCACTAGGTCTGTTTTCACCCCAGGACTGCTGAACGCCAACCCTGTCGTTCCCTTTAACATCTACACAAGCTCCTCTTAAAGCGGTGCAATGGTTTGCAGGTTGGTTAAGGCGAGAGTAGCCAAACTTATCCTTATCGGACACGGTATGTCTACCACAGAAGATAACTCCACACTTAGCGTACAGGGCGTCCAACACGTCTTCTCCTTCCATAAGTCTATGACAGGATAGTTGAACCTCTGACATCTCTTTGAGTACAATAGAGGGACACCCTTTAGGGTCGCTTCCCCACTCTGTAGCGTAGTGCTCGTCCTTGTTGTGTCTGGAGAGGTTGTACCTTCCGTACTTCTTACGCTCTGCCATACCGAACTTGCTAATACCTTCAGCCAGCCAAGCACCTACTAAGCCATCTCCGCGAATACGGTTCTTGCCGATCTGTACTCTACCTACTGCGTAACTCGCGGCTACGGAAATCTCTACATGTCTACTTACTAGACCTTTGTACAAGATACCATTCCATAAAGAGTCTTCTCCCGCACAAGCCCCTGCTTGACCTACGCAAGTACCTCTAGCTTGATAAAAGGGTACTCTGTCTGGGTAGTAGCGATCCTGTGCTTCCCATAAGAAGGAACCGGTGTTTCCTCTGGACTTCGTTCTCTGTGCATACCCTCTAAAGGGTGAAGACCTCCACAGAACTTTGTCACCGCCCATTAAAATGGTAGAGGCTTCAACGGCTGCGGGGTCTTCGTACCACCCTGTATTCATTACCCACCCCTTAAGGTCTGGACTATGCTGTCAATGTTATCCTCAGTGATCTCTTCGTTCTTAGGTCTGAAGGATTCCACTCTTGACGTATTGTCTAAGTACCCTGCCCTATGTAGGTTCTCAGCTATGTTAATTAACATATCTGTGTCTGGAAGATTGGCATAATCTTCCTTAGTGACGTTCTCTACGTAGTCTGCAAAGTCACTCCATACGTCTATAGACACCGCAGGGGCGGGTTTGGTCGGAGCTGGTATAGGTAGTGCGGAAGGTGCTACAAGGAGCAGCCCTCCGACTAGGGCAATAATTGCACCTGCCTTCATTTCTTCTTCCTCTCTACCTTCAAGGTGATGGTTAGGTCACCTTTAGTTAGTGTAAGCTCGTTCTCTTCGAGGTCTGCCGGAATACTTGACATAAGGTCTTGCATTCTGGACATGTAGTCAGGAGAGGACTTAGACTTAGGTAGGTAGTCTTTAACCGCGTAGCTGCCTCCTCCTAAGACGAGCAGACCTCCCACGTAGGGTAGTAGGGTCTCAAGCATAGGTCTTCCTTAGGTATTTGTAGATTTGCCAAGCGTAGTAGGCAATCTGAGCAATTGTGTATAGTGAGAGACTTCCAGACACCCTCTTACGCAAGTCTGCTCTTATCTCTCGCCGGGAGGGTGGACTGTACTTGTTACTACTTCCTAGGGCAATCCTTCCTTGCTCCAGTTTGTAGAGTGCTGCTGCTTTTTTGAGAGTCATTCTTTGCTACCATCTTGAGATAGGGTAAGCCCGAAGAATGTACCGATACCTAAGATGGTAATCTGCACTTGCTCTACGTCGACACTCTCTGGTAGAATACCGCCAAAGTGAGAAAGAAAGACTAGAAGCAACGTAAGGATACCCGTTAAGGTAGTCTTCCAGTTCTTTCCAAGATACTTATTCATCATCAGGTTCATCTTCTTCCTCCTTAATTAAGTCTCTGGGGTTTTGTTGAATACGCTCTGCTGTCTCTCGCTTCTTATCTATGATCTCTTTGAGAATAGTATTGGCGTTCTCAAGCATAGGCGTATTGGTACGGTCTGCTAACTTCTCTAAGTCTATCGCTTGGATGATAATCTGATCCTTATCGTTGTTCAAGGATGTTCTTATCATCTCTCTCATAAAGGACTTATCATCATCTGCGAGAGGTAGTGGGACGATTTGGGCTATGCCGGGGTGCCAAGAGATACCGTTCAACTTCAATACGGATGCTACCATCCCGTACGGACCGTTGATCCAGTTCATGATACCTTGACCCCACTGCTCAATAGCGAGCATGGCGATGTCTGCGTGTTCTGAGGACTCTGCTTTAGTTCCGAACTGACCTTCAAGGGCAGTACGCTCTGGAACAAACAAACCTCTCATCTTCAATGCGTCTAAGTATTGCTGCCTAGCAAGGAAAGGGTCTACCCCTGAAGAGGACTCAACCATCTTCAAATCCCATCCAGACTTCTTAGGGTCTCCTCCGCCACTACCTGTGAGTATCTCGTCCATCTCAGACTCGGTCACAGGCAAAGCTGCATTTCCGGAAGACTTCAAAGAGTCCAGAAGTAGTCGGGCGATTTTCGAGTTAGGTAGGCTCTCTCCTTCATACTTTGACTCTCCTGTACCTGGGTACCAAAGAATCCAGTGTGAACCTGCTACTTTATTGATGTGCATAGTAGCTGCTTCCTCTGCTTCTTCGTACCTAGCCATGGCGTTCTCTACATTCTTAAGTAGAGGTTTACCTATAGGGCTTCCGTATTCTTCATTCGCCGCAGTCAAAGCATAGTTGGGTGCGAACAGGTCTATCTTGTGTGCCTCGTTAGGTGCCTCGTTACTAACACCTAAGGGTAGTCCTTGCTTGTCTAGGTACACCTTAGTGTACTCATGCTTAAGTTGCTTCATTCGAAGAAACTTAAGACCGTCTACGTCTTGAGGTCGGGTCTCCCATGCCTGCCAACCGTAGTCGATACCTGAGTTGACTGCGTCTCGCATGATAGTATTCTGAAGAGGCACTAAAGTCTTCTTCAGAATATCTACTGCTCGTTCATTCGACCCTTGTACTCTCCAAGGAGTCTTGATAATCGGTGCACCTAAGATGGCTCTAGCTAGTGCGACTGTAGGGTCACACCTAAGCTCTCTCGCGGTCGCGTACCACCCATCATCCAACCCAAGCTCCTCCCGAGAGTTCTCGTCCTCGGAAGTGTCTTGTTGGATATGTGTCTGAAATATAATTGCTTCCATTATGCCAATACCACTTCTTTCTCATCCCCATCATCGGTAAGACGCATGGGTAGGAATCGCCAGATTGTATAACCTATCGCATCAGTAATGTGTCCCAGATCACCAACATCATTTAATACACCGCCGGGGTTTGGCTTATCCTCTTGCGGTGTCTTGTAGTGTCGGTTCTGTAAATCCATGATAGACATCTTACAGTCAGGATGTACGAAGTACCTTCTCTTACCAGAGGCGGAGAAAATGGCTGCGTTCATTGTATTTAGTCTATCCGCAATCGGCGGATTCTTACGGGGATACGCTATCTTCTTAGGTGTGAATCGTGGATCGTTCTTTATCAAAAGATAATCCGTCGTAGACGCCGACGTTTTTCTAGCTGTCGATGAAGCGTCCCCTACAAAGCACCAACCCGCCCTATGTGGCTGACCGAACGGATTATGGTCATTGTACAACCCGTTAAGGTGATCCAAAGTCTTCTGGGTATTAGTACCTCGAAGATATATCTCATCGAACTGGAGGAGGTCTCCGTTGATGAAGTGGAACAGTCCCCAAGCCATGGGGTCTACGTTGAAGTCGGACCCTACTATGATCGGTAGGTCTGGTCTATAGACACATCTCTCTGTTATGTTGTGATCGCTGAAGTCTGGGAACGCCAAACCCGTAGCAATCTCCCAAGACGCCTCATACTGCTCCCTATAGTCTTGAGGGGACAGACTATCTTTCATCTCCTGCATCTTATCCGCAGCTAGAATGTCTCCAGACATCCAGTGAAATGAGTCGATGTTAGGGTCTCCATCAACACCCCTATCAAAAAATTCTCGAAAGTCCTTAGCACCAACCCCTCGTCTCTTGGGTACTCCGATACGCCAGCACCAAGCATTCCTATGCGTCATCGCCGGTCCAAGGTTCAACTTGAACAGGGTAGGGGACTGATCGGACGATTCATCTACTATACCGCCGTCCCACTGTACACCCTCAAGCCTCTCAGGCTTCTGACCGGAGCATACGTGTATCTCCGCACCATTAGTGAGAGTAATGACCTTCTTATTCTCGTGCTTGGTTTGAATATGGGAGGGAGGGATTAGCTTTAGTATAGGCTTCCATCCGATGCGCTCTGCCTGGTCTGATGTCGGACCTACAAAGAAATACTTGGCGTCAGAATACTTCTGCTTACCTGTAGCACACAGGACTAGCTTCCGTCTAGCGAACTCAGTCTTCCCACTACCTCGCCCTGCAACGACAGCACAGTACCTCTTAGTAGACCTTACGAGCCTCTGCTGCTCGGGGTGCCACTTTAAGGGGTGCCATGCGTCGGGTATTAGGGTTGTGCTCACTTGTGCTCCAATAACATAGTACCTGCCATCTGCTGGAGCACTTCATCCGCTGTTTGGGTAGCTCCTGTGTCCGCCTTCTCTATGCCGGGAAGTCTGACCTCATTACGCAGCCGCTTTTCAAATGCTTCCGCTATAGGGGTGTTAGATACCCCGCACACTTCCCACATAATCTTGACGACTTGTGACATAACCATCTCGATCTCTTGTATCTCGATGGTCTTTGCATGTCTTGAGTAGACCTCGTCACCCTTCTGAGCAATCGCCGCTACCTTAGACATAGCCTCCGACACCTGCTGACCTGTAGATATCAACTGTGCGATGGCATTGTTGAGTTGTCGTTGCTTCTCTGCCGACTCTTCTGGATCGGACTGTGCTGTGGCGGCGATGTCTCGCTTGTACTGATCTCCGTACTTAGCGAACCACTCTGTTAATTCTGAGTGTCTGTGGATAATTGGGTAAGCGGCGGCTCTTGTGAGCTTGACCTCTTCTTCCAACTCGTATACTTCTTTAGGGGTCTCGCCCTCCATGGCTTTCATGGCATCAGTGAGCGTACTACCTAAGACTTGATCATACCATGAGGGCACGTAGATTCTCCTTCCATTCATATAGACTTTGCCTTGTCTACGGAGGGACTTCTTTACGTTCCCTCCGTGACGGTGACAGTGTTTCTTACCTTTAACCGCTGCTCTATTACATCGACCGCCGGGAGATACTCCATCCTTAGCGGTCTTATATACCGTAATACACCTATAGTCCCCAAACGCTGGGTTAGGTGTACCTCCGATCACTGTACAATTTGTACAGGTCTTCCGCGATGCTTTACTGACGTATCTTAGGCTGCATTTAGAACATAAATGGAGGGACTTGTCTCCTATGTCTAAGTTGTCGTACTTGATATTGTTTACTAGCTTGTCTCTTCTCGCTTTCTCTAAGGTCTTCTGGACCTCAAGCATGTCACCTTTGTAATACTCTGTTAGCTGAGCTATCCAAGTTCTAGTCTGTTCCTTAGTTAGCATCTGTTTACTCGTCTGTTGAGTCATTAACTAATGCTTGGACCGCATCGGTCAATCGGTTAAGGGCAGTATCGTATGCTAACATAGTCTCTACCCTTCCTTTAAGCTCTCCATGGGAGGCATGGAGGTTCTTTACCTCTTCGTTCACTGTATTGTGGGAGGAGAGGCAGTCGTCTAAGGCAGACTGTGTCTTCTCCTTGTCCTTTATAACGGTCAACCACATCCTACCTACCGCACCTGTAAGGACAGCACCTGCCCCTAATATAAAGTTCGTTACTGTTACTTCGTTCACCATAGTATCTCCTTTGTGCTACTAATGTGTGAATATAGGGGTCATTTCATTTTTACCTCAGGTGAATTTGTGGTTACCCCACTGCCAGTACGGCACTGCCATATCGGCAGACCCACCGGGGGTGTACTCACATCGAACACGCCAATGTGGCAGGTGTTTTCATTTCGACTATGCCATAGTGACAGTGTGCTCTATATGACTACGCCTTAATGGCATGCCATAAGTGAGAATCAATATGACTACGCATCGTGTCGTCAATATGACTACGCCACAATGGCAGGTGTGCTCATGTGGACTATGCCTTAATGGCATGCCATAGGAGTGTATCTATATGACTATGCCTTAATGGCATACCATAAGTGAGAATCAATATGAGGACGATCAATGTGATACAGCCATATTGGCATGTGCCTTAATGGCATGCCATAAGCAAGTGTTGATCTCATACGTGAGAAAATGGATTCTCATATAAAAAAGTGACTTTCTCGGAGATTGATCGGACGATACAATTGGTGCTCACATGACACGTACACTCAACCCAAGGAGACGACGATGCTAATTGAACTGATCAGAGACTGTTCCGGGATATTCACACAAGACACGGACGACGCGATTTCAGAGGCTTGGATTGCTTTGAAGGATGTTCCGATGCCAAGTCGCAGAAACGTAATCGGTGTTCTGAGAAGAATCTTGATCGACCAGGCACGGTCTGACGATGCCAGACACAATAGAGAGATGCTGATCGGCAAGCCACGTTGTGAAGTCCGTATCGCTAAACAGTCTCATACGCTTCGAGATTCGAGACTCTCACAATGTCACAAGATACTGCTTGACGATCCCGATCTACTTGACCTGATCACTAGTGAACGATTGACCAGCACGGAAAGATCGAGAAAATCTCATAAAATTAACAAACTGATCGGACGATTCGCGGGTTGAGTCCGATAGTAGAGTGTAGTGAGTTTTGTTGTTTGTTTGTTTAATCGGAGTTGAACCATGTGAAGTTGAGAGACCGCTAAGGATACGGATTGTCACCAGTCCTTAGCGGTGCGTACAATTTGAAATCGTCAATTCTGGCGAATCTCCACTATTCCGCCCACCCCGTATCAAGTCGCGAGTAATTCGCCATCGGATGGAGCGATAAACCTTCACCGATGGTTTGTGCAGATGTTCTGTACAATAGACTTTCCGTGAGTGGTCGGAATTTTCC
>Ga0233413_10001433_pt1 | contig 10434 bp, 10 predicted proteins | sample Na_anoxic_6_MG_FD_189019 | JGI IMG/M metagenome (GOLD analysis project Ga0233413, IMG submission 189019) | Seawater microbial communities from Saanich Inlet, British Columbia, Canada - Na_anoxic_6_MG | ecosystem: Environmental > Aquatic > Marine > Inlet | place: Canada: British Columbia... | reverse complement strand
GAACTTTTAACTATATGATAAAGCCACTTACCATCAATTCCCGGATATTTTTTGACTATTTTTGCCAATCTCACCACATACTTTTTTGTCATATAATTCATGTTTATGCCTTCGATGATTTTTCCATGCTTAAATTTACGTCCATGCCAAAATACTAACAATAATGGTCGTACATCATGATGCCAACCTTCAGGTTCACCAATAGGCTTCCACGATCCATAGCTAAATCGAATAACATCTCCAGTTTCAAACTCTGATTTGCTGGTAGGATATCCTCTTAAGTATGGATGTCTATTTATTTTAAGTTGAGATATTGTTTTCTTTTTTAATTTTTGTTCTCGTCTTGTCGATAATGTTTTTCTTTTTCGTTTTGATTCAGATAATACTCTATTATGTCGAGCATTTTTAGCCGACTTTTTGAGTTTTCTTTTTGCTGTCTTTTTTAGTACCATTATACCTAAATAATAGACACATCTTCCTTGAGCGTCATTGGATTTTCTCAAAAATCACAAGATCCAGTCGCACAAGCATCAGCAGCAACACCAGAGTATTTTTTGGCTAATTCCAATAATTCTTTTTCTGAAAGTCTTTTATAGTCATATGGCGTTAATGGTTCGTCTCCCCTACTTCCCTGAGGATATACTGTTGCTCCCTTTCCATATTCAGTGAAATCAAGCATCGCATCAGACAATTGCTCAATATCAGAACCCATTGGTATATTGATTGTTTTACTTATTGCTTGGTCTATGTGGTCTTGAATTGTTGTTTGCATTGCCAGATGTTCTTCTGGAGTAATATCATATGCACCAACAATGTGATCAACTTTTTCTCCCGCAAGCAATTTATCTGCAAACATACTATCAACAACCAGTTCTTTTTGCATCACTCCACCATTTCTAAATTTTCTTTCATAGACTGGCGCAAAAATTGGTTCAATTCCACTGCTTGTTCCAGCAACCATCGAAATTGTTCCAGTAGGAGCTATAGACAATAATACTGCATTACGAATTCCATATTTTTTAATTTTTTGTTTGATGCGAGAAGGAAGTTTTTTAATAAACGGATTATCAAGATATTTTTCAGCATTAAAAGCAGGAAATGCTCCTTTTTCTTGAGCCAATTCAATAGATGCTTCAAACGCGTGACATTTAATAAAATGAAACATTCTATCAGCAAAAGCCAACGATTTCTTACTACCATACACAAGTCCTAATTTTATAAGCAAATGATGCCATCCCATCACACCAATTCCAATGCGACGCGTCAAACTGGCTGCTTCACGGCATTCCGGAATTGGATAAATATTCATTTCAAGGACATTATCTAGTGTGCGAACACCAACACGAATTGCATCTGCCAAGTCATCCCAATCAACTTCTCCTGTTTTCTCATTATAGTGATTAGATAATATCAAACTTCCCAAACAACAATTGCCGTAAGCTGGCAACATTGCCTCACCGCAAGGATTGCTTGAATTGAAGGTTTCACAATATGATGTTGCAAAGTTTTCTTCAATATTGTCAATCATCTGAATTCCCGGTTCACCACGAGTCAAATTATTCACAATAACCAAATCCCACAAATCTTTTGCCATATATTTTTTTCTACCAATACACTCAAATTGATCATACCAACCAGATGCGTCATCAGCACTACAGAATTTTTTTGCTATCTCCAATGCTTTTTCTTTTGTTGTACCATGAATTAGAAACTCATCTGCCATCGTTTTTGGCTGTTCGTATTCATCATTCCATTTTTTAATTTTCCACATATAATAGTCGCGACCGCTAAAATTAAAAACCCACTCTTTATTGTTTTTAACAGCATCAACAAATTTTCTAGTAATGCCGACAGATATGTTGTGGTTCGTTAATTTTTTGTCTTCTAATTTCGCATTTATAAAATCTACAATTTCAGGATGATTAACGGTAAGAGATGCAATCATTGCTGGACCACGATCACCGACTGCTTTTACTCTTTGGGCAACTTCGTCAATTTTTTCAATTTCATTTACCACACCCGGAGCTTGATTGTCGATGTTTTGTATTGGATCACCCTTTGGTCTAATTTTGTCATATGCAACTCCGACACCACCACCAACAGTTGTAATCAAATACATGTCGTGAACAAGTTTGGCAATACTCATCCTATTGTCGTCAACACCAAGACTATGGCAATTTAAAAGAGAACCAAATTTTCTACCTGATCCATGCATTATTCTGCCACCCGGAATGAATCTTCCAGTGTTAATCATATCATTAATTTCTGCTTTTATGATTTCATATGATCCATTAATTTCTGCCTTTGAAAGATGTTGGGCAACTCTGCGAGATGCTGCATCCCAATCTTCATCTGGCAAAGCATAGCGTGACTTAAATATTGTATTCTGTAGTGTGTTCATTTTAAGAGAATTAAATTCCATCGTTAAACTCCCTGAGTAGTTTCACAATCGTCAATGATGTTCTGAACCATAGAACCAAGCCTCTTCTTGTGTGAAGTGCTCTTTGTGTTGTTGATGGTGTTGATGTTTTCTTCTGTCGGATAAAATGCTTCACCAACAGTTTGTATTCTTGATGTGGCTGGATTTACTTTACACAGTATTGCTAGACCGTCAGGACCAAGACGACTTTTTGCAATGAAATACATCAATTCATCTGCTTCTTTCATCGCTGCCGTTCTACCAACACCGACAACCAAATCGGCGGTTTCAGCTTTCGCCATTGCTTCGCCCATCACATCAACAGTAACAATGGCAACATTAGACCCACCACGATTTGTTTGGCTTGCAGTCCATGTTGAAGCTTGATATTCGTCACCAAGTCCCCTAACTTCTTCTGCGATATTCCTAAGTTCATGTCTTTTTTCTCCGTATCTTACTGATGGTTTTAAAAGGTCAAGATAATCAAGTATTATAAGTTTTGGTTTGAATTTGTCAATCTTTAGTGATTCTATGTAAGTTCTCAATGTTTCAACAGTAGCTTGTTGTGGTCTATATTGTTTAATTTTTAATCTTCCAAAAGTATTGTCTTTGCTGATTTTTTCTACTTCTTCTTTTACAAGACTGCCGTATGCATAAATCTCCTGTGATGGAACATTAAACATACACCCGTCATACACATTCGCTATATAGGTTTCAGAAAGTTCTAGAGTAATATGAACGACATCATCTCCGTTTCTTAATGCTTCTACACCAAAATTAACCAAAGATCTAGTTTTGCCAACACCAGTAAAAGCCATAACAAAACCAATTTCACCCGGACCAAGACCACCTCCCTTCAACTTTTCGTCTAGAGCCTTCATTCCTGTTGGAATTGCTCTTCTTAACTCCATTTTTAGTCTGTCATCAACGTCTTCAATATAGTCATGGCCAAGATCTTCATATGTTCCAGCATTTAAAGCATCCTCCATAACCTTTCTGACATTTTCATAGTCTTCCATCTCAATAAGATCTGGCATTTGCAATGCTGCTTTAACGACTCTTCTCTGTTTGCAAAAATCAAGTGCTCTATCTTTTACAAAATCTTCGTCAATTTCTTTGTTTTCTCTAATGATCTCAAGAAGTTGCAATATGTCATTTCTGCTTCTTTCTTCAACATCGACTCTAGTGGTTGTTTCGATAGAATCAACTGATGGTGCTTGTCCATATTTGTGAAAATGTTTTTTTATTAAATCTACAACAATCCTTAAAGAATCATTTTCAAAAAAATCAATGTCCAGAATTTCTTGCAGTTGCCTAAGGTACAGCCCATCATTCAACAAACAACAAATTAGGTCAAGCTGGAATTTTTCTCCAAAAACAGAAAAAGACTGATTTTTCATACTTTGCCTTGCGGTACGTTTAAATAGTTAAATGGAGATAACCACATCTCTTCATTTCTGACTACCATTTGTAATGCGTGTTTTATTATTAGCATTTTGATGTTTTTCCTGTTGAACCTAATCTTTCTGTCTAATTCCAATAATATATCAGATTTTGCTGTATGACTAACACATGATTCGTCCAACTTCATCAATCTATAATTCATTCTAATTGCCTCTTCGTAGTCTATCATTGCTTGATATTTTGCAAACTGTTTGTCTGTATATCCATCAGGTCTATGCATTGTAGCATATCTGATAATTTCCATAAATTCATCGAGACTGTAAATTGAACGTTTTAATCCCGGAGCCAATTTCAATAGTGTCTTCTCTCCAACACCATATACTCCATCAAGATTATCTGATTTATCTCCAACCACTGCTTTTGTTAAACAATAATTTTCATGAGAAAATCCATGTTCTTCCTCAAAATTATATTTGTTATATATTTTTCTGGTATATGGGTTGTATGTAACGACATCATCACACAACAACTGTAAATAATCTTTGTCAGATGAATATATCACAAATTTGGCATCGTCGACCGTCTTATACAAATATGCAATTACATCATCTGCTTCAACAAAAGGAATTCGTATTTGATGGACTGGAAGTGATTTTGTAAATTCCATGGCAAGTTTATATTGAAATCTAAAACTATTCTTTTCTTCATCTTCTGAATAAAAATCATATGCTCTTAATCTTCCTCTTTTCCATATTCTCGTATTTCTCGTTGCTTTATATTCTTTGCAAACTTCTTTTCTTCTTAAACCAGAATTGTCTCCATCCCAACACACAATAACAGTATCTGGATGAATTTCATCAATTAATCCTCTAATAGCGCGAACAAAACCAAATGTTCCTCCATAGTGGTCACCATGGTCATTCATCTTTGTTACAACTGTGAAAGATCTTATAAAAAGATTGAACGCATCAATCAAAAGTATTCTTTTCATCCCTTCAATACTCTCTTGTCCTTATCATATGGAACCCAACATTCTCTTATGTTGTCATATGATTCTTCTTTTTTGCAATGTTTGCATATTCTAACGTCGAATGATGTGTTTGTGTGTTCGACGATCCACTCGTGACATTCACATTTTTTATTCAACATTATTCTCTTCCTTTTTTGGAGTCCAATATGGTGTATAACTTTCCACTCCTTCTGCAGCCAAATCAATGCCAACACTATATTCAAAATTGCCAACACTATCAAATTGCATACGAGCAGCCAACATTGGTGGTCCTAATGCTGGTCGTTCAATTTCACGCAACAATTCTTGTTCAGTTTTTCTTAAAGTGCATGGTTTTACTGGTTCATAGCAATAGCATATTTTTAAAGAATGTCCATGCTGTTTACATTCATGTCTTGGCGCATGACCATCTTCTAGAAACAATGCTCTTTTTTCACATCTATAACACAAACTCATTTTTCATCCTATTCGTTGTATTTGTTTATTCCTCTTTCACAATCATTAATGATCAATCTCCTACAACAAAGATCAGCTCTTTCCATATCGTGATAAGACATTCCACATCTATAACACTTATGTTTTCCACCAATTCTACCATTTATTTCACAAAATGTCTGTGCTTTTGACAACACATCATCAAATTCATCAATATACTTTTCGAATGAAATGATTTTTCCTATATTTTCATCTTTTATTGGGGCATGATCCTCATCGTGATAGTCTCTTTTCAACATTTCATATAATATTCTAGTGTCTCCATCTTTTATTTGCTTCTTGTGTCTCGTTGCTATTCTCATTAGTTGTTTATTCATCGCCTCTTATGATTAACTTCCTGTCAATCTCACCCCTAACATATTCGTGGATCTCCGTATTCGCTAGTAATTCAGACCACGCATTGATGCCCTGAAATTTCATTGGTTTATCTTTGCCATTCAAATGCAATGAATTCCAACCGCCAGAAACTGTTACAATTCCAATCGATTTTGCTAGTTCTAACCAACCAGCAGGATCATCAACATAAGCACCAGTTCCCTTATCCCACATAATGTTGAATTCGGCAGTGCGATATGGTGGTGCAGTTTTGTTCTTTGTTACTTTCGCTTTCACTGTCTGTCCAACTGGTTCACTTGCAGTACCTTTCCCCTTGATGTTTCCATATTTTGTCAATCTAATCCTGACAGAAGCATAAAATGGAACAGATTTTCCACCCGGAGTTACTTGGTTGTCTCCATATGTAACTCCCATCTTTTGTCTCAACTGATTAACAAACACCAAACAAACTTTATATTTGCCAATAAATGGAACAATCATCCTCATACCTTGACTGATAACCAGTGCTTGTGCAGCATAAAATTTTTGCTCCGGATCTCCTTCCAATTCTGCTCTAGATGGAGTTGAAGCAATTGAATCCCAAATGATTGTAACTAATTTGTCTGTATTTTTCTTTTCAGAAACAACATAATCGAAGATATCTTTTATAGTTCTAAAGACATCTTCAATACAAATTGGCTGAACATATACTAGATTGTCGACATCAATTCCAGCTTGTTTCATAGTTTCAATTGATGCAGTGTGTTCTGTATCAATCAATACAGCCAATCCTCCTTTTTTCTGTGTTTCTTTTACAATATTGTAACATAATAGTGTTTTTCCTGCTGATTCGTTTCCACTAATTTCAGTCAATCTGCCAACAGGAATTCCACCATCAATTTTGTTTGATATTTTAATATCTAAAGGAAAAGATCCAGTAGAAATCCAATCGGATACAATAGACTCAGCTCCACCCTTTCCAATCAAACAAGCTGTTTCTGGTCTTTCGTCATTTAACTTGTTCACTATGTCACTTGCATATTTGTCGGTTGGCAAACTAATCTCCTTTTTTTAATTTAATCATATCATCGATCCTTTTTAAAAGCATCGCAATGTCAAATTTTGTTGAACAGGCATCTATTATAATGTCTGATTCCGTTTTTTCGACAACAGAATCATTCATATATTCTACTCTTTCTATCTTTACATTATATCTATAGTGTTTTCCCGGAACAGATAATTGCTGAAAATGTTTTTCTGCAACAAAAACAGATAAAGGACTGATTTTATTATTGGCCAAATGAGGACCAATAGAGCAGTAAGTGACACCATCTATTTCGATGGTGTCACCTCCATCAATCTTTACAACTGTTCCGTCGACCAAGGTTCCAGTTCCAGCAACAACCTTTAATTCACCAGTTGGTTTCTTGACCATGACAGACTCCTTTTATTAGTCTTTTTTAAAGAAGTTGTCAAATTTCGCCTTGAATTCATCAGATCCAGCCTCAGGAGTTTCTGCCACTGCTGGCGTATCCTCTTGGGGTTTTTCCTGTGGCTCTGATGCCGCTTCCTGTGGCTTTTCTTGGCCTTCTGGCTTTTCCTGTGGCTCTGATGCCGCTTCCTGCTTAGGCTCTTCCCTTGCCTCTTCTTGAGGTTCTTGATCACTAACATCGCCACCAATAATGTGGAGATATTTGATCAATTCAGAATTCTCAATTTCCTTCATTGGAGGACAATCGTTGAAATTACGAAGACCTTTAAGCATTTTGTCAAGCTCTTTAGCATCATGATAGGCTGGAGATGGGTTACGTTTTGGTCGCAAACTCATATCAGACCAGTTCTGACCTTGTTTCTTTGCCTCAACACTCAGGGTGAGATCAAAGCCATTTTCTAGATCAGTGATGTCGCCATAATCATCGTCCATCATCAGTTGTAGAATTTCCTTATAAAGAGTCTGTCCACCATATCCCCACCACTTAATTCCATCTTGTTCCGTACCACGAACCAGAATTGGAGAGAAGACACGTAGTTTTGGTGCATATTTCTTGAACATCTCAAAATCTTCGTCTTCACCAGTAGAACGAAGCTGGTCGCACAAATCACAAATAGGACAACTGTGACCAAAATTCTGCTTAGTACATGCAAAACCACGAACTCCGGGAATATTATAGTGCATTGGAACTTCAATGCCGGGAATACCAGCATCATCGTGTGGATATGGAAGAATTCGAATAATGTTGTCACCCTGCTGGGGCTTCCAAAGGAATGAATTACTTACTCTGTCGAACTTTTCTTTCAGTCTGTTTTTGTTAAATCCCATAACAAAACTCCTTGAATTAAGACATTGATCGCCACAAACAAAACTATAACATCAACACAACCAACAATAAATTCCGAACACAGATCAACAAGCTAGCACGTTATATTATTTTTAATAGATTAAAATATATTATTTTTTTTGTTTTTTTTGTTATTATTATTTTATTTTTTGGAATTTGTTATTATTTTTGTTAAAAATTTATCATTTTCTTCGTTCTTTCCCCCCCACCCGACGCAGTGTAGCACGTCAATTTAAGACCGTAAATTCTCAAAGACTTTATTTACTACAATAGAAATGTTAACATTTTTTAAAGAAAGGGAGAAAAATGAACGAAAAATTAGAACACATTAGTAAAAATCAGCCAACTGAAGAAGTTATTTGGATTTTGGACCAGATGTTTGAAAGACTGGACGAAATAAAAAATCAAAACGAACAAGCAATTTTAGAAGAATTTGTTACAACAACAGCCGATCTTATTGAAAGTGAAGCAGAGGATTATTATGGAATGTTAAAACAAATAAATAAAGCTATTGACAAATTCAACCAGCTTTGTATTTAAAAGATCCTTTTTTAATAAGCTTTGTTTTAAATATTTGTAATTCTCCTTTATAACAAACTATTATGTTATTTCTATATTTTTCCCAGTCCATACTATTGTCATCATTAGACAACATGTTTAGAGCATTCAAGCTATATAAAGTGTTTGTTTTTTTATTTCTATGAATCATTGTTGTGTTGTTAATTATTTCACATATTGTTATGTTGTCCAGATTTTCTTTTAAAACATTGTATGTCAAAATTTGTTCATTTGGTTTTGACAAATTACTAAGAACAAAGATTGTTTTTTGATCTATATTTAAAACCCTGCTTATTTTATCTATTTTTTCTTCAGTTTCAAAGTCTTTTACAAAGGATGCTAATAAACACCATTCCATAGGACTCTCCTTTTTTTTATATAAACTTATTGTTTAATTGAAATCTGCTAAAGAATTTCCGGACTTTATATTGATGCAAAATCTCTTTACATATTTCCTTTGTTTTGACATGATATCTCTTATTAGTTTTAGAACATAATCTTTTTCAGAATTATCAACATCAAAGATTATTTCATCATATTTTTGATATAAGATATGTGAGTTTAGAGAGTCGAGATTTTTTATCAAATCAAACATTTGTTCAATAACAACATCAGCAGCAATTGATTGTATATATTGATTAAAAATTTTGTGTCTTGAATCTACTGTTATGATTCTATCAAATCCATTAACAAAGCTAAATGTGCCATCATAATTTGGAGTGGCAGAACCTTCCATTTCTGTTTTTAATTTTTTGACTGGACTCCAAATTTCCCACAATTCTTCTAGACCATTTATATTTTCTGTGTGATGTTTTTTGACATGAGTTTCAAGATTATTAGAACCATAAATTAATGAATTCAAGATTATTTTTGCATCATATCTTCTGTTTCTTTTTCCAAACAAAATATTCGACGCATGAATATATGCGTCATCCTTCTCAACAATACCTATGATTTTTTCATTTCCGCTTGAATATGCACATAGTCTTGGCTCATAATTTTTATGATCTGCGGAAATTATGATGCCGTTTTTGAATTCTGAAACAAAACACTTCATCAAATTTGATTTTTTTGGAAGACCTATCAAATCAATTGGCGATCCACGTTTGGTTGATATTCTTCCTGACGGAACTTTTCTACAATCATAGGAAGATTTGATATAAGAATTGTTTATATTTTTCTTTATTTTTGATGCAATTCTTATGGAATTTTGATCCAAATCAACAGAATTCAACACATTTTCATCTATTTTTATTTCTGAACTATTTAAATATTCTGTGACATTATGCACTTTTTTCATCATTTTTATAAACTTTAATTCATTTCCGTCCAAAATATTGCTGTCTATTTCATTTTGTTCAATAGAACAATACATTTTTCTTATGATATATGCGTAGTGACCATCTATATTGAATTTTGTTATATTTTTTATTGTTTTGAAAATGTCTTTTATCTCAATATCTTTTTTATGTTTTATCCAATAATAATCACGCAACACAACGTTGTTATTGTCCATACATAAACTGTATTCAGCATCCCATGTTATAACATAATTGCTTGTTAATATTGAGATTATCAAATCATAATATGATTTTTGGATTTGATTTGCAAATAATTGGGCAGAACCAACATTGAATATCATCGAAGTTTCGTCGTTGAAAGAAATAGTTATATGAGAATTATTGTGATGTATCGATATGTTTTCATTTTGTGGAATTGATTGTTGTATTTCGTCTATGTTGTCGTATAGCGGATCTACAGATATGATGTTGTCGTCATTTAAAAAAGACCTAAATGATCTCTTTATGAAAGTTTGGACAACAGAAATAAAAACAGCTCTGTCTGATTCTAAATTATTTGTCCAGCTAAGATTGATCGAAATTTGTTTTTGAGTC
>Ga0233413_10001430_pt1 | contig 10461 bp, 9 predicted proteins | sample Na_anoxic_6_MG_FD_189019 | JGI IMG/M metagenome (GOLD analysis project Ga0233413, IMG submission 189019) | Seawater microbial communities from Saanich Inlet, British Columbia, Canada - Na_anoxic_6_MG | ecosystem: Environmental > Aquatic > Marine > Inlet | place: Canada: British Columbia... | reverse complement strand
CGCTTCATGCATATGTACCGATGCAAGCGGCATCAAGACTGACCACTGTAATGTTGCCAGTGGTGTCAAGGGGTGCAAAATTCCCGACTCGTCAAATATTTGCTGCGCAAATTGGCTTCATATGTCGGGATGTATAGATAGTTCGGGTTTATGTTATGTCAATGATGATATGTCTTTATGTGGTAGGCCTATTGATATATCTTGCTCACCATTCACAGAAACTTTAGGAGGAACTATACAAGCAAAATCCTCAGGTATATCATGTAGCGGCCTGTCCAATATTGGCGGCGCCGTGACAAATGTTAACTCCGACCACGCATTTGGAGCATCAGGTGAAGGGTATTATTGTTGTATGTCAGGTTCAGACATGTGTAATAATATTCCAGGGTGTCTGAGAGATGGTAGTATGAACAGAGCGTCAATGGTCTGCGTAAGCGGATGCGAAGATATTACATGTAAAGATGTAGTGGATATAAGCAATGTGGGTAAGTGGAAGAAAATCGCGGTTATGGGTAAAGCTCGCTATGGTTTAGGTCTCGCCGCGACTTCGAATGGTAAGATATATGCAGTGGGCGGGCAGGACGACGCCGACCACCCCTTGGGCTTTACCAGCCGGAGCGCCGAGGTCTACGACCCAAAATCGAACACCTGGCACGATATCGCGGATATGAGTTACACTCTAGCGGCATTCGGTCTCGCCGCAATAGACGATAAGATATATGCAGTGGGCGGGTGGTCGCCGCAGATCGGGCGGTCTAAGCGCGCCGAGATGTACGACCCAAGCACCAACACCTGGACAGACATCTCATTTATGACTACTGAGAGGTCCAACTTCGGTTTAGCATCACTCAACAAAAAGTTATATGCAGTTGGAGGCTACGATGACGACGCGAACTTCGTATCAAGTGTTGAAGTTTATGACCCGGGTGTCTCCGGTGGCTCATGGGTGGCTGCCGCATCGATGACAACAGCACGCTCTCAGTTCGGCATAGCAGCCCTAGAAGCGAGCGATATGCCAGCCGATATGATAAAACAATATCCCGAGGGCTTACTATATGTGGCAGGAGGCGGCACCGCCGCCGCCCAATACGATACGTCTGGTGAGTTCTACGACCCATCCAGTAATCAATGGCGCCAGGAAGGTTCGCTCGGGATCAAGTCCGGCTTATGGGGTCCGGGAATGGCAGCACTACATGGCAAGATTTACATTGTTGGGGGCGAGGGCGAGGACGGCATGGGTACGGCGGTGGAAGAGGTATACGACGTATCCTCGAATGGGTTAATAAGTGGGACATCTACGGCCACGTCGCCCATGTCGGAAGCGCGCATGGGCCTTGGTTTAGTCGCACTAAACGGGAAGCTTTATGCAGTGGGCGGCGAAGATGTGGTGAACGAACCATTAAACACAGGAGAAGTATACACGCCCTACCCATCATAACAAAAAACATAACAAAAAGGGAGTAAAACATAGAGTAAAGAATAATAAAAGATATATTTAGAAGGAGTCAGCGAAGGATTCCCAGTCGTCCTCACCATCATTGTCAGCAAGGGGCATAGGGACGACGGGAGCAACAGAAGGAGAAGGAGCGGCAACAGCAACAACACTCGGAGGAACAACAACAGACACAACATCTTCAACCGGAAGATTGTGGTGCATCATGACGAAGGTGATGAAGTCGGCGACGACGGCAATGGCAGGCGCACCACCAACTTTGTTGGCGAAGATGTGAGCGAGAGCGAGAAGAGGGAGGCGGTTATTTTTGAGTGCGGACTTGCCGGTGTTGAGGTTCCAAACTTCACCGTAGGTGTTGCCGACGCGATGGCGAGCGATGTCGCGAAGGGCGCTGTTAATGGGTTCAAGATGAGTTTTGCAGAGGTTGCGATAGAGAGTTTCGCGAGAGCCCTTGCCGATAGCGCGTCGGCGACGGTTGATGTTGTTGTTGACGTTGTCAGAGAGACGGGAGGAGTTGTAGTTCATGTTCTTTGGAGAAGGGATGTAAGTGTAAATGAATTGTAATAAGAGAGAAAAAGAAAATCAATTTTTCGAAAACGGAGAAAAATTGATTAAGAAATAAGTAATGAAATAAAGGAAAGATGTATTCAACAAGGAGCAAGACGAATGAAGAAGAATCAAAGCGATTGGTATTTTTCGGAAGTTATAAATATGCGACAAGATTTGTGCCGTTTGAGTCAAGGAATCTATCATATTTAGGATTGATGGAGGCGTCAAAAGAGGTAGTAAATACCTGTCACGGAGAGTTTAGGTGTAATATCTGCAAGGAGCGAAGTGTATATCTGGGTCGCGTGGTGGATAGCTTAGGGCATACATTTTGTAGCTTGCGTGAGGGGGGTCCATCGGAGAGGACGCGAGAGCAAGTAGAAATAGGGGAGGAGACGCAGGCGATGAAGAGTCGTGTACGCGGAAATAAAAGCGCAGGGTGGACGCTGGAATTAATCCCGAAGAAATCATGTAAAATAAATAATGAGGAGAGTGGTGGGCATAAGCATTACCACATAAATTATGGAGTAGAAGTGAATGATGCGAAGACGAATAAGGAGCGAGAGTTTTACAACAAGGCACTGATGAAGTATGTGCCGTTGGTAACCCGTATGTTAAATAATTTAAGCAATGAGGATTGGAGAACATTATCGGAGCAAATGCCGGTGGTGGAGAGAGTCCTAGGAGAGGAGAGTTATGGAGAGAAGGCATTGGGGTCAGTAAAATGGTTTAATAGTATAATGAGAAAGGTAAAGGAGTATAGCAGTGGAACAGAGACGAGAGTAAGTTATCTGAGGGTAGAAGAGCAGATGGAAGTAGTAGGAGAGGCGATTCTAAGTTGGGTGAAGACACCGGATGAGATAACGGAGGAGGAGCGGGCAGAGCTGCCGGAGTATCTAGGCGCGCTTTATGATGAGCCTTTGCTAACAGTATATCATCAGTTCAATAAGAATGTGCTGGATATGATGTCGAGTGCATATAATGAGGGAGCGCTGCGTAGTATGGTGGAGTCGCGTTTCAGTCCAAGCAATTACCAACGGAAGACGGCGGCGCCGAGTGCAAGTAAATTGGAGATGAGCGCGCAAATTTTGGGTGATTATTCGTTTACCATCAGCACGACGGAAGAGATAGAGAAGTATCCGGAGTGTGTAAAGGTGGGTGGTGTGGTAGAGGGAGGTGGAGGCGCGATGTCATTGATGAAGTCAATGAAGGCGGAGAAGAGCAGTAAGTATGCTTTTGGGTCGAAGACAGAGGCGGCCCCAAAGACGTTAAGTGAGCTCTGCTCGGAGATAAAAAGCGGGGGGATAACAAGTTTGGAGATATCAACAGACAACATGACGGGTGATGTACACACGGCATGTTATGTAGCGGAGACGACATTGTCACGAAGTCATAGAATAGCGCCATATGGATGGTTGTACCTAAACGGTCAAACGGCGCGTTTTAGTGGTGTGCAGAAGGTAACGCACATAATGGCAATAAGGTATGGCGGGAAGGAGAATTACATATTTATTCTGTCGGGCTCGAAGGGGTGCAGGAGGGTGACGTCGAACATAGGATGGAGTGAATATCTAAGCAGTAGCGTAAGGCAGATAGCGGGTTCGACATTTGAGGAGGTAGCGCGTAGGATGCCGGTGAAGTATCCGGAGATGAGGAGTAGTACAGAGTTGGCGATAGGAATAGGGACATCAAGGAAGGATGTGGAAGGAGAACTAACAAAGAAGATATATGTGCGTATAAACAAGACGAGGTGGATATCAATCTACAAGGCATAAAGGTGGGCGGAATCTCATTAACCGACTCATTTCCCGGTTAAGTCGAAAAGGAGAAGATGAAAGGGTATAAATATATTTTTAATGGAGGTGTAAATAATAAGGGGTGTGAGGAAGATGAAAGGGTAAAATATATATTTTTAATAAAATCTCTCTATGATAAGAATGAAAGGTATTTCAAATGGGTAAACCAAGGTGAATGAAATAGATGCATGGTGAATGGAGAAAGGAAATATATGTTTTAATAGAAAGAGAGAGAAATGAATAAATAAATGTTTTAATAGAAAGAACATAGAGAGAATAAAAGAATATATGTTTTAATAGAAATGAATAAATAAATGTTTTAATAAAATCTCTCTATGATAAGAATGAAAGGTATTTCAGATGGGTAAACCAATGTTAATGTAATAGATGGATGGTGAAGGGAGAAAGATATTTTATGAGTTTATAGAAAGAAGGTAGAGAGAAGAAAAGGTTTTATATAAAACAATTAGTAACAGGCATTAAGGAGGGAGAGGTGTTTTTTCCATATATAAGAATAATCGCCATTTTCAACAATTTGACCGTCTTTTAAAATAATAGCTTTATAGTTGTTATTTTTTTTATACAATTCATTATGAGTAATAGAAATGGTAGTACATTTAGTTAATTGACAAATATATTCAATAGCCTTGTAAGCAAGTTTTTTTCCTCGACAATCTAAGGCACTGTCATATTCATCTAAAAGAAGTAATTGAACACGTTCAGGACATTCAAGAGCAACAGCAAGGGCTCTTGCCAATCCAATTTTTTGTTTTTCTCCTCCACTTAAAGAAGAGATATTTTTAAATTGAAGAGAATGTAATTCTAATAGGGAGACTGCTTTCATAACAGAAAGACCAAAATTTTGATATAGGTGAGAATCAGGTGAAATCCAATTATTTTTATAAATTTTAAAAAAGGAGTTACATCCATAAGCAATATTGTATGGAACGGATTCATTTATAAATAGATGTGGTTCTTGTTGACATACAAGAATATTCTGAATAGGAGGAACACGTAGAATCCCATTTGTAGGTATATATTTTTGTTGTATAATTCTAAACAAGGTTGTTTTGCCAGCACCATTAGCACCAAGTAAAATAATAAAACTATTTTGAGGAATAGTAAGATTAATATTTAGAAGAACATTTTTTGTACCAAAAGAGATGCGAATATTTTCCAAATGAAGAGATGAATCATTAGAGAATTGTATACTACAGGGAAGAGTAATAATATTTTTATGATTAGATTTTTCTAAACAGCGGTGAAGACAATTTAGTGTGGAGATGTATTTTCGATATTGTTTTTGAAAAAATCTATACTCTCCCAATCCTCGACGAATTTCATTACTATAAAAAAGAATCATAACCAATTGTCCTTGATGAAGTAAATGACCATTAGAAAGGCATAAAACAATACCATTAATAATATGAGCAACCCAATGTCGTAAAGAGCCTTGATAGTTACAAACCTTTTGATAAATAGCATGTTTTTCTTTAAAATTATTGCATGCAAATTTGAATTTATCAATTTCAAAATGTTGTCTTTCAAAAGAGTGAACCATTTCATGATGAAGGACAGATTCTTGAGCAATGGAATATGTATTTGAAAGAGAGGATATATATTTTTCTCCAAGTTTATCTTCTTTTTCTAATTGTTTTAAAACAAGCCAGTTGTGAAAAATATCACTGAAGATTATGAAGAAGACACACATGATATTGTAAGGATATTTAATGAGACGATTACATTGATAGATACCAATAATAAATGATACACCACAAGGGATTAAATCAATTGCAATTCTTGAGTACATTTCAAGTGCACATTCACCAACTTTTTGTAAGAGACTATATTGTTCATGAACCGTATTCGAAACGAAAGTTTTTGTTTGTAACCATTTTTGTTGATATTTATATATAATACGAATTTGCATTTCTGTTCCAGCTTTAAGGGCATAAATGTGACGATGAGAAGCAAAAACATATCTAATACTTAACCATAAAAGAGGGGAAGCAAGATTAATAATAGTGTCATAGATAGATATTGATACATTGGAGTTAGTTACTAACATATCATTCATCGTATTTCCAACAATATATGTTTTTATAATACGTTCACAAATTGCGAATCCAGATGCTTGCCATAAAAAAACAGGGAGTTTATCAAATTGAAAGATATCAGAAAACATAAATATAATTCATAAAAAAAAAACAGTTGTGTAACTTGGCATATGCTTAATTTCATAAATTTATGTGTGGTATTAGATGAGTTTATAGAAATATATATTTTAATTAAAAATAGAGAGAAATATATATTTTAAATAAAATCTCTCTATGATAAGAATGAAAGGAGTTTCAAATGAGAAAACCAATGTTAATGTAATAGATGCATGGTGAAGGGAGTATGGTATTTAATGTGGGAGGTATTGGATGAGTTTATAGAAATATATTTTTATTTAAAATAGAGAGAAGGAGAGAATATAAATGTTTTAAAAATAGAAGAGAAACATATATTTTAATAAAATCTCTCTATGATAAGAATGAAAGGAGTTTCAAATGAGAAAACCAATGTTAATGTAATAGATACATGGTTTTCGTGGAGAAGAGTGTGTTCATGTGTATAGTCAACATAGAATAGGTGAATGAACATTCGTCTTTCACACGGAGGATAAAATTCGAGATAGGTGAATGAACATTCGTCTTCACGTATATATGAACGAGTGAATGAACATTCGTCTTCACAAAAGAAAGAAATTAAAAAAAAAGGAAAATTGATGAAGAAAGATTGAAGGAGGATGGAAGTATTCAAACAAGAGAGTTCCAAAGAGAATTCTTACAAAGCGAAATTAATTTCAACAAGATGACGACGACTCACTCGAAGGGTATGGCGGCGGCGATGATTGCGTACGCGCGCGTGGTGGTTGTGGCCGTTGCGGAGTCGGAGGGTTTCGACGCGGATGCGGCGTTGTCGAAGGTGGGGATGCCGGACCCGAGTATCGTAGTGCGTCAGCAGAAGACGAAGCGCGGAACGTTGCTGCCGTGGTGCGGTGTGGTGGACGAGTCGGTGTGCCAAGGGGTTCGCGTGAACCACAATCTTTATACACAGTGCAAGAATGAGAAGGCATGTGACGGCTCGTACTGCAAGACGTGCGGAGAAAGCGGACCGAAGTACGGCGACATTTCGGAGCGTTCGTCTGAGGAGTTTGCATACAAGGAGAAGGTGGTGCGCTACTCGACAGTGATGGCTAAGCTTGGCATCAGCCGAGAAGAGGCGGAGGAGGCGGCTTCGTCGGCTGGTATTACGATTGCGGAGGCAGAGTTCGAGGTGGTGACGAAGGGTCAGCGTGGTCGGCCGCGCAAGCTTACGGACACGAGTTCGTCGAGCGAGTCGGAGAGCGGAGAACCGAAGAAGCGCGGGCGTCCTCGCAAGCAAAAGGCAGTGGTGCAGCGTTCGTCTGGAGAAGACCTGATTGCGTCGCTTATGGCGAACGCCGAGGTGACGTCAACTGCTTCAGATGAATCAGATGCTTCGGAATTCGATGCGGCTGTAAATGAGGCAGAGAAGCAGCTTGAGGCTAAGGAGGCAGAGAAGCAGGCGAAGCTTTTGGCCAAGGAGGCAGAGAAGCAGGAGAAGCTTGCGGCCAAGGAGGCCGAGAAGCAGGAGAAGCTTGCGGCCAAGGAGGCCGAGAAGCAGGCGAAGCTTGCGGCTAAGGCTGAGGCTGATGCAGCGAAGCTTTTGGCCAAGGCTGCCAAGGAGGAGGAGAAGCAGGCGAAGCTTGAGGCTAAGGCTGAGGCTGATGCAGCGAAGCTTTTGGCCAAGGCTGCCAAGGAGGAGGAGAAGCAAGCGAAGCTTGCGGCTAAGGCTGAGGCTGATGCAGCGAAGCTTTTGGCCAAGGCTGCCAAGGAGGAGGAGAAGCAAGCGAAGCTTGCGGCTAAGGCCGAGGCTGATGCAGCGAAGCTTTTGGCCAAGGCTGCCAAGGAGGAGGAGAAGCAAGCGAAGCTTGCGGCTAAGGCTGTTGAGGCTAAGGCTGAGGCTGATGCAGCGAAGCTTGAGACTAAGGAGGAGGAGAATCAAACTATGACAGTTGAAGTGGTCGGACATCAGTCTCGCCCCACAATTGTTGCACCTGCATCGGATGTGGAGGAGTCTGACCAGGAGGAGGAGGAGGAGGAGGAGGAGTCTGACCAGGAGGTGGAGGACACTGAGGTGGAGGAGTTTACTTGGAAGGGAGTGGATTACATTCTTGAGCCGACGACGGGAGTAATGTACAACAAGGACGTCTTTCTTGAGACGGGTGATGGTGAGACGGTAGGCAAGTACGATTCACTTGCGAACACGGTAGAGTTTGTGTAGTAATAAAAAGAATTAAAAAAGAATAAAAAGAAAAAAGAAAAATAGTGGGTGTGTATATTTTTTTCTTGATTTGTGGAGAGAAATAAAGGAGGTTTTTGAAAAGGGGGATATAGGGCTAAATGAGAAATGGGTGGGATAATGAGAAATGGGTGGGATAATGAGAAATGGGTGGGATAATGAGAAATGGGTGGGATAATGAGAAATGGGAATAAATATAAGTTAATAGATTATATTTATTATAATTAAATTCTCTCTATAAGAAGAAATAAGGGAGTAAAATAGTGGAGTATAATATATGGGCATAAACATATAGGATATACGTGGCATGGAAGATTTTAATTAAGGGAAAGGTAAGAGATATATTTTTCTGTACTTAATATATAATGCATGCCAACTCGGCTAATCCTGGAAGTATTTGCAGTTGGCGCACGGGCGTGTGCCGGGAAGCCTGCACGGACAAAATCACACGCGTCATCAACCAAGCTTCCGATTCTTGCATAAAATGCCAGAGGGACTGTCGTCTAAGAAATCCTCCTGGATTCAACCGCCAGCAAGCTCAAATTAATCGACTGGACCACTTGCTTCTGAACAAGGTGCCCAGGGATGCGCTGAAGCAGGCGACCGAACTTATTGACGCTGCACGGCGAGCGATGGGTGTTAGCTTCGTTTTCGCCGGCCATCACAACAAACTCGAACAAGCCAATCAGCGCTGCGATGAGTTAGCCAACTTGCGCGTTCTAATGGATGACCTGCGCAAGATTCCAGGTATGGAGCACCTCCACAACAACCAGCTTATGGACATGTACACCGTTATAATAGGGAGAGCCGGCGGCGGACAAAAAAGTCGTAAAAAATGCAAAGCTCGCAGACGCAAGCATAGCAGACGCAAGCATAGCAGACGCAAGCATAGCAGACGCAAGCATAAGGGTACCAAACGAAGGAGAACACACAGGCGTTAATATTTAGACAAGTATTATATATAATTGAGGTTCAGAAATTACAATTTGTTAACAATTTAATTCTACAATAGTATAAATATTAGGGAAAAAAATGAAAGATATAATTAAATGAATAAAATTGGTTTTTCTCTGTGGGTGGAGAGGGTTTTTTAGCGGGGGGTATTTTTTGTTTAGAGTTGTTGTAAATGTCGAGGAAAATCTGGTAGGTTTGGTATGGCATAGTATGGGGTAATATGAGGGGGACCATTAAGTAGGTTTATTGTGTGATTATATGTAAAAAGGGCGAAACGAGAAATGAGTGGGATAATGAGAAATGAGTGACAAAACGAGTGGTATATAAAGGAAGATTTGTGGGGGTAATAGGATATATATAAAATATGCTTAAAGGCGCGGTCTATAAAGCGCGGTGGGCAGATTCGCGACTATACAAAACGGGTTTTATTTAACATTTTATATAATCAATCAGATTTTAGTAACCTATTGCGCCCATGATTAGGTGTAGAAGAAACCCAATGTTTAACCTCGCCTATAAATGTCACATCTTTAAATAACGTCCCTGAATTATGTGGATTATCTGTGATTGAACTTACAATAACATCATCCCCAGAGTGTGTTTTATATATAACAATATTCTCTTGATACATAATTGCCGTAGGAGAAACCCAAGCGTACAATTTTTTACTATAATCGCTCATATTAATAAAGCATTATTGCATTATTATTTTATTCAATTTTATTTATTAATTCTCTCTACCCCCAACATGAAAGCCGATGAACTCATTAAATTTATCCTTACATCCATACCAACAACATCTTATATACTGGTCACCACGCATTTCCCACACTATCGATAAACTCCACCAATCGAATCCTCTCCACCGGATTAAGAAGTCCAATAGACACTTTTATATCACTGCAATTCTCACATACCGAACACGGCACATTTACATCACGCAACATCTTTGATTGGTTCATATACAGTCGTATATAAACCATTCTATAAAATTCTACAATTCCCATCATTGTCGGTTCATAATTATTCATAAAACGACATACATCGTTGCTTAACCAATCCATCCAATCATAATTCGACCACCTCGCGCAATATAATTTATGTACATGCGTTATCGTGTCATAGTACGAACGCACGTCATCCAGTAGTGCGGGGGGCTGCGGTCGGTATGTAAACGGTAAAATCTCATCACGAATGACATCCAGCGGAATCAGAGATGACAAACATGAGATGTCGAAAACCGCCATTTTATGTATATCATTTATTTATATAAAGTAATTCAATTTTTTTTCGGTGTATATAATATAATGACTAACTTACGCAGACACAGGATGTTATCCCCCA
>Ga0233413_10001429_pt1 | contig 10474 bp, 10 predicted proteins | sample Na_anoxic_6_MG_FD_189019 | JGI IMG/M metagenome (GOLD analysis project Ga0233413, IMG submission 189019) | Seawater microbial communities from Saanich Inlet, British Columbia, Canada - Na_anoxic_6_MG | ecosystem: Environmental > Aquatic > Marine > Inlet | place: Canada: British Columbia... | reverse complement strand
CGCGCCACTCTGGTTCCGATCTGGCGCAACAATGACCAAATCAGCGACACCCCGCAGCGATAACGCCAGTGTTGCGAGCCCATCGGCCTGGTAGCCGTCGTCGTTACTAAGCAGTATTCTCAAGATATACCCGCATATGAGTAAAAAGGATAAACATAGCAAGACCGACGATGCGGCGCTATTCCGTGGCGCCGTTGGCTCCGTCGAGCCGGTAACAAGTCGCCGCGGTTTACAGCGCCCCCCGCAACCCAAACCACATGCCCGCTCCAGTCAGGCAGGTGACCAGGCCGTATTAAAAGAATCACTCAGTGCAGACCCAGACCTTGCAGAACTGGAACCCGGTGAGGAACTACAATTTGCCCGACCCGAGATCTCCCGCAAGGTCATGCGGCAATTGCGGCGCGGTCAATACACAATCCAGGACGAGATAGATCTGCATGGCATGACGCGCGAAGAGGCCCATACCGCCCTGCGAATATTTATCAGCGATGCCCTTGCGCACCGGATGCACTGTATCCGTGTAGTTCACGGCAAGGGTCGCGGCTCAGGATCGCGCGGCCCGGTGCTCAAAAATGGCGTCAATCAATGGCTGCGGCGCTGGGACTCAATCGCAGCTTTCTGCTCAGCACAACCGCAACACGGTGGAACTGGGGCTGCCTATATTTTATTAAAATACGACAAATAACATTATATATATCATATTGTTATATGCTGTTATTAAAGCAATTCAACGCATCAATCAGACTTGTTTTTTTGCAAATTATCGACCAGTAACCGCATCGCAGCCTGAGTCTCATCGCTAAACCATGCGGCCGTTGTTTTTTCGACATCATCTGACTCCTCAAGCACAGGGATAAGATGCTCTTTACCCACCAGCCGCGTCGTATTCATTGCCATCGACGGCATTGCCAGCAACCCCCGCAGATACTCCAGCGCCCTGCCTTCGAGCGCTTGCGGTGCCACCAATTCATCAACCAAGCCTATCTCCAATGCACGTTCCATCAGTATAAGCTGCCCCTGCATACCGATCTGACGCGCCTGTCGCGTACCAACCAGATCCATAAAAATACGCATAATGGATGACGGCAACGGCAAACCCACCTGCACTTCGTTAAAGCCAATCTTGAACGGGCCTGCAGCGGCAATCCGGTAATCACAATGAGCAGCAAGCACCGCACCACCCGCCGGGCTATGACCAGCCATCACTGCGACAACAGGAACCGGGCTGATTGCCAGTGATTTACCCGTCTGGAACAGCAATGACCAAAAACGGTGGATATCGCGGCGCGATTGGCCCAGCAATTCGGGCACATCAATACCAGCACAGAACATTCCCGGCTGACCCGACAATATCAGTCCCTGCGCACCTGCCTGCAACGCTTGAGCATATGCGGCAAGTATTGCTTCCAGCAATTCATGGTTCAGCGCATTGGCTGGCGGACGATTCATCCGCAGTTCGATTATGTCGCCATGCGACAAGACATCCAGCATGATCCGGATCCTTAGAGACGAGTGGACGAAGCGCGGACTATAGCAAACAGATCAGCGCAACGAATGACCATTCGCTATGGCCGTCTCTCAACAGGGGCCGATCTGACCCGACTACTACCCGGGCAGCGTTGCGCTTCAGGATTCTTTCGACCCGGTTTTAATACCAATCAACGTATAGGCCGGACAGAAACGGATGATGCCGGTCAAAATTGCCACAGCGCCTGCAATATAAGCTGCCATTGCCAGACCACCTGTGAGCATTGGAGAATACGCAAGCCAGATCATAATACAGCCAACGACAACCCTTATTACCCGATCAGCACTACCAATATTCAGGGCAATTTTCATAACAAAACTCCGCAGCGGTCAGGCAACCGCACTCACTCACAAAACTAACATACCCGGGGCGATTAAGACCACGTTATGCATTCACGTAAAACAGCGGTGGCGTAATGTCCTCGCGCTAAAGCAAAAGAAACAATCAAACTTTGCGCATCCAACTGCCACTCAAACTCTGCAGGCCGGATCATTAGCAGCCGGCGCTTCATGCGCAGATCATGATTTGCCAGTAAATTGGTGGTTGCCGGATACTGCGAAAAAAATGCCTGCTCATGATCAAGTGCAAGGTCGGTTGCACGACTTTCACCTGCACCCCACAGCAGGCCGGCTGTCTGTAGTGACTGCCCGTCAGCGCGCACATCGGGTTCATGCCGATAGCCCTGCTCGGCAGTGCAAAAAACAATTTCTCCGGGAAGCGGCGTCAGCAGAGAACCATCCTCAATTCGTTGTGCAAGATAATTATTAAACAAGGCCGAACGCAATGCTGACAATGCAAATGAACGCGATTCCCGGCCAATCCTGGCTGGCTGTGAAAGATCACCAAACAGATCCAGATTGCCTCCGCCACGGCCAAATCGCTGTGCACCAAAATAATTAGGCACCAATCCATCACGGAGCAATATTAATCGCCGCTCAAGCTCATCAAGATCGCCGTTTAATTCCCGAATAACAAGTTGAAATCGATTACCGCTTAACGCACCAATTCGCAGCTTGCTCGAATGGCGGCGATGCTCAAGTATCTCGACACCCTCGATTACAAATACATCGAGGGATGGATCTTCACGCCCGGGCAAATGCAAACTGAACCACTGCTCAGTTATTGCATGCCGATCCTTCATGCCGGCAAACCCGACAGCACGAAACGGCAGATCAAAAGCACGCGCAAGCTGCTTGGCAACCCAACGCGTATTCTGGCCGGTTTTGCGCACCAGCAAATACAGATGCTCACCCGCGCCGGTCAGCTCAAAGGCCAGTGATTCCCTGACGATAAAATCGGACGGCTCATGACGAATGACACCGGTTACTGACGGCATTCCCATCACACGCGGCAACGTATCCAGATCAGCACCCCGCTGCAGGAGTTCTTTCTCAGTTGAGTTATTCATAGAGAATAGAATTTATTCTTTATATTAGGGAGGTACTATCAAACTTGATTTTGAATATTTCCCTGCCAAAGGAAAGCTCAAGAATCGCAGCTAAAGCCGCTCCTGCAAAAACAAGTGATTCAGTCGCATCATCAGGCAGCACAAATCATCACTTGGCCGGCTGCTCAGCATCAGACTCTTCAGAAAAGACATAAAAAGTCTCATCCTCGCCGATTAACCCAAGATCACTACGCGCCCGCTCTTCAACAGCACCAAAACCACGCTTGAGATCCTCAACTTCAGCCCCCAGACGTTCATTTCGTTCTGCAAGTTGCTCATTTTCATGGGCTTGAAATTCAACCTGATTGCGCAACCGGCTGACCTCTGAAAACCCACCGCTGGAAACCCACAACCTGACTTGTAACACCAGCAACAGGCACAACAACACCCCAATGATCAACTTAAAACGAGTCGGCTTGACGGGGCTTTCTTTCACGGCATTACGGGGAATGCGGCAGAACCCGGATAGCGTGCATCTGACCCAAGAATCTCCTCGATACGTAACAGCTGATTGTATTTCGACATTCGATCCGATCGACATAACGAACCGGTCTTAATCTGCGTCGCGCTGGTACCAACTGCAATATCGGCAATTGTCGCATCGCAGGTCTCTCCGGAGCGATGCGATACGACAGATGAATACCCTGCTTGTTCCGCCATATCGATTGCTGCCAGGGTCTCTGTCAAAGTACCTATCTGATTCGGTTTAATCAGAATTGAATTTGCAATTTTCTGCTCGATACCCTTGGCCAGAATACTCGTATTGGTCACAAACAGATCATCTCCGACAAGCTGTATCCGGGAATTGAGTTTCTGGCTGAGCAGACTCCAGCCTTCCCAGTCACTCTCATCCATGCCATCTTCAACAGAGATAATCGGATACGCATCGACGAGGCCGGCCAGATAGTCGGTAAAACTTGCCGCATCAAATGTTTTACCCTCTGAATCGAGGCTGTACTTACCAGCAGAATAAAATTCAGAACTTGCGACATCAAGGCCCAGATATATATCGGCACCTGCCTTCAAACCAACCGTTTCTATTGCCGTCAAAATAACTTCAAGTGCCGCGGCATTTGACGGCAGGTCAGGTGCAAAACCACCTTCATCACCGACGGCAGTATTCATCCCCTGACTTTTAAGCACCGACTTGAGTGCGTGAAATACTTCAGCACCGTAACGCAAGGCTTCGGTGAAAGATGGCGCACCAACCGGCAATATCATGAACTCTTGTATGTCGACACTGTTATCTGCATGTGCGCCGCCATTAATAATATTCATCATCGGTACCGGCATAACCGCAGCATCTGCCGACAACGAACGAAACAACGGTAGCTGTCGCTCAGCTGCGATCGCCTTCGCAACGGCCAGAGATACAGCCAGCGTTGCGTTAGCACCAAGACGGCCCTTATTAGCAGTGCCATCCAGTTCAATCAGCGTGGCATCTATGCCAACCTGATCGAGCCCGGACTGACCAACCAATGCAGTTCGAATCTCGCCGTTAACGTTGCCTACGGCAGCTAACACACCCCTACCCAGATACCTGCTCTTGTCGCCATCACGCAGCTCCACCGCTTCGCGTGACCCAGTCGACGCACCCGACGGCACACCGGCACGACCGAATGCCCCGCTCGCAAAGCGGACATCCGCTTCGACAGTCGGATTGCCACGGGAATCAATAATTTCCCGGCCTGTAATTTCAATAATCTCACTCATGACTCAGAGCTTGCTCCTCAATTGCTCATATCCGGGGTACAGTCCCGGCTCATAATTCAGTTTCAGCCATCGACACCGATTTCGTTACCGCATCGAGCGCCAGCAAAGTTTCGAGCAATTGCTCCATACGCCCGAGTGGCCAAGCATTCGGCCCGTCACTGAGCGCCTTGGATGGTTCTGGATGGGTTTCCATGAATAACCCGGCAACGCCGGCTGCAACTGCAGCGCGAGCCAGTACTGGAATAAACTCACGCTGACCTCCTGATGCATCGCCTTGGCCACCGGGCAATTGCACCGAGTGAGTCGCATCAAACACAACCGGGCAGCCGGTATCACGCATGATGGCCAGTGCACGCATATCTGAAACCAGATTGTTATAGCCGAAGGAAAAGCCGCGTTCACAGACCATGATCTGCTCATTACCGGTGCTCCTGGCCTTGGTGACGACATTCACCATCTCGCCCGGTGACAGGAACTGGCCTTTCTTGATATTGACCGGTTTACCCTGTGCCGCGACATTGACGATGAAATTTGTCTGGCGACACAAAAAGGCTGGTGTCTGCAGCACGTCGACTACAGCCGCAACCTCGTCCAATGGCGTGTCTTCGTGCACATCGGTCAGCAATGGCAGGCCCGTCTGTCGACGTACCTCATCAAGAATGCGCAAGCCGTCTTTCTGACCAGGACCACGAAACCCAGTCACTGATGAACGGTTTGCCTTGTCGAATGATGCCTTAAATATCAAGTTGATAGAGAGCTTTTCTGATATTTCTTTTAACTTTCCCGCGATATCAATTGTCAACTGCTCGCTCTCTACGACGCAGGGTCCGGCAATCAGGAACAGACGCTGATCCAGACCTGCCTGAAAATGAGTCAGCTTCATGCGTCTGCTGCTACTGCAAGCTCATCAGTGGCGAACTGTCGTGCCGCACTGATGAAGCCGGTAAACAGCGGATGGCCGTCACGGGGATTGGAAGTAAATTCCGGGTGGAACTGCACCGCAACAAACCAGGGATGACCGGGAATCTCAATTGCCTCAACCAGGTCATCTACCGAAACACCGGAAAATACCAGTCCCGCATCACTGAGTTGCTCGCGATAATGATTATTGAATTCAAAACGATGTCGATGGCGCTCATGGATATCTTCACTGCCATACATTCTGGCCATCAGGCTGCCGTGGGAAAGCTTACATTCCTGCGCACCAAGTCGCATCGTACCGCCGAGATCCGAAGCTGAGTCACGTTCCTGACTACTGCCATCCAGGTCTCGCCATTCGGTAATCAAGGCGATGACCGGATGAACGGCCGCTGGGTCAAATTCAGTGCTGTGCGCACCGTCCATTCCGGCTACGTTGCGCGCATACTCGATAACGGCAGCCTGCATTCCGAGGCAAATACCAAGATACGGGATACGATTTTCACGTGCATAGCGCACCGTATTGATCTTTCCTTCAACGCCACGATCACCGAAACCACCCGGTACGACAATCGCATCGACATCAGACAGGCACTCCAGTTCACCGGATTCAACCTGACCGGATTCAACATAGCGAATTTTGACCTTGGTTTGCGTCTGCAAGCCGGCATGCACCAATGCTTCAGCCAATGACTTATATGAATCACGCAAATCGACATATTTCCCGACCAGCGCTACCGTAACTTCAACATCCTGACGCTGCCTCGCTGCGACCACCGCTTCCCATTCAGACAGATCAGCCGGCGGCACAGTAAGACCGAACTGTTCTACAAGGATTTCATCGATACCCTGATCACGCAGCACCATCGGCAGTCGATAAATGTCATCGACATCCATGGCCGAGATAACGGCGCGCTCCTGCACATTGGTAAACAATGCAATCTTGCGGCGCTGCTCGTCCGGAAGCGGCTTTTCCGAACGACACACAAGCACATCCGGCTGGATACCGATCGAACGTAATTCTTTGACTGAATGTTGCGTGGGCTTGGTCTTGATCTCTGCTGAGGTCGCAATATATGGAACCAGTGTCAGGTGCATATAAGCAACATTGCCACGACCCAGATCGACGCCGACCTGGCGAATTGCCTCGATAAACGGCAATGACTCGATATCACCGACCGTGCCACCGATCTCAACAATGCAGACATCGGCATCACCAGCGCCAAGCGATATACCACGCTTGATTTCATCCGTCACATGAGGAATGACCTGAACCGTTGCGCCGAGATAATCACCGCGACGTTCCTTGGCAATTACGCTGCCATATATTCGCCCGGTCGTGTAATTGCTGTGTCGACCGGTCGTGGTGCGAATGAAACGCTCGTAATGACCCAGATCCAGATCTGTCTCAGTACCGTCCTCGGTCACAAAAACTTCGCCATGCTGAAATGGGCTCATCGTGCCCGGATCTACATTCAGATACGGATCGAGCTTGATCATACTGATTTTTAGTCCGCGAGCTTCAAGAATGGCGCCAACGGATGCAGCAGTAATACCCTTACCCAATGACGAAACTACACCACCGGTGACAAATAAGAATCGAGGCATGAATTATCCCAGGTTAATCCAACGGTCAATAACAGCGGAACAAACGAATCACAGGCGAAGCTCTGCTCGCGCGGAATCGTGTGCGGTGACCGGTCGGATTTTGCTGAAAATCGGAGTGATCTGCACGGTGCATCAAGTTACCAGATCGCCCTCATTACGACAATGAAAATGCCGTAATCTGGCGGCATTACTGAATACTCGGATGGCCATCCCACGCAACCCGCACACTGTTACGCGCATCATCTGCGCCAATATCATTGGCGTACCACAGGTCACCGACGGCAACCAGCTGATCAGCTCGGTACAGCAATGGAATATGATCACGCATCCACGGCACAACACCGCGCTCCTGGAACAAGTTTCGAATCGTTTTATGCTGCCCCCCAACGGCAAATCGTTCACCACCTGACCGAAAACGCACCACCCAATGCATCTGCACATCAACCTCTGCTCCATCCTGTCGCATAAATCGCAACCCGCCTCGCAACGGGCCAAGATCGAGTCGGCCACAACCATCCCAGTCGCAGGTATCGGGCAATACCAGTTGGTCGGAATCATCGTCCGGAAATGGATCAAACTCCAGCACGTACAGATGATCGCGATAACGACGCATCTGTATCCTGCCCCATGCGACCAGCGGCATTCGATCAGGGCCCGCGCTTAGCAACTGTTCAAGGCCATTGCGCAATTTAACTTCGGCTGGAGGCGCCAATCCATGCTGTCTCAACCAATACCTGACCACGTTACGCTGACGCGGCGAAGGTAAATCCCTGAGTACATCAAGTGGCAATCTGTCAGTGTAAGTGTCACTGCCCTCACTATTAGTGTCAGTGACGTTAATATCCCGTTCAGCCAATTCATCAAGCATACGTGCAGCCTCACCACTGAGGCGTGCCGCTCGCGGGATCGTTTCGCTGAGACCGGGCCAGCGCTCCCGCAAAACCGGCAAAACCCGATGCCGCAGGAAATTTCGATCAAATGCAGTATCGGTATTAGCCGGGTCTTCGATCCACTCCAGATGCTTTTCACGGGCATAGGTCTCAAGCCCAGATCGCCCCATACCAAGTAATGGTCGCACCAGCCAGCCCTTGCCGTAGGGCCGGCGCGGTTCAATACTGGCCAATCCATGCGGACCAGCACCACGCAGTAACCGCAGCAATAATGTTTCTACCTGATCATCCTGATGATGGGCCGTCAACAGGATCTCACCCGCTGCCAGCCGGCTGGATAAGGCGCCATAGCGCATCTTACGTGCCGCCGCTTCAAGCCCATCTTCACTTCCCATCTCAACAACAACGTTACAGCAGGTCAGTGGCACATTAAGCTCATCACACAGTAACTGGCAGGCTCCAGCCCAATTATCGGCGTCGGTATGCAGGTGATGATTAACGTGGACGGCACGGATTGCATTGCCGTTATATTCTTTCGCCAGCTGCACAAGAGCATGCAACAACGCCGTCGAATCGACGCCGCCGCTGAGCGCAACACACCATTTAGTACCGGCGAGCAGATCGTCGCACAGTTGTTGCCGGAGAATATCAAGCATCGGATTATTCAATTGCCGACGCACCGCACGCCAACGCAGCGTCAGGCCTCCTTGAACACACCAAGACCATCTAGTCGAGTCACACGTTGTGACAACAAGTCATTGGTATCAAGTGATCCCAGTTCTCGCAGATGTACCGCCAGTGCATTTTGCACTGTCTGTGCGGTTGCCTCGGGATCACGATGCGCACTACCCAATGGTTCCGGTACGATCTCGTCGATAAGACCAAAATCAAGCAACCTGTCTGCCGTGATGCCCATCGCCTCGGCTGCCACCGAAGCCTTCTCAGCGCTTTTCCACAAGATGCTGGCACAACCCTCGGGTGAGATTACGGAATAGATCGCATACTCAAGCATCAGGACACGATCAGCGACACCAATGGCAAGCGCCCCGCCAGAACCACCCTCGCCAATGACTACACTGATAATCGGAGTTTTCAAGCGCGACATCTCAAATAAATTTCGTGCAATTGCTTCACTTTGCCCGCGCTCCTCAGCGCCGATTCCGGGGTAAGCACCCGGTGTATCGATAAACGTGATAATCGGCAGCCTAAACCGCTCGGCCAATTTCATCAGTCGAAGCGCCTTGCGATAACCTTCTGGTTTCGCCATGCCGTAGTTACGCAGAACCCGTGATTTGGTGTTACGCCCCTTCTGATTACCGATAAACATGACCGGCCTACCGTCGAGTCGTCCTAAACCACCGACAATCGCCAGATCATCGGCATACATCCGGTCGCCATGCAGTTCCTGAAAGTCAGGACTGATTACGCTGATGTACTCGAGCGTGTATGGCCGTAGCGGATGACGCGCCACCTGTGCGATCTGCCACGGCGACAAATTAGAGAATATCGATTTTGTCAGAGACTTGCTCTTTGCCTTGAGACGGGTGATCTCATCACCAATATTAACTTCCGAATCATCGCCGACAAAACGCAATTCATCGATTTTTGCCTCAAGCTCGGCAATCGGTTGTTCAAAATCAAGAAACTTCAGATCCATAGACTAAAACCCTAAACGCTGACGCGGTGTGTTACAAGACCGAATCAGGCCGACATTGCATTCTTGTATATAAAGCGGAAACCGTCGTAGCCAACAATTTCCGATAATCGCTCGCGTAGCTCACGACTCGGTCGCACCGACCAATCATCGCCAAGACGGACTCGCGCCTGGGCATTATCACGACGGAAAAACAGGCTGATGTCACAGGCACCGGGTCGATATGGCTCAAGTACCTGCTTCAGGCGATCAGCATCAAGCCCACCATTACCAGCTTGCTGCCAGCGTATCACGAGATTCGTGGCGCGTTGCTCAATCAATTTGTCGATATCGTAAATATCTTTCACTGTCAGACGCCAATCATCAATAAAATCATCAAAGCGTAACTTGCCGGACACGACAACAATTGCATGCGCCGTCAGCATATGTCGAAACCGCTCATACGCTTCCTGGAATAACGTCACCTCTATCTGATTGATGCCATCATCCAGATCAAAGGTCACACGTCCGCCCCGTTTACGCAGGTTCGTCACCAGGCCCGCAGCCGAGCCTATCGTGCCACCACTCCAGGGATTATCGCCTTTGGATGCCGGTCGGGCACTCTTCAGGCTGCCGATCGTCCCGGATGACACGAACGGGCCATCATGACGATACTCATCGAACGGATGGCCGCTCATATACAGACCGAGACTTTCACGTTCTGCAACCAGCTTCTG
>Ga0233413_10001428_pt1 | contig 10482 bp, 8 predicted proteins | sample Na_anoxic_6_MG_FD_189019 | JGI IMG/M metagenome (GOLD analysis project Ga0233413, IMG submission 189019) | Seawater microbial communities from Saanich Inlet, British Columbia, Canada - Na_anoxic_6_MG | ecosystem: Environmental > Aquatic > Marine > Inlet | place: Canada: British Columbia... | reverse complement strand
TATTACTTTTATAGTCATGAACATATTTGGAGACAAAACAAAGACACCTGAATTTTGGAACGTAATTAACGGGTATAACTATAAGAAAGCAACACCAGATGAAATAGTAAAAGAGGGTTTTTTAGGGAATGAGCTTGTTTATTCATGTGTAAGTTCATTGGCTCATGCTTGCGCCTCGACTCCTATTAGGCTTATGAATGGCGATAACGTGGTGGAAGATACCGACCCTATTTATCAAATGTTTTACGATAACTGGAATAAGAAATACGGGAAATATGAATCCATGTATCAACTTTTTATTAATTTGTTTCTTCATGGTAAAGCGTACACACTTAAAAAATCTGAAATTGTAGGGTTCCAAGCTGACGAGCTTTGGGTTTTACCGACTCAACAAGTAACACCTGCACAAATTAATGTAAGCTTTTTTGCAGATACACCTTACTACGATTTTACAGATAATCAATCTGTGCATAAGTATTTCAGTGAGGAATTAATTATAATTGAATACTACGACCCTTCAGCAATACAAGAAAGCGAGAACGGTTTAAGCCCTATTCAATCAGTGTGGGAGGTGGTAAGCGCATCAAACAACAGGGCAACAGCAGAAAAAGCAATGCTAAAAAACAGAGGCATAAGCGGCTTAATAAGTCCAAAGGCTGCAAGTGGTGATGCTGGTGCGCTTGGTTTCTCTAAGGGTGTTATGGAGGTAGTACGGAAGGCTTTTGTAGGTATCACGGGAGGTGCTGACAAGTTTAATAAAGTTGAGGTAGTGGAACAAGCAGTAGACTTCACACAGTTAGGAATGAACGCCAACGACATGAAGATCATCGAAACGCAATTACCACACATAAGGAGCGTATGCAGGGCGTTAAATTTACCATCTCAATTGTTTGGTGATTATCAAAGTAACACATACAGCAATTACAAGGAAGCAAATAGAGCGTTTCAAGTTAATGCAGTACTTCCAAACGTTGAGCATTTTATAAATCAGTTTGAAAAGCATTTGTTTAATAACATCAATATACTAACAGGGCAAAACTATTATTTGAAGATAGCAAAAGACGAGATTGAAGCACTTTCAAGGACAAAGGCAGACGTTTTAAGAGACTTACCCAATAATATTAGTGCATTATTATTAAACGACATTACACCAGAAGAAAAAGCAGCGTTAAGAAGTGACTTAGGACTCGAAAGCAATGGATAAAAAGATAAAAAGCAACAAACTGCAAGACATTAAAAAGATGTTAGAAGAAAAAAAGAAGAAAGCAAACGATAAAAAACTGGTAAAAAAATGAGCGACAAAAGAACAGCAGCAATCAAGCAAGCAACAAGAGACAAAAAAGAAGCTTTACTTTTAAAAAAGAACGCTTTGAAGTTTAGTGACGCACCTGTATTAAACCCAATACTAAAAAACTTGAAAGAAGACGAACCAAACAAAGCACTTTTGGAGCGTGATTTGCCATTAGATAAAGAAGATGCTGTTTATCGGACCGTAATTGCAAACACATACAACTACATGGACTCACACGATGATGTGCATTTGAACAACGTATTCAAAAAGTCTTTGGAGGAAACTAAAAAGCTTTTTTTGTTGCACGATCATAAGTTCGAAGTGACAGCGCAAACAGGTAACATCATGAAAGCCTACGAGCAAGAAGGGCGTTTCATTTATTACGGGTACAATTCACCACTAGATACACAGGCGCTTTTGTTAGATGTAGAAATCGAGAAAGCAAAGAACGAGCTAGTTTTTAATGAATACAAGGAGCACAGAATAAACCAGCACAGCGTTGGTATGTACTATGTTAAGATTGATTTAGCAATAGACAACCAAGACGACAAAGAAGCGTATGCACTTTACAGAAAGTACTTACCACAAATCGGAAACGCTGACGAAGTAGAAAAGCAAGGGTACTTTTTTGCAGTGCAGGAGGCTAAACTCAAAGAAACAAGCGCAGTTTTGCAAGGTTCAAACCCATTAACAGGCATATTTGATAACAACAAAAGCTTAAAAAATGACGATGAAGCGATCAAAATGTTCGATTATTTAGCCAAAAACATAGAGAATAAGGAAATTTTTAATAATATTTGTAAGCAATACGTTGACACTTTTACGAAGAAGCAGCCGCCTTTCAGCACTGGAAAAACTAAAAAGCCGTCGTTTTATACAACAATGAGTAAGTTTTAACCAAAAAAAGACCTTGAAAGGGGCAGCAAAAAAATGAAGTTTAGTGAATTTTTAACCTCAAAAGGGGTGAGCGATGTTTCTGTATTAGAAGCAGACAAGCAAGCAGAATTGTACAATGATTACAACGAAGCATCAAAGAAAGAAATCGAAAAAGCAATCGAATTAAAAGCGTCAAAAGAAGACATTACAGCTTTGAAAAGTGAGCTTAGTGATACAATGACAAAACAGTTCGTTGCATTGCAAAAAGTTTTGAAGGATCAAGGTATCTTGATGAAAAGACTTACAAGCGAAGAGGTAAGAGAAAAGCAAGTGACCGTAAAAGACAAAGTGCTCGAAAACAAAGAGGCTATTTCTAAAATCGCAAAAGGTGAATCAAGGGAGAATGTAAGGTTCACAGTGAACAAGGCGGTTGGTGATATGTCATTGAGTGGTAACACTACTGGCCAGATTCCACAGGCTGACAGAAATCCAGTAATTGGAGATGTAAACGAAAGGGCGGTAACTCTTTTGGATTTGGTTTCTTCTGGTTCTATTGGTTCCAATATCAAAGAATGGGTTTACGTTGCTAACGAAGAAGGCGCAGCCGCTTCAACTGCTGAAGGTGCTATCAAGAATCAAATTGATTTTGAGTTGATTGTAGGATCAAACAAAGTGGAAAAAGTTACCGCTTACATCGTTGCGACTGACGAAATGTTAGAAGATGTTGAGGGCGTTGTTTCTTTAGTGAATAACAAGCTTACAACAAAAGTACGCTTGGCTTTAGAAAAGTATGTGTATGATGGTGATGGAGTTTCCCCGAACTTGGAAGGAATTTCAACCGTAGCGCCTACTTTTGCCGCTGGTGCTTTTGCTGGAATAGTTGACAACGCGAACAACGTAGATGTTTTAGCAGTTGCACAAAATCAGATTGAATTAGCAGATTGCGCAATGCCTACTGCAATTTTTATGAACCCTAGTGATGTTACTAGTTTGTTATTGGAAAAAGTTTCCTCTACTGACAAGAGGTACATTGAAAGATTGCAAATGATTGCAGGTACTTTGTCCTTTGATGGTGTGCCAGTTGTTAAATCGACTATGGTTCCTGCTGGTGAGTTCCTAATGGGAGACTTCACAAAAGCAAACGTAGATTACAAAAAAGGGTTTACAGTTGAAATAGGCTACAATGCTGACAACTTCGTAAAAAACTTCAAGACCATTCGTGGTGAAGTAAGGGCGGTTTGTTACGTGGAGCACAATGATAGACCTTGTTTTGTAAAAGGTAATTTTGCAACAGCGAAAGCAGCTTTAGAAACTCCATAAGAGGCTTAAAAAGTGTTTGTTTGGATGGAAGGGGGGTTTGTAGAAATACAAACCTCTTTTTTTTATCTTATATTTACACAAACACAAACGTAAAAACCATGACAAAGAAAGCAACACCAAGAAAAAAACCAGCACCAAAAAAAGAAGCTGTTAAACTAGACCCATTAAAGCAGTATGAATTTATAGTAACCAAGGAAAGCAAGCACTTGCAAAAAGGATCATATTTCATTGATGGTATTATGGCAGAAGTTTTAACCAAAAAAGGTCTAGGAAATGTTAAGCTTTAAGGCAAACGGGAAAACAAAAACTCTAAAAGACGAATTTGTTGATGTATCATTAAACGAATTAGCAGCGGCATACAAGTATGTGAGCACTATTTCTCCTGATCTTAAACGATATTTGTTAAAAGACTCAAAGAACGAAGTAAAAGAAAGCGAACTTTTAGAGTTTCAAATGAAGTGGATCAGCTTATTTAGTAATTTTATTGTGGATGAATTGCGATTAATTCCAGTTAAAGCCGGTGATTTGACCGATATAAGCGTAGAATGGTTATACAATCATTGTGAGATGTTTATGCACCAGCCGAAAACCTACATCGACTTAAAAGACTTTAAGCATAAAGGGAAAAAGTATAGCCTTATTAAACCACTCAAGACTATTTCAGGAGCAGAACTATTATTTGCTAATGGTAATTATAGACAGTTCATGCTAGGCAGCCAATTAACCTCTATGATTGAAAACAACAAGAACCAAGGCGGCATACCTTCATTGATACAACTATTTGCACTGCTTTATTCTGATGGTAATGATAGCGGTGAAGATGTAGCAAAACGGGCAGGGTTTTTCGGTGATATTAATGCGCTTTATGGTTGGTCTTCATACTTTTTTTTTGTCGAGTTAGTAGAGAAGTACAAAGATTATTTCCTCTTATCTACGACCAAGAACCCACCAGTTCCAATAATGAAAGAGTATCACACTCAACGGCTAAATCAATTACTATCAAGAACCATTTTTGGGAAATTGCTGCCCTCAAAGTGGCTGAAACGGGAGTACTCAATCATGGCAACTTAACGCCTTTGGAGACTGTTTTCGAATCACCTGCTTTTGACGTTTTAAAAGTATTTAATTTAAATTTGACACAATGACATACGAAGATCTAGTAAACATCTTTAAAAACGCTGCAAATGCTTACACGGGCACACCTTCGCTTAACTTTCATTATGACGCAGTGTGGTACAACAACGGGGCGGCCTCTAATCAATACCCGTCAATGCTATTTGAAAGATCACCAGACTTTGAACTAATAGGGCAACAAAGCAACGGAAGAACAGGAAAGCAAACCTTTAAAGGAAAGTTATTTTTTTACGATACTTTTTGGGAGGGTGAAAGAGCTGTAAAAGATGTGTATGTTAAACAAAGCGAGTTGAACGAATTAGCTTTGAAGGTACTAGGAAACATTAACCAACAAACGCAAGCACTACCGACACAGCGCATTGATTGGGGGAGCGGTTTTTTTGGTGTAGATGTTCATAATCCAAGGCTGGTCCAAGTATTTATACCTTTTACGGCAACTATTAAAAGCGAGTGCACACCATTAAACCCATAAAATGAAAGAAGGTTTGCAACTTATAGGTGATTTTTTAGTGGATCAATTAATAAAAACAATTGAAAAACAAGGAAGCAGGGCAACGGGCCAATTGCAAGACACTATGCGAAGCGTGGTAACTTCAACAGGTACGGGATTTACTATAAGTATTTATGCGCAAAATTATGCCGATTCAGTGGAAAAAGGAGTTCCAGCAGGTGTAAAAGTAAGTCCTTATGCGCTTGCTAAATGGGTAGAGGTAAAAGGAATTGCAACAGGTGAAAAGGAGATAAAAAGTTTAGCATTTGCGATAAGACAAAAAATATTTAGCGAAGGTTCCGTACAGTTTAGAGAGAAAAAAAAGGGATTTATAGAAGTTACTTTAGATTCAAGTGCAAAGGCTATCTTTAAAATGTTATTAAATTTGTTCACTAAAGAAGTATCAACAACACTAAGCAACACGGTAAGAAACCAACAAAAAAACTTTTCTTTATAATGGCATTAACACTCACAAAAATAGGCACCGAAATAAGCACAGAAAAACTTGTGATAAAAGCCGTAACGGATCAATTGAATGTGGATTCTGTTATTATGGAAATCTACATAAACAATGAACAGGCTTTTGGCGTTCCTCTTCACACTTTGGAGCACTTACCAGACATAGGCACTACGGATGAGTTTTATTTTGAGGTTAACAGCATTGTAAAAGATTATTTTGATGGTACTTTTTTACCCTTAACAGGCGTAAACGCTACACAGATAAAAAACTGTTTGGTTGCTTGTAGTTTTAAAGAGGTAATAAACAACACACTATCAACGCCTTACAATATAGATTTTATTGTAAAAAATATGACGCAAGATGTGTTTGAAATAGAAGAGTTTAATTTATCAGACTACAATTGCGGCAGCACTGGCAGCACATCAAGCAAGCTTTTAACCTCTTGTCCTTCACCTTTACCAATAGGAGACAAAACAAGCGTTCATGTAAGCTGTTTACAATCTTCTTATGCTGGCACGCCTCCATTTTCACCCCTTCAAGAGTGGCTTATTCAAGAGCTTTTAAATGGCGTTTTAATTAACACGGTGAATCAAGATGTGGAAGTTACCACAAGATCAATAACAGGCCTTACAAGTGGTCAGAGGGTAGATGTAGCGACTTATCGTTACGACTTTGACACTGCCAACGGTGTTAATGAAGTTCGTTTTTACATTAGAGACAAAGCAAGCCCCTTTACAATAAGAAGCGAGACAAAGATTTTTGAACTGAATGATGCTTGTGAAAAGGAATTAACCTTATCATGGCTTAATGAATTTGGAGCACAAGACAGTTATTCGTTTGTAGGAAATATTAACAGGGTAGGAAAGTACACAGATTCAACTTTTAAGAAGGTAAGACCAGTAACACCATTGAGCACCGATGTAGGGCAATTGGTTTACAAATCTGCTTATAATTATGAGTATGACTTGTTTTCTGGTAGGGTTCCAGAATTAACCGTTCAATGGTTAAGTAAAATGCTTGTGAATAAAAGGGTGGCTATTCAAACAAAATCAAAGCAAGTAAATTGTATTTATAGCCTTACTAATGACCAGTATTTTGGAGCTACACCAGAAGAACTTAGTTATGTTGAATTAATTGATGGCGGCAATGGTTTTGCGTATGCAGCACCAGCAAGAAGTGGAGACTTTTTGAAGTACGATTTATCTAATGACACCACCACGACAATACCAAGCCCCTACCCAGCAAACCCAAACGCTGTTTATTATACTTTTGGCATAAGATCAAATGTGAACGGCAAGATTTATTACATGAATGATATTTCAGGAGCTAGTGACATTTTAGTTTTTGATCCTATTAATGATACTTTTACGAACATAGGAACTTTGACCGATTCAATCGGAAAGCCTTGTATAACTCCAAGCGGTGTTATTTATGCAAACATTCAAAGCGGCACAAATAAATTTTTTAAGATTGATACTAGCACAAACACGATCACAGAATTAACTTTTGGAACTACAAACGGAGGCGGCCAAGCTTTATATTTTAACGGTTTTGTTTATTTTATTCCTAGTGCTGGCGCTGGTGAATTTTACAAGCTTGATATTTCAAACGATACGCTAACAACTATTTCCACTCCACTACTTGCTACTAGTGTTTTTAGTGCGGTTGTAAATTCTAACGGAATTATTTATGCTTTAATGATTGATGTAGGAATAAACAAGGTTTTTGTTTTAGATACAACCACAAACGTAAACAGCGTAATCGATACAGGAAACACAACCACAAGCGCATATTATAAAATATTTTTAATGCCTGATGATAATGCCTATATTTTGGGACGTGTTGCTGCAAATGTTTTAAAAATTGATAAATCGACAAACGCAATTACACAAGCAGGAACAATAATACCAGATACTTTTTTAGATGGCACTGTGATTGGCAATAACTTCTATTCTATAAGCGTTGCAAAATTAAGACCGATATTAAAACTTACATTTGCTGAACAATGCACTACGCAAGCAGGAAAATATTTTCCAATTGAGATAATCACCGATGAAAGCACACTAGAAGACAAGTTTTCACCAGAAACATTATTCAGGGTAAAATTTAGAATGGCAAACGCACGAAAAGGAATTAAATAAATGAGGGACTTACAGATACTTATTATTGACGACCAAGGCAACCAGCTAGGTGAATTAGATTTAACAAATACTGATGACTTTGCGTTAAAATTGACTAAATCAATAGCTTCTATCAATAATTTAGGAAGGCGGAACACTTCTTTTAGTTTAGATTTTAGCGCACCACAAACAAAAAACAACAACAGACTGTTAAATGGTGTGCGCTTTATTACTTCATCTAAGGACATTTTAGGTAAAAAGGCGTGTTCTATATTGGTAGACGGAAATCAGATTGACAGAGGATTCCTTTATGCGTTTGAAAGTGAATTCGAGGGTGATTACAAGTTAGTTTTTAAAGGCTTAAATAATGATTGGGTGGAAAGGTTGCAAGATGTAAACCTAAACCAATTAAATTGGAGGGATTACAGGGCACCACACGCAAAATCAGAAGACGCAACAGAGCTTTTTGATAGTGCAAGATTTGCAGCCTTAAACGTGCAAAGTTCAGACAATGTTATAGGTGATTTAATTTACCCGTATGTTAACAGAAACAACACAGGATTAACAGCAGATTTTAGGCCGCAAATACATATCAGGAGTATTATTTTGGCAATGTTTGAAAAAATAGGCTACACGATTGGACAAATGCCTCATTTAACAGATCGTTGGATAGACTTAAATTGGATAAGTGGCACCGATTCTTTTGGTAATCCCACAATAACATTCGAAGACGCTTTTAACAATGATTATTCGCATTTAGGGCTAACGATTGACCCTAATTTCCAATTAACAAGAGACGAAGCAGAAGTAACAGGCCAAGCCGTAGAATACACAGTGCCAGCAACAACGGGAACGGCTGGAACGGTTGGAAACATTGGAACGCCAACCGCTGAAACTCAAGTGCTAGTTAATAGGTTTCCTAATTTAATTACGACACCAATAGTTGACCAAGGTAGTAATTTTGATATTTTAAATTCTGAATTTGTGGCTCCCTTTGGTGGCACTTATGAAATATCATTTGACTTTAAGAGAGACGGTGGTTTAGTTGGTTTTGATGCTGTGCAATATTATGACAATTATTTAAACGGCTGGCAAGGGTTTTCAAGTGGAAACTTTGCAGCGAACCCAGCACCCCCAAGTTTTAAATATTCAATATCCGTAAACAACACGGGTAATACTTCAATAAATGGTAGTCCTGTTTATGTGATACAAAGCCCTTTTGTTGGTGACGGTCAAAGCAATATACAGTCTAGAAAGTTTGTTTTTGCTCAAGGTGACAGAGTAAGTATTTTCCTTGAATTAAATGATGATGCAGGAGGAAGAAACAGGCCTTTCATTCTTGGTGGTAGCGGTTACACATATTTAAACGGTGCAGGAATACAAGGAAGCACAGGAAGCCGCAAATTCTGGAAGGTGATAATGAATGCAGAAACAAAGCTAACAATAACACCAACAGCAGACATTGCAATAGGTGATGAGTTTAGGATAAATAGCCACATTCCAACAGGTATTAAATGCCTTTCTTTGTTACAGGATTTTAAAACAATGTTTAATTTGTACTTTGATGTAGATGTAAACAGAAAGCAAGTGTTTATAGAACCTCGAGACAGGTTTTACAGCAGCACAGCAGCAATTGACATTACAGAAAAAATTGATCTTAACACAAAACCAGTATTAAACTATTTAACCGACTACAAAAACGAGCTTGTTTTTAAGTACAAAGACGATTCAAACGATAAATATTTAGAGCAGTGGAACAAAATTTACTACAAAACTTACGGTCAATTCAAGTACTTTTTAGGCAATAATACAAGATTCGATAAAGGGCAAAGCACACTAAGCACCCAACTACTAAGCGCATCAATACAAGGCTTTTTAAATGCAGGTGAAATTTGTACCTCGATAATAAAAAAAGAATACTTGCAAGCCGACAATGGCGTGACAATTAACGATAATTACGGCTTTAGGGTTTTTCAGGTTATAAGAGGGAGGCAGTACACAACATCAAACACACCAAGAAGAACCGCAAGTCCTTTAAGTGTTACGGTGGCAATCATGGAAGAGTTCGCAAACACGCCAACCTTCCAAGATAGAAAACTAACCTTTGACGGTGAACGTGGTTTAGTTTGGGATTATTATAGGAAAACAATTGCAAACATTGAAGATACTGCACTGTTAACTTTAAAAATTAACCTTAGTTTGTATGATTTTCGTTCTTGGGATTTATCAAAGACTTACTTCATAAGCGAACCAGCAGAAATAAGAGGCTATTACATCACAGATAGTATAAAAAACTTTAATGTAACAAAGGAAACCATGACCACAATAACGCTGGTCAAGTTTAGAGATTACATACCTGTAACAATTGACGGTGGTAGTGGTAACATTGATTCGATAGTACCAACACCACCAGAACCACAGGAAATTATGTGCACTGTGAACGGTGCGATCGTAGCGTGTTTAGATAATAACTTACAGAAAATGTATAAACTTTAAGAAATGGCAGAAGAAAAAATAATATTAAAAGTAAGTCTTGACGGCGCTCAGAAGGAAATAGACAACTTAAACAAGCTACAAAAAGGCGTTAAGACTTTAGGTGAAGAAAAAAAGAGGCTAAACAAAAACGAAAAAGAACTTACAAAAGCCATCAATGAAAGTGGAGTGGCCACCAAACAACAGGCTGATGAATTAAAAAAGATAAACGAGAAGCAGGTTCAAAATACTACTTCTTTAAAGCTTGCCAAAACTGCATACAGGGAAAACGAACAACAGGTTTTAAGAGCAGCAAAAG
>Ga0233413_10001427_pt1 | contig 10483 bp, 9 predicted proteins | sample Na_anoxic_6_MG_FD_189019 | JGI IMG/M metagenome (GOLD analysis project Ga0233413, IMG submission 189019) | Seawater microbial communities from Saanich Inlet, British Columbia, Canada - Na_anoxic_6_MG | ecosystem: Environmental > Aquatic > Marine > Inlet | place: Canada: British Columbia... | reverse complement strand
CTCGGCATTGATTACGGAAAAGTGTTTCCTGCATTTAGAATCTCCGGTGCGAAGATGTTGCGGATTGGACACTCCGTTCCCGCACACATTGGAACATGAGTATCTACCTGATGCCTATAAAGTGAAACAAGCTATCATAGAAACCCTGCAATATTGAGCAAAAAAATGTCAAAATTTACCGTAACATTACCCGATATCGGAGAGGGAGTCGTCGAAGGAGAAGTGATCGAGTGGCTCAAACAACCAAACGACGAAGTGCAGCAAGATGAGCCCATTGTGATCGTCATGACAGATAAAGCAACGGTTGAATTGCCTGCTCCCAAAGCCGGGAAACTCCAAAAGCAATACTATCAGCCGGGGGAAATAGCGATTGTAGGAAAACCTTTATATGAGCTGGATATCGAAGGGGAAGAGACCGCAACAATAATCAAACCACAAGAAAAAAAGCAGGAGATCTCCGAGAAAAAAGAAACCGAAGCTTCCGTTCCGCGACCACGACCTGTAGGACAAAAAGCATTAGCTACACCACACACACGCCATCTTGCAAAAGAGTTAGGAATTGATATCAACGGCTTCACCGGTAGCGGGAAAGAGGGAAGAGTGACCCCTGAAGATTTGAAAGGAATACAATCGAAAATGACAATCGAAACATTACCAGGAGATCATACTGAGCCGCTGATCGGAATACATCGTCGAATGGCAGAGACGATGGCAGAAGCCAAACGAACAATTCCGCACTTCACCTACACCGAGCAGGTAAATGCGACGCGCTTGGTGCAGCTTCGGGCAAGTGTAAAAGGTGAAGCGGAAGACGCCGGAGTTCATGTGACATACATGCCACTGATTATTCGTGCATTATCCAAGACACTCAAAGAATTTCCTAAATTGAATAGCAGTTATGATGCGACGCATCAGGAGTTAATCTTACACGAACAGCAAAACATTGGTATTGCCATGACAACGGAGATGGGATTGATTGTACCGGCATTAAAGAATGTGGAAACGATGGGATTGGAAGAGGTGATCCGTGGGTATGAGGATTTAAAAAAACGTGCGGTCGAGAATCGGTTGCAGTCGAGTGACATGAAAGGAGCAACGATCACCATTACGAACTTTGGCGTGTTAGGTGGAGGCGGACGCTGGGCGACGCCGATCATCACGCCGCCGGAGGTGGCGATACTCGGAGTTGCAAAGGTGCAGAAATTGCCGGTGGTTAAGAATGGAGAGGTCGTTGCGCAGGATACTTTGAATATTTCGTGGAGTTTTGATCATCGGGTGATCGATGGGGATATGGCAGCTACAGTGTCGCATCATTTCGGTGAGTTGATCCAGAATCCTGCAGCGCTGTTGTAGTCGATTTGTGAGACACGTCAATTCACCCGTATTGACATTGAGCACGGACTTCGTCCCCTGATGAAACAATTATAAAACGCATCCCCATCCCCTGAAAGGGGAATTTGTTGGTAGCCCAGGATGTCAACCCCAGAGGGGTCAATCCTGGGAATAAATATAATAAAACGGAAAGTCCCGAATAGGGACGGCTTGTTGGCGTTGAGCAAGACTTGATTGGGTATAAAATCCAACAAGCCATCCCATTCGGGACTTTCGATCTTTTTCGTCTATACCCAGGATTTGCCCTTCGGTCTACATCCTGGGCTACCAACAAATCTCCCCTTATCAGGGGAGGAGGAAGAACACGGACTCATTTAACACTTACATAAATTTTAAAGAAGAGGTGAACGACCTCCGCTCAAACAAAATTAGCAAGAATGCTTTTGATCGCATAGATACGACCCCTAACGTTTTCGATTTCACTCACTGTTTCAAAAATTTCATCTAAAAGAAGAATCTCTCCCCCATCAAGCTTTACTTGCTCCGCTGCAACAACTGCTAAAGATCTTGCGCGAAGGGAAGCATGCCCGAATCCTCTTGCATATGCAAGCGCCTCTTCTGGATTAATTTTCGCCTTCTCTTTTAAAATATCGAGCAATGATAATTCTCGATATTCAGGATCCTCGATCCTTCTTGCATTATCAATAGCTTCCGTTAGATCAACCTTAGTTTGCTCAGCAACCACACTCCTTAATGCCATTCCACGGACCTGGACTTCCTCAATCTCTCTTGCAATATCAAAAGCAGCCGGTAGATCTGTCTTAGCTTTCTCTTCAGCAATCGCTTTCAATGCAAGTTCTCTGGTATGTGGAACTTCGATCGCTCTCGCTGTCTCTAAAGCTCTCGGCAGATCTGCCTTTGCTTGCATTACTGCGACCTCCAGAAATGCCTCTCCACGGGTATATTTATGCCCAATCCGAACGATTACATCCAAAGCCCTAGAAATATCCACCTTTGCCATCTCTATTACTACCGCTTTCTCCGCTTGTGATTGAACATAAGAACTACTAATATCCTCAGTCGTATTAAGAGCTCCCGTCATATCATACTTCGCTTGCTCCGCCACAACCCCATGCAACGCCCAGTCTCGGCTAAGACCGTCATAGATCCTTCTTGCTGTGGCAAGAGCCCCTTGCAAGTCAACCCGTGCTTGAGCTGCTGCTATCCCAATCAAAGAGTCGGTGTAGCGATTGAAAGCTTGAATTTCTCTCATTGTTGCGAAGGACCCAGGCAAATCAACTTTCGCCTGTTCTGCAATGACCTTTATCAGAGCACTCTCACGAATAACATCATTCTCAATTTTTCTTGCCGTGATAAGAGCTCCGGTCCAATCAACTTTAGATTGCTCTGCTGCAACCCCACTTAAAGCCACGTCTCTTTCGATCTGCCTTTCGATCTCTTCTGCAATGACAAGAGCCCCGGCCCAATCAACCTTAACTAGCTCTACTGCAACACTCCTTAAAGCCTCGTCATGCTTCAACACACTTTCAATCTTTTTTACAGTTGCTATACCTCCTTCCAAGTCCACCTTAGCTTGCTCAATTGCAATGAGTATTAACCACTCTTCACGAACAGAAACATCATCAATCTCCTCAACAAAAGAACAGGCTCTTCTGAACAGTTCTTCTCGATAGCTTCCTTTCAAGTCGATTTGCTCACTCTCATCAGTTTCCTCAATAGAATCAACAGTAAATGACTTTGATTCAGTAAATTCTTTTCCTGTGAAACTCACTTCATTTGTAACCGATTCAGAATGCAAATCAGAACACCCAACAGAACGCTCATTGATTCGACTAATTAAATCCTCAACCTCTCTACCGTAGTTTGCTTTTCGCAAGGTCGGTAGTAATAACCGAAGAGTCTCTGTATCCGACATTCGCTCATAATTCTCTCCAAAAAACTTTAAAGCAGCTTTAGCTACTGTCTGTATTCGTTCATTTTGAGGCTTGTAAAAATTTTGAATCAATCGATGAAACCAACTTCCCCGCCCTTTCGTTCTAAGAACACCATTTCGAATTTCTAATCGTTCATGCCCTGGGGTGCCAAATTGATTCAAACCGTTAATAATCTGCTGAAAATTTCGAATATTATTCGTCATTGAAACCTTAAGATTTTATTAAAGAAGGGAGACTATAAGATAATCCGGTGATGAGAGAATCCCTCGCATCACCAGAAAAATGTTACAGCAATTTATTTAGCTGATTCAAATAAGGTCGCCAAACCTTCTGTTTGAAATTTCAAAGAAAATTCTTCTTCAAACGAAGTCAACAACTTGACTTTCTCTTCTTCTGTCTTCGCTAACCATTCTTCTTCAGTAAACTGCGAAGAAACTTTATGAAGAGTTATTCGTTCAATCAACTCATTCCAGAAGTTCTCCTCGTTATAATCTTCAAGGAATTCATCCTTTTCTATCCCTTCTTCAAATTCTCGAGTGGCAGGACAATCTTTAGAAGTAGTATCTGCAAAATGACCAAGACCGAACTGCTCAGCCTTTGAAAAGACAAATCTTTCAAGATCTTCAAAATCTACTTGAACTTCATCTCCAACACGACCGGAATTAACTACCCAATTCCCCAAATAGACTAATTTCAAAAGATTTTCATACTGCTCTTTTGTAAATTCAACATTAACCATAATAACCCCTATTGTTTGATCGAAAGAAGAGATTTTATTTCAACTTCCGAATTGTGATGTAATATCATCAAACAAATGGGATTATAATTCAACAAAAAAACATTATACCCAATCAACCTCAAGAATCGGTTTTTGGCAAAGAGAAAGTTCCCGTGGTTAGACGATCGTAAGAGACCCAATATTGTTAATATGGGGTCTCTTACGATCGTCTAACCACGGGGCTTTCTCAAAGTCAAAAATCCGATTCTTGAGGTTGATTGGGTATAATTCCTAAATGGAGATCTGGGAGAGAATGAAAAGCATTAGCCAGAAAAAGGCGTGTTCGGTGAAAGATACCGGCCCCTTAAACTATTCAAAGCTAAGTTCCAATCCATCATAGGCGAGACGGACGTTCTCCGGCAAGTAGGTATTTGTTTTTATATGATCCAAATCATGAGCAATATGGGTCAGCCACACTTTCTCCGCACCCACCTTTTTACCAAATTCAACCGCTTCATCTACACTAAAGTGAATATGAGAGGGAGTCATTCGTAACGCACTCAAAACTAAAACCCGAACACCCGCAAGATCCTCATACACCGTTTCCGGAAATTTCCGAATATCCGAAACATAGGCAAAATCTCCAACGCGAAAGCCATTGACCGCCATTCCTGTCTGCTCATAGGTAAAATATTGCATCGGAATTCCCCGAAAGGTAATCTCACCCCGATCAGCAGGCAACAATTCAACTGCAAATTTTGCAACTAAAGTCTTCGCTTCTTCCTTTTGGAATAAATAAGGATATCGGCTTTGGATATCCTGAGACGTAACTTCTGACATCAAACAAGGAATCGGCTCTTTCGTCCACATATAATGCATACGCAAGTCATCGATTCCACCCGTATGATCATGATGCGCATGAGTGAGGATGACCCCTTCCACATGACGAATCCCATTCTTCAGCGCTTGCATCCGATAATCCGGAGTACAATCAAGCAATATATTTTTCCCTTCCACTGTGAGCATCCCGGAGGGGCGCAAACGCTGATTCTCTTTTACTTCCGACTGACACACATCACAGTCGCATCCAATCACAGGGATCCCCATAGATCCCCCTGTCCCTAAAAATAAAAATTTCCCTTTCATCATTCCGGTATAATAATTGTAAGTATTTGGTTTAAGATTTCCTTTTGGCTGAAATACGCCCAAGAGTCTTCCGTTTTTTCTTGTCTAAGTTCGATACGAAAATCATCTCCATTCGGAGAGAATTGCACTTCCTGAAATACCTGTGCACCACCACCATCTGCTCGCACATAGAGTGATAGGATCGCGATGTTTGAGTGAAAAAAACGATTCATTACCTCTTCATTCGGTTTGTTATTTTTGCTTCGAGCTAATGCTTTATATATTTCACGATAGGTTTCTCGATCAATTTGAAAAGTTTTGCGCATCTGACGTGTTTCGTCAAAATAACTGAATTCGATATGATCAAAAGTAAATCGGGACTTCTGTTCCGTATAAGCCACAGAATCCAGAACATCGGGAGACAAAAGAACGTTTCGGACAAAATACTCGCCCATGGCGCTATAATACCAAAGAGAGAACCCTGCAATCATCGATGCAAAAACCATCGCAGAGAGTAATACCGTCATCAGATTTCGAATTTCTTTTCCCGGAGGATTTTGCATTTCAACCATTGTTTCAGTCCTTGTTTTTGGTACTATATCTACCTAAAAAGATGATCTCAATAAAAAGAGTTGAAAATATTGCATTTGGGAAAGATTCGTTCATTCCTGAGGATTTTAACGCAGAGGCGCAAAGAATCCCAAAGCTCCATTTTCTCATAATAAGCAATTACCCCATTCCCCTTGAAAATCAAAAAGTTGCATTATTTCCTTTAAATATTGCAAAAAATAACCACTATGTCTTATATATCAAGACATACTGGGAGAATAACATATGGGGTTTCGAGAGCTACGGAAGAATCATCCAATTGAGGAGTTTGATTATCAGTTATTGCTGAGCAATCTTGAGGAGTATAAGAACAAGAGGGATAAGATTACTCGATTAATGCGTGATGAAAAGATCATACGGATTAAAAAGGGCCTGTATATCTTTGGTCCGGATTATCGCAAAAGTCTTGTTTCCAAAGAATCGCTTGCGAATCTGATCTATGGACCGTCGTATATTAGTTATGAGTATGCCCTTTCGTTTTATGGGATGATCCCTGAGCGAGTTGAAATGGTGACATCTGCAACAACCGGCAAAAGTAGAAGATTTGCAACACCAATCGGGAGTTTTAGTTATCGGCATATTTCTAACGAACGATATCCGGTCGGAGTTTTATTAAAGCAGTTAGATGAGTATCACTCTGTATTTATTGCGACTCCGGAAAAGGCCTTGATTGATCAGGTATTCGCGACAAAAAATTTAACGAGAGACCTCGATTTGGATGATTATTTTTATGAAGATTTACGCATAGATGAAGTTTCACTTCAAAAACTTTCTCTGGATCATTTAAAGGAAATCCGCGATCTTTATTCGAGTCCTCGCGTGAATCGCGTGGTAAGGCACATAGAGGAACTACAGAATGAATGAAGCAATCACTCAGATGCTTGAAAGATATAAGTGCGTCACAAGTGTTGATTACCAAAATGCATTAAAAGAAATTATCCAGGAACTTGCTCTATTTGGATTATGGCGTAGTAAGTTTTTCGAGCATGCTGCATTTTATGGTGGTACCGCGCTGAGAATCTTGTATCGATTAAATCGATTCAGTGAGGATCTTGATTTTTCCTTGCTTAAACCAAATGCTGACTTCAAACTTCAAAATTATGAAGAAGGGGTAAGAAAAGAACTTGAGGCATTTGGTTTTTCTCTTCAGGTTGAAGTGAAAAAGAAGAACACACAAACGATGGTACAATCAGCATTTCTTAAGGGAAATACTTTGGAGCATCTTCTCAAGGTTGGAATGCCTAGCAGACTGAATAAGCAGTTCCATCCAAGTGAAATGGTAAAAATCAAGTTCGAGATCGACACAGATCCTCCTCCACGATTTCAAACAGAATCTGTTCCTATTTTTCTTCCGGTTCCCTATTCAGTACGAACGTATAAAATGCCCGATCTTTTTTCCGGGAAGCTTTCCGCCTTACTTTTTCGGAAGTGGCAAAAAAGAGTAAAGGGACGAGATTGGTATGATTTCCTTTGGTATGTCGGAAGAGAAACACCGGTAAACCTAGATCATTTTCAAGCTCGAATGGAGCAAATCGGAAAGGGAACATCAGGAGAGATCCTTACATTGAAAGAACTTCAAGATTTGATTCATGATAAAATCGATCATGTGGATCTCGAACTTGCGAAACAGGATGTGATTCCCTTTATCAGTGATCCGACGCATTTGGATGGCTGGTCAAAAGATTTCTTTCATACAGCAGTGGATCGATTGACGGCGTCAAATGATTCCTAGTCCTTCACTAAACTGCCCCAGCAGCATTCTGCTTATCTTGCTGCACCTTCTTTTGAAGCAACACATGTGCCTCTGCAGCAAAATTAAAGAAGAAGACAACCGCCGGTGACAAAAATGCTGTAAACGGCACCATCAGGGAAAACCACAACAACACGGTATGCAATGCTGTATCACACTCGTAACACAGCGAGCCTGTCAACAAGGTTGCTCCAATCAAAAGCCCAAGATTAATGGTAAGAGGCACAATTGATATCACAAAGAGATACATATTTAGAAATGGATCACTTTCAAATCGCTTTAGTAATGTCTGCGGAACCTGCTTGCGATTTCCGCCCTTCAACGCCAAAATTGGAGCCAAAAAGAACAACAAAGACAAATTCAAAAAGATCAGAATCAATGTTCCGAGATTCAACAAAAAAGGTCCAAACGAAAGGATCACACTGAAAAACGGACCCACTGCAGGAATCCTGCTTAAGAGAATAAATATCCCCAAAAGCATCCATAGCAACATATAACATAAGATAATCGGGACGGAAAAATAGGATGCCGCGATAATCAAATCCCAAGACTTATAGAGGACTTCTCGAAATTTCACCTCTCGCTGTTTCACTTCATCATGATACATACGAATTAACAATATTCCCGCAGAGAGAAGAACTCCTCCGCAAAGAAACACCGGCATAAACGTCAAACTTAAGGTAACCCAATCTCCTGCTGAAACAGCCAGTCCTCGGAAAAACACCACCATTACACCACAAAGAGCCATCACAAGAAATGTCCAGAATATTTTCTTGCGATGCAACGTATGCCTAAATGCACGATTAAAAATGAAACGAATATCATCGAGTGTCATGAGATTTCCTAATTTTGCGGTTTATAGATGTACTTGGGCCGAACAATCGGTGTCCCCTTTCCATCTCGAGCTTCACATCTTTCATACACAAGCTGCCTCGCAATCCCTACACAACGTGACAAACCGAAGAGTACTGTATAATACTCCGGATAAGGAAATCCGGCAGCAGTCAAGACCGTTCCGGAAATCGCGTCAACATTAGGATAAGGATTTGAAATCTTTGGATTCTCACCAAGAACTTTTGGTCCTGCTTCACGTAAAAGAGTCGCAATATTAACAAGAGGATTCTCCGGATATTTTTCACTCGCAACGCTATACAAAACAGTTGCACGAGGATCCTCGACACGCAACACAGCATGACCAAAACCAAATACTAGCTGTTTATTCTCCAAACGACTACGAATCAACTTTTCGACACCATCCGCTGTTGCATCATCTCCAATTTCCGCATACACCTGCTTTACGAACTCCAAACAATCCTGATTCGCTTTTCCATGTCGAGGTCCGGACAGAGCATTCATTGATGCCGCCAGAGACCCATACATCCCTTCGAGCCCAGATGCGACCGCCTTCCCGGTAAAAACAGAGAGGTTTCCTCCTCCATGATCATAATGGAGAACATTAAAAAGCTTAAAGATGGCTGTCAAATGCTCAGGATTTCCGCTTGGAACCTTCAGCATATGAGTGAAATTCTCCATATACCCAAGCTCAGGTTTTGGTGGATTGATCTCTCCCCAACCTGCATGATAATTAATAAGCGTCGCCACAAGCGTCGGCAGCTTTGCAATTACATTCAGCTCATCTTCTTGATAATCTCCGGTCCCATCAAACTCCCCGCAAATCATCAGAGCCATACTGAGAAGTTTCATCGGATGAGCCTCCCGCGGAAGAGCTTGAATATACTGGATTACTTTGTCAGAAACTTGAGATCGTTTTTGCAGCTCTTGCTTAAACTCCTCAACCTCACTCTCGCTCCCTTCTCGCCCATAATGCAACAGGTAAATCACATTCTCCGGCTCCCAATAGGCGATCTCGGAGAGAGGTTTTCCCATGTAGAAAAGTCCATTTTGTGGATCCACATTCGAGGTAATACAATACCCGACAGGAATCCCTCGCATTCCGGTTTCTAGATGATCTTCTGTGATTTCAAATAGCACTTCACTCATAATTTACCTCATTAGCTCCATTACAATATCACGTTCTCCTACCAACTCTTCTTCTGACGCTTTCACTTTTTCTTGAAGAAAATCATTCAGAGGAACCTGATTCACGATTTCATAATCTCCGTCCCCTTTTGATCGACATGGGAAAGAATAAATCAAATCTCCCTCGATACCATATGAATTCCCATCACTACAAACAGCTGAAGAAAACCACTCTCCGACAGGAGTAGGGGTTACCAAACTCTTAATCGCATCAATCGCAGCATTGGCTGCGGAGGCTGCAGAAGATTTTCCACGAGCTTTAATAATTGCCGCTCCTCGCTGTTGAATAATCGGAATGAAGTCATTTTCTAACCAAGCATGGTCTGCAATTACATCCAGTACCGGCTTTCCTCCAATTTTGGCATTAACAAAATCAGGAACCTGAGTAGAGGAGTGATTCCCCCAGATGGTCATATTCTTCACTTCTGTCAAATCCACACCCGCCTTTAATGCGAGTTGACTCGTTGCTCGATTCTGATCAAGCCTTGTCATCGCATGAAAATTCTTTCTCGGAATTTTCGGAGCATTATTCATAGCAATCAAGCAATTGGTGTTACAAGGATTCCCTACGACCAAGACTTTGACATCAGGATCTGCCACATCGTTCAAAGCTTTCCCCTGTCCCGTGAATATTTTGCCGTTATCCGTCAAAAGGTCGCCCCGTTCCATCCCAGGACCTCGTGGTTTCGCTCCGACAAGCAAAGCAAAGTGAACATCCGTAAAAACTTCATTTGGATCGCTTCCAACATGAATCTCTTTTAAAAGAGGAAAAGCACAATCCTGCAGCTCCATCTTCACACCCTCTAGAGCCTCAATAGCTTGCGGAACTTCCAGAATATGTAGGGCAACAGGTTGGTCATATCCTAGCATATCGCCATTCGCGATTCGGAAGAGCAAGCTATAGGCAATTTGGCCTGCACCACCCGTTACGGCAACTTTTTTCAAGGGTTTGGT
>Ga0233413_10001426_pt1 | contig 10485 bp, 7 predicted proteins | sample Na_anoxic_6_MG_FD_189019 | JGI IMG/M metagenome (GOLD analysis project Ga0233413, IMG submission 189019) | Seawater microbial communities from Saanich Inlet, British Columbia, Canada - Na_anoxic_6_MG | ecosystem: Environmental > Aquatic > Marine > Inlet | place: Canada: British Columbia... | reverse complement strand
TACTTTGTTGTAATCAGCCTTTCGCTCCGCCTCTTCTTCCTGGAATCGTAATTGCTCGAGCGTGTTCTTTTTCTCGTTCAGAGATTGTATGATAGCCTTCTCTTTTTCCCATTTTTGACGTAGCTTGGCTAGTTCTTCTTTTGTTTCGGCAATTTTTTTATCGAGCTTCTCCATCTTCGATTCCATGCCTGCACCACCCTCTCTTTTAAGGGCTTCCTGCTCAACGATCAAACTTGAAAGTTCTCGTTCTTTGGTGTCGATTGGTAAGGGGCGACTTCCTAACTGCATCCGGATCAAACTGGCTGCTTCATCAATAAGATCGATCGCCTTGTCGGGTAATCTTCTTTCTGTAATATATCGGTACGAAAGGTAAACCGCGGCATGGATCGCAGATTCTGTGATACGAACACCATGGAAGATCTCATATTTTTCACGAAGTCCCCTAAGGATTGCAATGGAATCTTCCAGAGAGGGTTCGAGTATCATAACAGGTTGGAATCTTCTTTCTAGTGCTGCATCTTTCTCGATATGTTTTTGATATTCATTTAGGGTGGTCGCTCCTATGCAGTGCAATGTTCCGCGTGCTAAGGCTGGCTTAAGGAGGTTTGCGGCATCCATTGCGCCTTCTGTCGCTCCTGCTCCGATCAAAGTGTGCACTTCATCGATAAAGAGTAGGATTTGACCGTCGCTTTTTTCGATGTCCTGCAAAATTCCTTTTAATCTTTCTTCGAACTCTCCCCGATATTTTGTACCAGCAATCAAGCTCCCCATATCGAGTGTCATGAGTTGCTTTCCCTTTAGAGAATCAGGAACATCTTCTTGTACGATTCGTTGGGCTAGCCCTTCTGCGATTGCAGTTTTACCCACTCCGGGTTCCCCGATGAGCATTGGATTGTTTTTTGTTCGGCGACTGAGTACCTGCATGGTTCGCCGAATCTCTTCATCTCGTCCAATAACAGGGTCGAGCTTTCCTTCTTTGGCAAGTGCTGTAAGGTTTTTGCAGTATTTTTCAAGTGCTTGTAGTGTTTCTTCTGAAGATGGGGAATCCATATGTCGATCTCCTCGGATTTTTTTGATCTGTTTTTCTAAATCATCAATAGAAATTCCAGCCTTTTGTTTCCAGCTGGAAAAAGGCTCTCCTCCATTTTTCCAATAGGAAATGAGAAAATGATCACTGCTGGTATAGCTATCCTTCCAATCTTTTGCGATATTTTGGGCGTCTGTAATCCTGGAATGCAAATTTCGAGAGGTTTCCGGTGGTTGTGTAGCATCTCCGGTGAAAGTCGCTTGTTGGCTCAGTTGTTGCTGAACGGAATCAAGAAGGGAGTTCGGATTCGCATCTGCATTAGATAGAATTGATCGAAAGTATCCCTGTGGATCTTCTAGGAATGCTGAAAGTAAATGATTTTCAGTGACTTCGGTGTTTTTTCGTCGTTGTGCATCCGAAAATGCCTCCTGAATTGCTTCCGTAACGCTATTTGTGAAGTTGTGTTCCATAAAGACCTCCTAAGTTACGTCCGCCCGTATGATATTTCTTTGGAGATGAGATGTCAAGAGGGGAACTTTTTAGTAATGCCTCCAACTGATTAACCTCGAAGGAACACGAAGAAACACGAAGAAATCATATTCTACAAATCTTCGCTCCCTTCGCGTCCTTCGCGGTGAAATTGGGCGGATACTTATTACTCATCCATATGAAGCGCTAAATGCTGCTCCCACATCACCTCGGGTCTTTCGAGTTGATGATTGATGTATCTGGAGGCAATAAAAAGATAATCGGATAGTCGGTTGAGATATACGATTACTCGATCGGATACTTCTGTTTCATTATTGAGTGGGGTCGCAATTCTCTCGGCACGTCGGCAAATACTTCTACCCAAGTGCAACATAGCACCTGCAGGATGTCCTCCCGGCAAAATAAAGGTCTTTAATTTTGGAAGTTCGGCATCCATTTCATCAATCCACCTTTCAAGCAAGTCAATTTCTTCTTGATCGAAGCGTGTCTTTTTGATTTTAGATTGGGATGATTGTGAAATAGGAGTTGCCAGCGAGGCGCCAAGATCAAAAAGAGCATGTTGAATGACGACTAATTGCTTACGTATTTCATCAAATTGAGATTCTTCTGGAAGTAGCGCGAATGCGGCACCGATTGACGAGTTACATTCATCAACTGTACCAAGCGCTTCAATGAAGGCGTGATTTTTCGGGACTCTTTTTCCTGAGAAGAGAGAAGTCTCTCCCTGGTCTCCAGTTTTTGTATAGATTTTCATTTGTTCTCCTTTTTATTCCGGACATCTAGTACATAGTTCTCGTCTTAGAGCCTTGAGTGCTTTGGGATCATGATCCCTTTCAGCAACAATTCTTTCAGCATTTTTTAAGTGTTGCCAGGCTCTTGGGTAATTCATTCTTTGAGCATACACTGCAGCTAAATAATATTCAGCATTTGGATCATTGGGCTCCAATTGATGGTATCGCTTTAACCACTCTAAAGCTTCCGCTTCGCGATGTAATTGTAACCAGGTTACGGCCATTCCAAAAATACCATTACGAAATTGGGGGTATTTCTTAACCACTTGTTCCAGTTTCTTTTTCTTTTCTAATATCGATTCTCTCGTTTCATCTACATGTTCAAAGACTGCAAGAATTCCCTCAGCATCGGTTTTTCCTAATAAGTAATCTTCCGCCATCGTGTCTCGATTTACAGAATGATCCGGAATATCTTGAATAACCATTTGTAAATACTTCTTTCCCTCATCTTCCTTCCCAAGAAATAGGAAACTATAGCCCATGAGTTCATGAATCAACATATCGTCCGGCATGTATTTGATCGCTCTTTGATACGCTTCAAGACCTTCTTGGAATTCTTTGTTCTGAAGGTAGATGGAGGAATGGTTAACGTGTGCCATTCCAATGACCTCTTTTATCGTCCGTAGTTGCAACTTTCGAGTTCCGACACTCAAGTATTCTTCAGAATCGATATGAATTCCGAATGCTGTAGTCTCAATATTTAGGACTTCATCACCATCCCGATACCGAATATAAATATGCCCAGGAGGTGTGATCACTTCAAGAGGTAAGTCGATTCGCTGTGCGATACATAAGTATAAAATCGAAACTCCTAAGCAGACCCCTTTTCGAGAATCCAAAACCGAAGGGAGGAATGTATAGAGGTCGATGTCCTTTGCATAGAGAGAGTGTGGAGGAAATCGATACTGTAAGTCTTTAAACACAAAGTGGTTTAAAGCTTTTACCTTTTCTTTTGGTGATGCATTTTTCGGAAGTCTTGCAAGGACTTGAAGTGCCATGAGGTCGAGCATGTATTCATAGCGATGGATTCGTATCCAGTCATGGGGAGAGGGTTCACTGAGGAAAAGACCTCGAGCAAGATCAATTTCGCGAGGAGGAAGTGCTAGGACTTCTTCTTCTGATTTTGCTTGGGATCCTTTGAGCCTCCGATTCGCAAGGCGCTGTCCAAGACGTTCCATAACTTGAAGTTCAGGTTCGGACAATTCCGGTGGATCTTGATTTGGTTGTTTATTGACTAAGGCAATAAGAGCATTTGTTAGGGAGTAGTTTAACGGTAAAGAGGAGGAATGTTGTATGCTATTATTAGACAGAAGGTTCCAGGCGTCATTCAGTGCGTTTTGTCCTTCTTGGGAATTAGGGTAGAGTTCGTACAGTGCGAGGTGTTGTGAGATCGATAAAGGGTCGAGGCTGTTGTAGAGAGCTTTAGTTCGTGGATTTGCATATCCTGTTTGGGAGGTGAGGATGAGCAAGAAAGAAAGGAGAAAATATCGTGACATATTGGACCTGTTTTAAGAGGAAATCATAGCATTTGTGTGATATTCCTTCCATAACAGATAGTTTTGCTTTGAGATTTGTCACATTTCAGGAAAATTTAACAGGATGAGGAGGATGGGCAGGATATACAGGATGGTGTTGTTCTGTTAAGAATAAATGTCAGCTACCGATTACCCAAACGTTTTTTTTTATCATCCGATAAGAAAAACCTATTATCGCTTTTATCTTTCTGTAAATTTTCCTGAAATGTGACGAATCTCAAAGTGTAATTATCTTTTATGGAAGGAATCTTCGCGGTTTATTTAGGCGGACACTTTATACTTGGATTACATCCCAAACATGCCTCCGCCGGGAACTCCGGATGTGTGCATCGTATCAACCACCGGTACCTCATTATTTTCTAAGGTCTCTTTCCATTTCACCGCTTTCTCCATGAATGGAGTTAGAAATGCGGCGACTCTTTCACCGGTAATATCTTGTAGAGGGATAAGCTTATATAACATCAAATGGTCGCTTTGATCACTGTAGCAGAAGGTTCCATGACGAGGAGTTTCCATTCCGTTTGCCTTAAGAGCTTCACGGAAGACCTCTTCACGATATCTACCGGGGGGCATTTCTCCTAAATCGACATTAATGAACAGAAAACTTCCCGTGTCGAGTGGTTCAATCTGGATTTCTAATTCGTTTTCAAACTTGATAATGCATGAATTATTCTCATCGGGAGTTAACTTTTCGATTTCAAGAGCTTTTGCGAGCTCATCAAGAAGTGATTCAAACATATCTAAAACCATTATATCCTCCTACTCAAGGGTGTCAACAGGACCCTGTTCTTCAATCTCTTCCTCTTCTTCCTCTTCACCTTCCTCTTCACCTTCTTCCCAGTCTTCCTCTTCTTCCCCTTCTTGAGCTTCTCGCTCTTCGAGTTCTTCTAATTCATCTTCCAGATCTTCGAGGGCCTCAATGATTGCCATAAATGTTTCGTCTCGATGTTGAAGAGATTTGAAAATCTTATTCATAGCCGTTTCGCGAACTGCATCACGGAATTGACTAAACGCAATGATTTTTGCAAGGATCCAATCTTCGATACCAAGTCGTACTGCACGTTGATTGACTTTATCAGCAGATGGATAACGTTCGCTGCAGATATTCATAAATTGCTTTGCCATTTCCTCGAAAGTGAGTTCGTCAGGAAGTTCTTGCCCTTCTTTAGCAAACATGGATTGCATGAGCCCCATTCGCCCTTTAAAGAATCGGTAGACTCCAAGGATCGCCTGAAGGGATCGTACCTCTGTAAGCAGGCGGAATAGTTCTCCTCGAGGGATTGAGGTGCCCTTGGCCTTCATATCGGCGCCCATCGAGTGGAGTAGAAAATCCATCACTTTTTTCATGTCTTTAAAAGCATATTTTTCAGAAAATTCTTTGAAAAGGGTATTGGCATCTCGAGGATTTCCGGTAATATCTCGATACATATCACGCATAGAGGTGGGGGATCCAAGACCTTTATCGGAAGCTTGACGCGCTTGTGTGTGAATATTTCGACCCGCTGTGATTTCGCGGCCATTCATTTCGTTGAATTCTTCTTTTGCCTTGAGAACTTCCTGATACAGTTTTCCGTCAGTTGTTTCGAGAAGGAATTCCAGAGCTTCATCAGCGAGTGAGACATCTTTATAAAACTCTTCGAGTTTTTTCAAGATGTCATCTTTTGTGTCTTCCGGTTTGATTTGCTCCCGAAGCATTGTCAGGACTTTTGATTTTAATTCCGGATTTCGTTTTTCGAATTGACTTGCTTTGTCTTTAATGCGTTCGATCGGAAGGAGCCGTTTCCCCTTTTCCGCCATTTTTTTCATTTTCTGAACGCGTTTAGAGTGTGCTTTGAGCGTTTTGGGTTTTCGGGGCACGCGGGAACGAAATGCTGTTTGAGCATTCATTGCCTGAGCAGATTTCGTAGAAGCTAGCTGTTCAGCCTTGACTTCTTCTGCAGTATCTTTCCCGACTTCCTTCATCGCTTCGAGCGTTGCTCGTTGCCTTTGTTCGGGTAAGCCGTGCACGCCTCCAGACATTTCTTCTTCTCCTCCTCATAGCTGAGGTCTGTTCTTACACTCTATGACAAAGTGATACGGCCGAGGGGCTGTATTCGAATCTCGGGAACGATCTCCTGATAAGATACCACTGCGATTTCAGCGAATTCCATTTCGATCAATTTTCGAACGAAACGACGCACATCAATTGCAGTTAGCATAACGGGCGGCTGTCCTCCAGGAGGGGGTGGTGTAACGGTATTTCGGATCCCCTGAAGGATTAGCTGTACTGAATCAGGATCAAGTGCTAGGTAAGATCCAGCAGATGTCTGCTTGATGGCTCCTCGGACCATATCTTCAATTTCAGGATCAAGTATATATACGGATAACACCGATTGACCCTGAGAATATTTATAACTGATATAACGCTTTAGCGATGAACGTACATATTCGGTCAATAGGACCGTATCTTTTTCTGTTTGCGCCCATTCACTGAGAGATTCCATGATGGTTCGGAGATCTCGAATCGAAATCTGTTCCTGGATCAACCGCCTCATAATATCTGTCATTTTTTGAAGTGGAATAAGACGAGTCACCTCTTTCACAAGATCCGGGAATGATTTTTCCATAAATTCGAGAATGGATTTCACTTCCTGAATTCCAACAAATTCATTCGCATAATTTCGAAAGAAGTAAGAGAGATGGAGAATAATAACTTCAAGAGCTCCCCAGTACTTGATACCCGCTCTATCCAGTAATTCTTTCTGAGCTTCCTCAACCCAAAGGGAAGGCATACCTAATGAGTTTTTGTAAGTGGTGAAAGCTAAATTATATCGTTCCAGATTTTGCTCCGATTCATTTGTAAGTAAATATCCTTCCAAGATTTTCCCTCGAATAATTGGGACTTCATTTAAGTGAATCGAGTATTCATCTCCTTCCAAAATCGGGGAATCTGTTCGAACATGGACTCCGGGAAATCGCACACCAAGATCCTGATATAGAGCTTGCCGCATACGAGGAATCATGTTGTCAATAAATCCTCTTCCTCGTTTTGTCGCTTTAATCTTTGTGCTAATGCCGGGGCCACTTTCCATGACCACAGGCAATGTTAGTTGATAACTGTCGATTCCTCCACCAGAGACGACTTTATGTCCGCTTACTCCTGTTTCCAGAGTCGGCCCTGCCGTTCCGCCCCCTCCAGCCGGAGCCATAGTGCCGCCTTCTCCTCCGGCGCCTTCCATTTCCTTCTGTTTCTTGCTCCAAAGCGCGTATCCAATTAAACCAAGAGCAGAAGCAAGAATCATGAATGGGGGTTTAGGAAAACCGGGAAGTGCCGCAAGTCCCATCAAGAATCCTGCTGCGATCATCAACGCTTTTGGCTGTTTTAATATCTGTCCTGAGATTTCAGCACCAAGATTCGTTTCTTCTTCACTTGTAACTCGCGTGGTAACAATACCGGCGGTAATTGAGATTAGGAGTGCGGGGATTTGAGAGACGAGACCGTCACCAATCGATAGGAGAGAGTAGGTTTGAACGGCATCTGCGGCAGTCATATCATTCAGACCCATTCCGATAATGATACCCCCAACGACGTTCACAAGCGTGATCACGATACCCGCTATGGCATCTCCCTTCACGAATTTCATCGCACCATCCATCGCTCCATAGAGCTGACTCTCCTTCTGAATGGCAAGTCTTTTGTCTCGAGCTTGATTTTGGTCAAGAATTCCCGCCCGCATATCCGCATCAATACTCATCTGCTTACCCGGCATAGCATCCAAGGTGAAACGGGCTGCAACCTCAGCTACACGCTCAGCACCCTTGGTAATCACGATAAATTGCACCAGGGTGATGATTAAGAAGATAATACCCCCGACAACAAAGTTACCCCCGACAACGAAGTTACCGAACTGGAAGATAATTTCACCCGCATTTGCATGTAAAAGAATCTGACGCGTCGAAGCAATGTTGGTTCCAAGTCGATAAAGCGTTGTAATCAATAAAAGAGAAGGAAAGATTGATAGGTGTACCGCACTTGGAATATACAAGGCTACCATCAAGAGGGCAACGGATATGGAAAGGTTAACCGCGATAAGGTAGTCAATCACCGCAGGATTCACAGGAATGATGATCATTGCCAGAATCCCAATAATTAAAACGGCAAGTGCTATATCACTCGAACGTGTAATTGCCTCTAAAGAACGATCGCCGCCTAATCGTGCGGTAATTCCGTCAAGAACTTTACGAATAAAATTCATAATTTAGTCTATCTCCACTGTAGGTTCGTATATGGTATCGGGGTCTTCTTCCAGAGATGAAATCCATCGTAAGATCTCCGCCAGAGCTTCATAGGTTTCTTCAGGTACATATTCAAACAAATCTCCTGTTGCCCACAAAATATGAGCTAATTTGATATTTCGCACAACAGGGACGTTATATTCCTTTGCTATATTTATGATATTTTCTGCCAAATGTCCTTGTCCCATCGCCAAAATATAAGGCGCAGCATCAATTTCTTTTTCATAACCAACAGCAATAGCAAGGTGCGTCGGGTTTGTAATGATTGCAGACGCCTTCTTCACACCGGCTGAAGGCGCATCGGAATAGGCTATCTCTTGCGCAATCTGTTTTCTCTTTCCTTTGATCTGCGGGTCACCCTCAGTGTTCTTATACTCTTGCTTGACCTCGAACTTCTCCATTTTCATTTCTTGAGCAAAATTATACTTCTGATAAGCAAAATCCAGTACTGCCACTCCAATAAAAAAAATACCGACCTTGATCACCACTTCAAGCAAGAAAGCGTAAAAAATCAACAAAGCACTGCTCGCGGGCATTTTTACCGCCTGAGTAAGCACAGGTAAGCTCTTATACATCACGCCATAAATCAAATAAGCGGCTACTGAGATCTTAATAATCGATTTTATCAGCTCTACCAGTGTTTTTAGCTTAAATTTCGCTTTCAGATTCTGGACAGGGTCGAATTTCTTAATATCAAACTTAAAGACTTCTACTGCAAATACCGGGCCAATTGATAAGAAATTGACGACTACCCCAGTCATCGACACCAGCATTAGAATGGGTATTGCAGACTCGAAAATGGTCATCATACCCTGATAGTACATGGACGGGATGACTACGAGTAAGTCATCTGCAGTGACCAACGAAAATGCACTTACGATAAACCCTCCCACCTTGTCATAAAGATAATTACTCATCGCTATAACAGTAAAAATCGATACGATAAAGGTGAACGCAGATGGCAAATCTTGAGATCTCGCCACCTGACCCTTTTTTTTGGCATCTCGAATTTTTTTAGGAGTAGCTTTCTCGGTTTTTTCAGCCATAAATCACCCGAAATCCTCTATTACACCATCTTTATTATAAATTAAAAATTTAAGTTTTGTCAAGAGGAAAATACACGCTCTATATGTAATATAGTAGGTTGCGTGATTAGTTCCAATCCCTTAATATTTTAGCTTACAAATAAATGAGGTGTCTATGTCAATGTTAAAATGCGGAATAGTGGGTCTACCGAATGTAGGGAAATCGACCCTTTTTAATGCCCTTACAGCCTGCCAAGTGGCTTCGTCAAATTATCCCTTTTGCACGATTGATCCCAATGTGGGTGTTGTGGATGTGATCGATCCTAGATTGCAAGTTTTATCAGATCTTTCGAAAAGCAAAAAACTTATTTATGCTTCGATGCAGTTTGTGGATATTGCAGGACTAGTGGAAGGGGCTTCGAAAGGAGAGGGTCTCGGGAATAAATTTTTGGCAAATATTCGAGAGACAGATGCAATTGTACATGTAGTGCGTTGTTTTGAGTCGGAAGATATTACTCATGTTTCCGGAAGTGTGGATCCGATTCGTGATATTGAGGTGATCAACCTTGAACTAGTGTTGGCTGATTTGCAGTCGGTGGAAAGCATCGTTGTCAAGCTGGAAAAGCAATCGAAGGGGAACAAAGAGTTACTTCCAACGATAGATGTTTTAAAACGGATTCGAGATCATCTGAACGAAGGTCAGCCGGTTCGAACACTGGAATTCACAAAAGAAGAAGAGGAGTGTTTGAAGCCTTATCCATTTTTGTCCTCGAAAAAAGTACTTTATGTTGCTAATATTGCCGAGTCGGAATTGCCCGGAACGGATCATCCATTGGTTCAAAAAGTTCGTGAGTTTGCTGAAGCAGAAGGGAATTCTGTAATTACGATCAGTTGTGAAGTGGAACAACAGATTGCGCAGTTGGAAGAGGTAGAGCAAAAGGAATTTCTTGAAAGTTTAGAGCTCGATGAGTCCGGATTGCAAAAATTGGTGAAGGCGTCGTTTAAGATGTTGGGGCTGATTACCTATTTGACAACAGGTGAGATCGAGACGAGAGCCTGGACGATTCGGGAGGGAACGAATGCACAACTCTCGGCAGGAGAGATTCATACTGATATTCAAAAAGGCTTCATTCGGGCAGAGGTAGTGAAATTTGATGACATGGTTGAGTTCGGAAGCCGAGCAGCGGCAAGAGAAGCTGGAAAAGTGAGAGCGGAAGGGAAAGAGTACATTGTTGAGGACGGCGATGTGATCCTATTTATGCACAACTAGAGAGAGCGCAGAGTGCACAAAGCTCGAAGTGCACCAGAACTTAACCGTGAAAGACGCGAAGGAAGCTTAGAGA
>Ga0233413_10001425_pt1 | contig 10485 bp, 9 predicted proteins | sample Na_anoxic_6_MG_FD_189019 | JGI IMG/M metagenome (GOLD analysis project Ga0233413, IMG submission 189019) | Seawater microbial communities from Saanich Inlet, British Columbia, Canada - Na_anoxic_6_MG | ecosystem: Environmental > Aquatic > Marine > Inlet | place: Canada: British Columbia... | reverse complement strand
GAAAATGATTGTGTTGAAGCTGTTTGTTCAATCGTCATAGGATTAACCTGTCTTTAGATTACGATGTATATCGTCTAAGGTTAAATGATGCAACATAAAATACTTTTTAATATCAAGATCTCTGCGTTTTTAAATAGGTTTTGTTATGTTTCTCTGGATAAAAGAGATTCTGCAATATTTTTTAAAAGATCAGTGTTATGAGGAATTCCGTTTAGGGCTTCAATGGCTAGATCGGTGTGCTTCTTTGCATGTTCTTCAGCCCCGTCGAGCCCTAGAAGGGAAACATAAGTGGTTTTTTTATTTAAAAGATCCGATCCCACTGTTCGACCATGTTTTGCCTCGCTTTGGGTGACATCCAGGATGTCGTCCTGGATCTGAAACGCTAGACCCATGCTATTTCCAAAAGTGTGCAGGGCGTCCATTACTTGAGATGATGCATCAGCAATAATGGCGCCGAATTTTATCGATGTTTCTATAAGGGCCCCTGTCTTTTTTTGATGTAGGGTCTCTAATGCATGGAGGTTGAAGCCTTCATTTCCCGATTGAATATCCATCGCCTGTCCACCGACCATTCCTTGTCGTCCGGAAGCTTTAGCAAGCTCTTCAATTAGTCGGATTTTTTGTTCAGCTGACAAATTAGGGGAAGATGTAAGAATTTCGAATGCATAAGTGAGGAGTTGATCTCCGGCCAAAATGGCTTCAGCCTCATTAAAGGCTTTATGTACAGAAGGGATTCCTCTTCTGAAATCATCGTCATCCATACAGGGAAGATCGTCATGAATCAGAGAATAAGAGTGAATAAGTTCAACCGCACAAGCCGGTAAGAGAGCATCTTCGACCTTGCCGTTCAAAATCTCAGTCGTGGCTAAAGTTAAAATAGGACGAATTCTTTTTGCCGGGGCTAGAGTGCAGTGACGAGAAGCTAGATCAACATTGGATTCCTGAGGGAGAATCTCATCAAGTTTCTTCTCGACTTCTCTTTTCTTGATTTCTAAATAATCAGCAAGTTCGATTACCATATCATCTTCTTAGTTTAGGGAGAGAGGTACTTCTCTTTCATCATGTAATAAATGCGGCTTCTGGCCAACACAAATATAATCAAATCCTTTCTGATTCATATCGGAAGGGTGGTATTGATTTCTTCCATCGAAAAAGGCTATTCCATTCATTCTTCTTCGTACATCGGCAAAATCCAGGAAGCGAAATTGTTTCCATTCAGTCACAAGAACCATGGCATCGGCCTTTTCTGAAGTGTCATATTCATCGGAGCACCAAGTGATTTGCTTGTGATCTCCAATAATTGCTTTTGCACGATCCATTGCAATCGGGTCAAACAAACGTAGTTCAGCACCTTCTTTGAGAAGCTGCTCAATGAGTACTAAAGAGGAAGCTTGTCGCATGTCGTCAGTATCTGGTTTAAATGATAGTCCTAAGATTCCGATAACTTTTCCTTTAAGTTCACCTCGATTTTTAAAATAGGAGATGACCTTCTTACCCATGGTTTCTTTTTGTCGTTTATTCACTCGATCAACAGCATCGAGAAGAGACATTTCGTAATTCAGGGATTCCGCATGTCCTTTTAGTGCTCTGATATCTTTTGGTAGGCAAGATCCACCATATCCTAGACCCGGATAAAGAAATCGATATCCGATTCTTTCATCGGATCCAATACCGATGCGTACTTTATTAATGTCAGCTCCGTTGACTTCACAAAGCCCGGCCAATTCGTTCATGAATGAGATTCGGGTCGCCAACATCGCATTTGCAGCATATTTAGTAAGTTCCGCTGACGGAATATCCATAATTTGAAGACGGTCATGACTTAGCATAAAGGGGGAATAGATCTCTTTCATCAGGGCTGTAGCATGACCATTATCAGTTCCGAGAATTACTCGGTTGGGCTTCATGAAATCTTGAACGGCATCTCCTTCCTTTAAAAATTCAGGATTTGATACCACGTCAAATTCAATTTTAACTCCTCGCTCATTCAATGTGTCCGAGATGATCTCCTTCACCATTTTTGCAGTTCCCACAGGGACAGTTGATTTGTTTACAACAACACGATACTCAGTCATCGTTTCTCCAATCGTCTGAGCTACCCGTTTGACATTCTCTAGATTAGCATGTCCATCTTGAGCAATAGGAGTGTCGACGCAAATAATGCAAACTAAGCAATCTTTGATTGCTTCTGCATAATCTGAGGTGAAGTGAATCCGATCAGCTGCCATATTTCTCTTGAGCATTTCCTCTAATCCAGGCTCATAGATAGGAATAATTCCTTGCTTGAGATTTTCGATTTTGTTCTGATCAATATCCAGACAGGTCACATGGTGTCCCATTTCGGCCAAACATGTTCCTGATACTAGACCAACGTAACCTGTTCCAATAACTAAGATATGCATAGAATCCTCTGTGATTTTTGTCAAAAGTATAAGGGATGATGGGTTATGTGTAAAGAAATGGGGTGAAAATAAAGGAATTGTTTGACTGAATTTTAGAGCAGTGGGATGATGGGCATATGGAAAAAAGCATAGAAAGGCATCATTATTGGAAGGGGATGGTTGCGATTCTGACGACCTTTATTGCGGTCGCTGTTTATCTCTTCTTGCCTGAGAGTTGTCCAGAAGCAGCTCGTCGATGTGCCTTTGTCTTTGTCATAGCTGCAGGTTTTTGGGCGTTTGAGATATTCCCATTGTACGTAACATCATTGGTCGTGGTTTTGCTTCTGATTTTCACCTTAGCGAAGCCGGGCGGGATTTTGGGGTTAGATCGCCTGGGGTATAAGATGTTCCTGGTACCATTCGCAAGTCCAGTCATCATGTTATTTTTTGGAGGATTTGTCCTCGCTTCTGCGATGCGGAAATATCGGGTGGATAGTTATTTGGCTCATGAGATTTTGCTCCAGGTCGGAGATCGTCCTTATTCGGTATTGATTGGAATGATGTTAACTACTGCATTTCTTTCAATGTGGATTTCCAACACAGCGACAACCGCAGTGATGATGGGAATTATCCATCCTTTCCATAAAGGAGGAGATCAAAAAGACCCCTTTCGGAAAGCGTTGCTACTATCTATTCCATTCGCTGCCAATTTAGGCGGTATGGGGACTCCGATCGGTTCACCACCTAATGCGATAGCGGTTGGTTTCCTGAGTGATTTTGGTTTGTCGGTCAATTTTATTGAATGGATGATCATTTGTGTGCCACTGATGCTGCTTCTTTTGCTGATCGCAAGTGGAGTGTTGTATTATTTGTTTCCACCCTCGTATGATCGGTTAGATATTGAATCGATAGAGAAGATCATCTTAGGGCCTGCAGGAAGGTCTGTTGTTTTGATCGCTTTTGTTATGATCTTATTGTTTTTGACTTCCCCAATCCATGGGATTCCTGAACCGTTGACGGCTCTTCTAGGAGCCGGACTTCTATTTACGACAGGACTTTTGGATCAGCAGGATTTTAAGCAGATTCATTGGGATATATTGGTATTGATGTGGGGTGGATTGGCGTTGGGAGTAGGAGTCGAAAAAACTGGATTAGGAGAGTGGATCGTTGATTTGCCGATATTTGAGAGCCGAGGATTTTTTCTTGTTGCTATGTTGTCCGCATTAGCATTTATACTATCTTTGTTTATCAGTAATACAGCTTCAGCGGCACTACTGCTGCCGATAGCATTAAGTATCCCGATTGAGAATAAGATGATGTTAGCGATTACAATTACTCTTTCATGTGCGATTGCTATGATTTTTCCGATCTCGACACCCCCAAATGCGATTGCTTATTCAACAGGATTAATCAAAAATAGAGAAATGGTTCTGGCGGGATCAATTATTGCTATCATCTCATTGATGGTAATATTGCTAGGGTATCAGATTGTCATTCCGGCCGTAATCGATTCTTAGAATTTTACTAAATATGTTAAATCTCTGAGCCATGACCTACACAGGTAGATTAGTCATGCTTCATCTTAATTTTTACAGGGTATCCTGTACTATCCTGTATATCCTGTAAAAATAAAGATGAAAAGCTAGGAACTTGTTTCACAGAGAAGTGGTGAGATCATGTTCAATTACTTCAAAAATCAAGGCAAGGAATTGGGCATCCGGCATCTAAGCATGGTTTTTTGATTCCAATGGATATGTTGAAGGAAAAGCGATCTTCGTTTTCTTTATGGCGATAACTAAAACGGACGTGCCAGGCAGATCTTAAATCTCCATTCAGGTTGAACACATATTCATCATAGTTCGGTTCATTGTCTCGATTCCATCCATGACGAGATTGAAATTCAAAGATCCATTCGGGATGTACTCGATAGTATAAATGAAATAGTAGTGTATCTCTCCTATCCGAAATAGTGGAATCTTCCAGCTCTTCGATTGATCGGAAAGAATCAAGAATAAAGTTTGTATGATCGGCTTTTCTCCAATCATATTTGCTTCGATGTCGATATTCAAAGGAGAGGGCTGCGTCTTCACTCATTGTCACATCTGTACCAAAGTTAATATGATCAAGGACTTCGTTATTAAAGTCCCACGCTGTATCGATTGTATGTCTCATTCGAGGTGTGGAAAAGTATCGAATGTTTGCATAAATCTTAGGAATGAGTTCCGGTATCGTATCTGTATCGACAAAGGCATGAGTATAGAGATCTGCATACAAAATCTGATTAACACATCCATTACAATCTTTGGTTAGAAGGTGATTCCGTGTACCGACGGTAATCATCTTTTGTTCAAACCAACCATCTTCAATATCGAATATATGGTGTTCGTCAGGTGTAAGAGAGGGGAATGTAATGTATTCGAGATTAACATACGGAATGAACACATGTTTCCTATCTCCAAAACAGCGATAAAGGTCTGAATTTATCTCATATCTGAATATTCCGGCCGTTAACCATTGAGATGATTGACCGGGATTATTCCCGTAAAAAATTGCAATTCCTTCAGCTTCGGGAGTCGCATTGATGGGGCCGATACAAAATGGTCGATAGATTTTTGAATTGAATTCAACTCTTGTCGAATTGTAATCCGGGACATCTGAATCAAATTTGTCATACTCAAAGTCAAGATAAGACAATTTGTATTTTCCCTCTGTAATAATTCCTGTTTTCCCAAGATTGAGGGGACGAATACCACCGGAAAGTGTAGGGAGTTCCTGTTTTACTGTTTGGAAGCTGTTAATTCTGAGTCTTGTTAAAAAGTTAGTGATCCAATTAGTTTCCTGATGACGAACATGAAATTGTGTTCGTTTTGCAGCATCAAGTTCCAGGCCACGATCATGATAGTCGGTTGCCATATCCCTGTCGCTCAATTTGTCATAGGCAAGATACATTGAAGTTCTGTCATCACAAGTAACTCCGCTGTAGGTCCCTTGTATACGATATCGTTGCCGTTTACTTGGTTCGGAAAGAGAGATGTCGTTTGCGAAGTAGTTGATGGATCGGAAGGTCTGTCGTCTATCAGGTGAATCGTACATGACCTCAATACCACCACCAAAACCACGCTCAAGTCGGTAGTCAATTCTGGCAAATGATTTCCACGTATCACTTGCGTAGAGTTCATAAGCTACTCCAACACGGGGACCTTTCTGCCCTCCCACTCGCACTGTATATCTTAAGGGTGAATCAAAAACTGAGTCCATTTTGATTCGAAAAGAGGGAAGCCAAAATACAGGAAGATTGAGAAATTTAAACTTTACGTTGTTTGCATGCAGGAACCGATAATCTCTTATACGAGCCTCTTCTGATGTGATTGACCATTCGGCTTTATAGTTTTCGGACGTTGTTACATAGGCGTCTTCGATTAAATAACTTCCATCCTCTAAAAGGTGAATTTTTTCTCCTCCCATATACCAAGGAGCTAAACCCGTTCGGCCGTTACAAACATAACCGGTTTTTGTGTCGAAGTCATAAAACAAAGAACAGCCCACAAAAACATAAGGGCCATATTCAACCATCAAATTCCCTTCAGCTTCAACGGTAGTTGAATTTTCTGTTTTTCTATATGTAAGGATTTGAGCCTGAATGCGGATTTGATCTGTCATAATGATTCCACCGCTCACAGTACTTAGAACTCCATCCTCAATCTTTGGTTCACGAAGATCTACTGTAATTTCTTGCGACATCAAATCTTCAATATCCCACTTCTTTTCATCGCAAAAAGAGGAATCAATCAAGATCGTTGTCAAAAGAAAAAAAATGACGACAACTAATAGGCTTTTATTGCGCTGCGCGCATGAGTAAACCGGCAAGGGCATATCTATTTTTAGGGTTTCCATATTGTATTGCATTCAAGAGGATATTGATCGCATCGTCACTTTGAGATTGCGCTAATGTTTCATAAGATTCGACTAACAACCTGGATGTGTCCTCAGGTGTTAAACGGTACGGAGAAGAATTTTCATCATTCATTTCTCTAGGAACCAAGGGGCGAAAACGTATCATTTCATGCATTTGTTGCTGATGGACCCATTGTTTCAGGTTATCTAGATAGGGCCCCTCTTCTTTAAGTCTGTAGAGGGCTAAATTACAGTAATTTCGAATCAGTGGAGCTCCTACAAGCTGTTGATGTTTCTTCAATAATTCGATGGATTTCGGTGTAGCTAAGTTCTCAATTAAAAATACTGTGGTGGGTACTAATTCCCGTTGGCGACTTCGAAATATAACATCTGCAACTTCAAAAAAGAGGTTCTCATCCATTTCCAAGATTTGTATTAATGTTGCTTCCCTCATTTTTAAAGAAACCTCCAGCCCAACCTGAGGATTCTTCAAATTATGCATCGCTGAAGGAGTTACCTTCCAAGCAGATAGTCCTTTCCCTATAGTTTGTGTTTTCACAAATGCAAGATCTCTGGAGTCTCGAATCAGGATATCTACTAATCCGGGTATACAGCGAGGATCTCGATGCTCCAGAAGAGAAAGAGTTGCATTTACTCTTATCGTGAGCGAAGGACTACTCATCATTGTACTCAGGAGATCCTCGCTCCCAGAGATTTCACCCAAAGCCGCTATCGCAAAAAGATCACCGTTTCTGGCGATCTCCTCAATCTCTCTAGCAACATCAGCATGGCCAATTTTATACAATGCCAAGAGTGCTGCGATCCTTACGGATGCTGTCGACGATTGAGCCATGGTTTGCAAGATCTCTTTTGAGTGTTGATCCTTAAATGTGCCTAATGCAATGGCACAGGCTTCCTGTTGTGCAGCTTGATGATGTGAGGCCAATTTACGGATTTCCGGAAGTAAATCATCACGTCCATGTCTTGCAGCACTTGATATGGCCTCAACCCTTACAGCTTCTAAGGGATGAATCATTAATCGACGAAGATTTTGAATAGATGAAGGATCTCCCACCATGGCAAAAAGCTCAGGGAAAATGGGAAGAAGCGCAGGATCTATTTTATACATCAATGATTCCAGCTGACCGACTGTTGTAGGATAATTTTTTTCAGCCAAATGATAGACAGCTTCCAGTCGAATCGGAAGAAAATTTGACGAGAGCGCTTGATTAATCGCTGCATCCGCATCATCATTCTGATATTTCGCTAAGTAATTCAATGCAACCAATTGAACCATGGGGTTTCGATTGGAAAGTCCCTCTTCAAGGATCCCTAGCGCTTTGTCATCCATAGAGATACCCGCACCAAAAATAGCCATGATCTGCATCTCATCATCAGATAAAGCGTATCCTTCCTGAAGCAAAGAAATTGCCATCTCCTGAATCAAACTCAAATCATGCTTCTCTCCTTTGAGAAAATGACTCTGATATAAATTTAGACAATCATGTAGTTTGCCCTTTTGCATCAAATATCGTATCCGATTTGATTCATGACTCTCACTCCCAACAAGCACAGAACTTAGGAAAGCCAAGGCAAATACCGCAAAACGTCCTATTTCATGTATTCCCATAAATGGATTCCAATTTTTTGCATGAGCTCACTCACCGTATTGATCGGCAAACCCATGATATTATAAAAACAACCCTCGATTCTCTGTATAATAATGCCTCCTGCTCCTTGAATCGCATACCCTCCAGCTTTATCAGACCATTTTAACGAGTCAAGATAGGTCTGGATTTGGTTTTGATTGAATGGGTTCATGAGGACTCTTGATTCTTCTGCCTGGTTGTAGAATTTTTTATTGTGGTAGAGCGTAACTCCGGTAAAGACAGTATGCCAGTTGCCGGTGAGCTCTGAAAGAAATTGATTCGCTTCTTCGCGAGATGTTGGCTTTTCGTAGATTTTTCGATCCTTGACCACGATGGTGTCAGCGGTGAGGATAGTGCAGTCCGGAAAAGTCTGAGCTAGATCTTTAGCTTTTCCTTCAGAAATTTCAAGGACAAATTCTTCAGGATTTCCTGAGTAGGGGATGGATTGCTCATCAAATGAAGATGTTTTTTGTTCGAAGGGGAGTGAGAAAAAATCGAAAATCTCTTTGCGTCTAGGTGATTGTGTTCCGAGTATGAGTCTCATAATTATTCCAGTTTATGTGAGAAAAATTTGGGGAAAAATGACCATTTTGAGGAGTTCGCAGTTTTGATTCGGGCAGAATTGTTGAAGGAGATTTCTTATTTCGGATTCAGTATTGCATATTTCCAGTATTTTAACTTTTTCTGAGTCAAGATAGGTGCCAATGTAGGGTTTATTCCGATAGCGAATTTCTGTTAGAGATGTTTCGTTTGCAATTACAGCTTGAGACCATTTAGAGCTTTTATCGAGTGAGCTTTTGAGATCAGGAGTCACGATCGTTCCAATAAAGAGCCTTACAGTTACCCCTTTATGTACATCAATAGACATAGCGCGTCATTCCAAATTTATTCATGAAGAAGATAATTATATCACAGGGGTAAATTAACGGTAACTGCCAAATTTTTATACTTTTTTTCATTTGATTCTAGAGAAAATCAATGTATCATAAAAATAGAAACAACAAGGCGATCTCAATGACTGAAGAACAAAAGAACTGGCACCAGAACTGGTTTAATGAAGATTATTTAAAGCTCTATCCTCATCGAAATATAGAAGAAGCAGAGCATCAGATCGATTTCCTGATTCGAGCTATGGGGCTCTCCGGAAGCGAAAAAATTCTTGATTTGGGATGTGGCTCGGGACGCCATGCTATAGCCCTAGCTAATAGAGGTTATTCTGTTGTCGGAATCGACGCTTCTCAATATTTAATTGATATAGCGAATGAGAAATTGAAAGAGGTTCCTAATCTACCGGCTCGATTTCTTACTTCTGATATCCTAAAAATCGGAGACCAAGGGGTTTACGATGTAGTAATCAGTATGTTTACCTCATTTGGGTATTATGACGATGATGATGAAAATGCCCGGATATTCGGTGTAGTACGGAATCATTTGCAAAGAGATGGTCGCTTTTTCTTTGATTACCTCCACCCCTATGATGTTAAAAAGGATCTTGTTGAACATGAACAAGTTAAATTGAATGGTGAGTCAGTAGGAATTCATAGGGTCATTGTTGACGATCAAGTCATCAAAACGATAACCTTTCCGGATCGTGAGTATCAGGAGAAGGTGAAGCTGTATACTCGGGATCAGATTGAAAATATGTTATCCAAGTATCGTTTAACGGTCGTTGATTGCTGGAATGATTACGAGGGCAATCCCTGGGATGAGGAAGGGGATCGTCAGATCTTTTTCTGTAGAGCTATTTAACAGGAAAAAAGGGTGATTCTACCCTTTTTTCCTTAGAGTGTACTTGTCTGATTTGATTAAGCACGGATATAGTATTTCTCAGGAAATTCCGTCCAAAGTTTCATTGTGTGATCTACTTCGTCAGGTTGTTTTGGATTATATATTTTCATCATCCAAAATGGTCTATGACCATTTTGCAAATTGAAACCAAAAGCATGGATCCTTCCCGCTAAGGGAATTGCCTCAAATATTCCTTTTAATGTTTCGCACGCACCTTTTGCTGCATGAAATAAATGACCTTTTTTTAAAGTAACCATAGCAGCAAAAAGATGCCCTAGAGTGTGAATAATTCCCAGAGCTACTCTTCCAACTGCGGCAGCGATTCCTACAACTGGAAACTTAACTGCTGTGCTCAGTGGGCTCTCATTCAAATGTGTTCCATTTTCATCATGGATTACTTTAAAATCACTATAAAGTAGTTTCCCTGTTACACTCTTAACATCTGTCTCTACCACCATACCATGTTTTAGACCTGAAATAATATTATCCATTTTCTCCTCATTTATTTTAAAGTTAATAGATATTTATAATATCACTATATAATTATTAAGATTTGATAAATGTTTTAAATTATTTCAAATATCTATTTATTAAACAGAGAATGGGTGAAAAACTAAAATTAAATAATTTAAAACTTTGGCTGAAAGAGAAAGTGAGCAGCTTACTGCTTGGAGCTCCAAAGGTAAGCGTCAAACTAACCCGTGTTGACATCGCGGAGAAAAATCCTCATCCCTGGAAGGGAGTTATATTCGTAGCCCTGGGTGTAGATCCCG
>Ga0233413_10001423_pt1 | contig 10497 bp, 15 predicted proteins | sample Na_anoxic_6_MG_FD_189019 | JGI IMG/M metagenome (GOLD analysis project Ga0233413, IMG submission 189019) | Seawater microbial communities from Saanich Inlet, British Columbia, Canada - Na_anoxic_6_MG | ecosystem: Environmental > Aquatic > Marine > Inlet | place: Canada: British Columbia... | reverse complement strand
AGATAATTATTGCAATCTAATATTTTACTTATTCCCACTGAATAGATAGACATATCTATTAGTTTTGCTGATGAGCAGGTTCATAGCCAAAGGTGGGTGTCATTAGAAATGATAGGGAAAGTTCGAACGTAGCTCCACAGCGTGAGTGGGAGCAGAGTATATTACGTTGGTTGTGTGGGTTCAAGTCCCACCTTTCCCACAATAGAGGAGTTAACAGTCCTGTGGAGCAATGTTTACTATCGGACTAATAGTTTAAATACTATTTAAAGATAATAGCATTAACTGTAATCCTGCATCAGATCGCTACTGATGTAGGTAAACTAAGGTGAGAATCCTTGGAACGTTTGATATATACCGTGGCTTATGTCTTTGTTATCTTTATCAACCTCTGAATATGTTGGTATCTAGGGTAAGCAAAGCATTAGTGTCTAAAGAATATATCGCAAAAAAAAATGCATAAAGAGTTCCTATAACTATGTAGTCAGGTGTGAAAGCATCTGATTACACCCTAAACAAACTACTCTTCGCATTTTTACTTACATATCAACCAAAAATCACTTCCTGTAAATTTTAACAGGAAAGATTATGGTGGGTCAATCTTTGAATCTGAGAATTAGAGCAATAAAATAGTGATCGCTTCAGATAGGTTGAATTGACTGGCACATAATCATAAACAAATAGCCCTTTACAATTAGCATAAGAAGTTCCTATAAACACTATAGACAGAAAACTACTTCCCGCTATGAGTAAAGGGTTTTTTAACCAACACAGAGTTATAACAAACACTAAAAAACAAACACATGAAAGAAATTATTCTTTTTGGTAAAGCACTAACATTAGATGCTACCGCCGCTAACCCTGTATCCGAAATTGAGCTTAATAGATTTGCTATTGAGAGAGGATACATTGTTCACCCTTCCTGTTGTGGACAACACGTAAAAGATTTTTTATCGACTAAACCTGTTAATTATAACAGCACGTTCTATAAATCATTTGATGATGTGACAAGTAAAAACAGGCTTGAACTTTATATTGATCAATGTTTGCATTATGCTAGTACTTATGGAACCGGATTTGCTGGTAAAGCATATGTTCCTAATGATACTCTAGTTGATGAATATCCAAAAGTTGATTTTTCAGATGCCAAAGTTATCTCACCGATGACTCGTAAAGAACTTATTGAAGCTGTTCTTAAAATGGTATATGCACCTATAGCTCTTAAAGAAGATACATTAGTACTACTTCAGGATTTAATAAAGGAGCATGCGCTAATAAGCTTGATTGACGTTAATAAGATTACTAACAAAGAGCTATTAATGTTCTTTTGTAAGCTTACTAAAACTTATCCCAAGAGTGCTGTAGAATGTATGAGATATCTTATATATATGTTAATAGAATCAACTCTTTTGATTAAGGATCCTGGGACAATTTATAAGATACGTCAAGCTTTTGCTAGTAACGAGTTAACCAACAGTATAAAACTGAGAATTGCTATGGATGATATGGGTCTTGAAAAACTGTCAACAGTGTTTTATAGATTTAAACCATTGTTTTTAGCAATGAAGACCAAAGGCACTTCTAAAACTATTAACAAGATCAGAAGGTTGGCAAAAAAGAATCACATTCCTATGAAAAAAGGATTATTAAGTGATCTTACATCCAATCCGTATCTTGTTGATATTTGTGAGAGTGAGACAAATGAATGTAATCTTCTTATGGTTAGGCGTGACAAAGAGATGGATAGTTTTAGAGAGCTTATAGATTCTGGTTCTGTAAGTAATTTTATGAAAATAAGATTATTGAATGCTATCAACTTGCATCATCATAAACCCGAGTATAAGATCTATACTATTAGAAATGGTAAAGTGTTTGTAAAACCAAACATTAGAGATTTTAAAACACCAAGCTTTTGGCGTGTATGGGATGTTCTTATAAATAGTTTAGAAGATTCATTAGCATCTAAGGCTTGTACCATCAAGCTTCCTGAGAATATTGAATTAGCTGCACCAACAAGTGAGAAAATGTTTGTTGGAGATATACCATTTAACAGTAGAGTTAAGATTGATGAACAATCTGTTATAGGTATTCATTGGTTTGGTAGAGATGGTGCAGACGATCTTGATTTATCTTATCTGAATATTAACGGGAGAAAATTTGGATGGAATTCAGATTATTATGATAAAGATAGAGAAGTTGTTTTTTCAGGAGATATGACTAGTGCTAATCCTGAAGCTGCTGAAGCTTTTTATTGTAAATCTGGTCTAGCTAATGGAGTATTTAAAGTAAATACTTATTGTGGAAGCGATGATTCTAAATTTACTGTATTTATTTCTAAGAAAACCGGAGAAGAATATTTTCATAAGAGTAATCAATTTGAAAAGTATTGTGTAGATCCATCAGCAATGGTATACAATACACCTCTTACAATGACATCTCTAGAAATGAGTATCGGATTTATTTGTGATAATCATTTTGTTTTTAATAATACTAAAACAGGTGATAACAGAGTATCATCTAATAGTATATTAGTAGAGCAGTTTAATAGTGCGATGATGTCAATATCTCAATCTTGTTTGAAATTAGAAGATGTATTATTAGCAGCTGGTTTTACAATTTGTAAAAATTCAGAAGATGCTACTATAGATTTGTCAACGTTTAATAAAGCTGATCTAATCTCTTTATTGAGCGATTAGTAACCTTACAAGCAATGCCTGGGACTCACGTCCTGGGCATTTTTTAATAAACAAAAACTCCTAAAATGGACAGGTAGTTATTTTTATAGCATTATCTTAGACGGTAAGATTTATATAGGTTCAATTCCTATTTTTGCTACTATGTTAACAGAAGAAGAAATAAAAAATCACAAACTTCTCAAAGTTAAATTTCCAACATATCCTCAGTTACCAAAGCATATTTTGCTACGTGGAACACCAGGATATCGTAAGCCCAATCAAGGTTTGATTGATTCCACTACTCGCGGATTCTTAGATAGAGTCTCTAATTGGAATAAGGCTGAGGAAATGAGATGGGATGTCTAGTGATTTTATAACAGAAATATACTTTTGGATTTGTCCTGGTGGAATAAATAAAGCCAGGGTTAAGTATATTATAATCAGATCCTTCACAAAAACTTATAACAAAAACTTATAACAATGGGAAGAATTGTCAAGATTGATGGAGAAAAAATGCACTTGAAACAAGGCAGGTATCCATCTACCGCTCAAAATTATTTATTACTTGAAAAAATTATAATGACAAGTGATGAGCAAGAAGAATATAATTTTCCACTCGCTTTATTATCTATTTCACTACCAGATGAACAAATTGAGTTTGATGAAATAATATTAAATTCAAATTCTGATTTTAGAAATTTAATAATAGGGCTTGAAAAAGAATCAATAATAAGCGCACCAATTAAAACCCTTTCATTGGGTTTTACTACAGTTAGTGTGCATAAACTTATTGAAAATGGATAATATATATTGGACAACTAAACTGGGCACACAAATAGCCGTTGACGATATGGATGAAAAGCATGCTAAAAATGCTTTAAAAATGATCATTAAAAATCAAGGTAAAGTCGTTAAGGAATATAATTTACTTGTACGTAAGTATAATAGAATCATTAGACTACATTCTAAAAATCGACATAGATTTCAAATGAATGGTGAAATGGCTCAAGAAGAAGTAGATAAACGTTTTGATGAGCAAACTGATGATTGGGATTATTTTCAAAATGTAAACGGAAGCTTCGATTAATAAACATTCTAACACTATTTCAAATTGTTATAGTGTTAGATTTTCCATATAAAACACCAAAGATGAAAACACAAAAAGAATTTACCATAACAATATTATCTGAAAATCATCGTGATGAGATGATTAGTATGAAAGAGAAAAGCGCATTAGAACAAAGATTTTTATTCATTACACATAAGGCTAATGTTGCAGAAATTATTGATGCTTATGAGGACGATGAAAAAATATGTTTTGCTAATAAGCTATTTAGTCCTCATTTAGGATCACAGGGCATTTATTATAAAAGAAGAAATTTATCTGGTTTTACATATGATAAAAAATCTAAAAAATGTAGTCTTTGGTATGGAACCAATATTAAAAAACTTCATATGTTAAATTTATGTTTTAATCATATGAAGTTAGATTGGGTAACAAAAAAGACAGAAAACTTTAAATCCACAAATAGATTTGGTTTTAATAGTTTTTATAGATTTTTATCCCAAACTATTACAGTAGGGAGATTAAATAAAATCTTATCTGGAAAAATATCCAGTCACCGGGAATATATTGAAGACTATAATAAATTTAGTCTGCGTGATATAAATGTCTCAAATGGATCATTATATAAGCTTATAACTTTTAATGCTGAGCAGTCTTATCTAGATTTTTATATTGCTCTGAGGCTTTTAAGAGCCTCAATAAATCCAGATAATGTCATAAATATGAATTTTCTTAACCAAAAAGAAACCTTATTCAATGATAAACACAATATAGTAATGGATATGGTTGATCAAGCTAAGATTCTAAATGTTAAGTTTAATCCAGGATGGTCATTGAAGAGATTAACAGAAGTTCATAATAATTGGACTAAAATGTTAACGGGTCTTGAAATAAAGGCACTGGGTGATGATAAAAAAATTGAATTTAATAGTAAAGAATTGATAGAAGAATTCAATGAATTTGAACTTCTTGATAGTAAATACAAAATTTTTGAGGAAGGTTACAACCAACGTCATTGTATTTATACCAGCTATTATAACTCAGCAGTAGATAAATCTGTGTTTTTATTTCATCATAAACCTAGTATTTCTACGATTATGATCAATAAATACAATGATAAATGGCGTATAGCTCAGCATTATGGTAAGCATAATTCAATAGTTGATAAAACTATAAAGGATAAATGTGAAGATATCTTACTAAATAATAGTAAGTTTGCAGACTTTTTTACTAGAAACGGTAAAGAGGTTCCTGAATTAGATTTGGAAAATCTACATATACTTATAGATATGCCTTTTTAATTATGACCTATATAACCAAAAACTCCAGAAAATCTACATCCACAGTAGATAGAGAAATTGAAGAAATAAGCAGAAAATACATTAAAAGAGAAAATAAGTTAAGCAGTTCTCTTTGGATTTATGTATTAATAATAACCCTGATTAGTGCTTTGAGTATCTTCACTTTCTTAGAATAAATTAAGTTGTTAACACGTGGAACGTTAGCTTAAAAAAGATAATCTTGTTACCAGGTTGGGAAATCTGGTAACGGGGTTATCTATATGATCTATATCATTTGAGTATTATTTTGGTAATACAATAATGTGGAATAATGAATAGGCACAATCCCAATAAGATGTAGCTGAATGGTGGTTCAACTCCCCTATAGATCACAAATTATAAACTTAAACTTTTAATACGCAGACCTCGTAGGTCATATTTAAAATTATAAATGTTTAAACTTTATAATCTATAATCGAATCTTAAAATTTGTATTTAATGTAAAAAAGTTCAATATGTGATACTTCTTATCTATATTTGTTTAGTAATGTTATATCAATTACCAGACGGAAGAGTAGTAGAAATCTCAACAGAAGACTATTTTGCATTAACCGACCAAGAATTATCAAGTCTTATTGGGTATAACATTGGCAACCATATTAATAATCCAATGTACGGTTCCAGTACCAAGAAGAAAGGTAAGATTGATCCTGAAGATGATAAGTATGATGAGCGCGATATATGCGATATACCATCTGAACACAAAAGAAAAGATCAAGATTATACACCGGATGAAGAGTAATCTTTAACCACATAACTAATATCAAATATTTTATTAATTAAATCAAACACAATGTCTTTAAATAAAAAAGTCACAGTAAAGAGTAATGCACAAGGGGCAGTAGTAATTCCATCTGAAAATAACCCAGATTATGCCTATGTGCGATTAGAACAAGAGAGAACAGTTTTTGATGGAGGATGGGTAAGACAAAAACTATTCAGCGCAATCATTGCAGGCGAAACAGAATCCTTACAAGCAATTGGATTTGTAGCAGGTCAGCAATTAGAGGGCAAAATCGTAGCTAAAGAATCCCTTCAGCCATTTAATGAAAAAGATCCTGAAAGGGATTATAAAATGGCAGGTGATACAGGGATTGTATGCTGTAAAGATGGAGAGCCCATTTATAGAAAAACTTTCTTTATAGAAGATGATTCTGAAACTGATGAGTTAATCAGTCATACAAATGGAGATGCCATAAAAGAGAAGCTTGCTGAAGGATCTACTGAAGAAGTAGCCGAAAAGCTAGATGAAGAAGTATCTCTTGACTGATAATCAGTTTAGGTAATATAGTAATTCTAAGAAAAGGCGGGAGAAATCTCGCCTTTTTTTTATCACAATTAAAACAATAAAAACATGAAAGCTAACAATTCCACAAACGTTTTAAAAACTTTTAACGACCTCTCCATTATCCAGGAGAATTATAAAGGTAGTTTAACTAATTTTCAAACCAAAGGCAGTTCTTATAAGAATAAAAAATATCAAAGAATGTCTTATGAAAAAGATCCTTACAATGCTTATCAAAATCATTTGTATAAAAGAGCATTATATGGATTAAAAGCTTATACAAAAAAGGAAGTTGCAAAACTGCATCCTCAAAAGGCAAAAAGAATCACTAAAGTAAATAAAAAAGCTCAATTTGTATTAAATCTTTATAAGCAGAGTCTAACAAATAAGGCTGCTAATACCATCTTTGAAATGCTGTTTCCAAAATCTAAACTGGCAAAGAATCTAAAGAATGATGAAAACACTTTAAAAAGTTTTCAGAATACTATTTCTTTAAAAGATTTAGGAATTACAAAAGAAATGGTCATTGATTTATTTATTAAAGAAAAGGTTTTACCACAAAACTTTTATAACTTGTAATATGGTTGATTTTAGAGGGCTAAACAATGAGCATCTAGTGTTTATTTATTATCACAATAAGAAAATATTAGATGAATATAACAAAATATTAAGAGAAGGAGGCGTTACCCAAAGTATAAATACACCTTTGGGTAACAGCATAATAACGCAAGAGTTACCTAAAGAAAGTCTTGAAGAGTTAAACAATAGCGATAGACTAAAGTATTATATAGAAATTGATAATATTTTAGAGCCTATTGTTGAGGCTATTGAAGATGGAGATGAGGAATCTTTTAACAAAGCATTTGACTCTATATATAAAGAAGATGAAATAAGCAATGAACCCGAAGAAGAAGATATGTAGTCAATGCAATGATGAGAAACCGATTTGGAAAAATTTTGAAGGTGAAAAATATTGCAAATATTGCTGGTTAATGATTAAGGCCAAAGAAATTAAGCCTAAAAAACCAAGATCTAAAATAAATCAAAGGTCGAAAAAAAGAGAAAAACTGGATCTGCTCTATAGTAAAATGAGGATTCAATTTTTAACTGATAAACCCGTTTGTCAAGCGAACTTGCCTAATTGCACTAGTGTAGCAACTGATGTGCATCATAAAGCGGGAAGAGGTCGTAACTATCTTGTTATAGATACATGGTTTGCTGCATGCAGATCTTGTCATAGCTGGATTGAAGAACACCCAATAGAAGCCAGAGAAGCTGGATATTCAACAACTAAGTTGTAACATTAATTAAAAATTCTAAGATGAGTATAAAAACAAAAGATAACATACAACTCGATGCTTTGGATGTAATATTAAAGCATACTAGAGTTGGAGTCGGAATAACAGTTGGTGGTGGTAAAACACTACTAGGGTTAAAACATATGAAAATCCTTAATAAGAAATATTTTGGTGTTAAAGCACTTGTTGTGGCGCCAAAGAAAACTATAATACAATCTTGGATTGATGAAGCCAAGAAACATGATTACACAGAATTGCTTGAGCAAATAACATTTAGCACATATTTATCATTATCAAAACAAGATTTAGATTTTGATGTAATATATCTTGATGAATGTCATAGTTTAAAACATTCTCATGATTTGTGGCTTAACAAGCATAAAGGTTCAATAATTGGATTAACCGGTACTCCTCCTAAAAGAAAAGGTGGAGAAAAATATCAAATGGTTTCAAAGTATTGCCCAATAAAGTATACATATTTAACTAATGAAGCTGTTAATGATAAAATTTTAAATGATTATAAAATTACAGTGCATTTATTAAGTTTAGACAGCTCTATGTCTATGAAAATGGAACAAGGAGCTAAAACATGGATGACTTCAGAAGTGAAAACATATGATTATTGGACAAGAAGAGTGGAATCTGCAGTAATTCAAAAAGATTTACAAAGATCTAGCATAATGAGAATGAAAGCAATGCAGGATTTCCCAAGTAAAGAAGTTTACACAAAGGCTTTATTTTTAGAAATTACAACTACTAAATGCATCGTGTTTGCTAATACGCAAAAACAGGCAGATAGGTTGTGCAAACATAGCTATCATTCTAAAAATTCAGATTCGGAATCAAATTTAAATGATTTCAAAGAAGGAAAAATTAATAAATTATCTTGTGTACTTCAATTATCTGAAGGTGTTAATATTCCAAATTTAAAAGAAGGAATTATTATGCATTCATATGGTAATAATAGAAAAAGTAGTCAACGAATAGGGAGATTACTGAGATTAAATCCAGATGACATTGCTCACGCTCATATATTATGTTATAAAAACACAATAGATGAAAAATGGGTTAATGCAGCATTAGCCGATTATGATAAAAATAAAATTGAATGGTATGATACAGAAAGTATTTAGTAAAGACACGTTAATAGAAACTATAGAACAGATTGAGAGAGAAATCAAAAAGGAATCTAAAATGGCAATTGTTTTACATAATGATGACCATAATAGTTTTGATCACGTAATAAGATGTTTAATTAAATACTGTAATCACAGCTTAATACAAGCTGAGCAGTGCACTATGATTATACATGAAAAAGGAAAGATTGATGTAAAAAGAGGAGACTTTGATGAGTTGTTGCCTATACATGAGGCTTTGTTAGATAATAACTTAGAATCCTGTTTAGATTATATATAATGGGTAATAAGGATAATTTATATACCGGATCCTTAAGAAAGGTAAATGGTAAATTAAAAACAATCAGCAAAGTTAGTCAGTTAAAATATGCTGATTTTATAGAAAACTTAGCAGAAGGGCAGGATGTTGATGTATTTATGGAAGTAAATACTGGTGATGGCACCCTAGCCCAACTAGCTAAGTTGCATAAATGTATAAGATTATTAGCTGCTCATACAGGAAACGCTTTTGATGATATGAAAATATACATCAAAGATCTTTCCGGACTATTGATTAGAAGAACAATTGAGAACAAAGAATATTGTGACTGGAAATCTTTTGGAAAATGTTCTAAAGATGATCTAAATCTTGCAATTCAATCATGTATTGAATTAGGAGATAAGTTTAATCTCAATTTAAGATAAGCGACTTACAACGTTATCTTCACTTATTTCAATTTCAGAAATATCTATTAAACCTTGTTTATCAAACTCTTCTTCTAAATAATAAAGAAGATTAAGGAGGGTATGAAGATTGATGTCTCTAGGTTCAGTAAGTGAATTACTTTGAGTAATTTCCAGCATTTTTTTTTGAAATTGCTCACGATTATTAATCAAGTCAGGATACTGATTCTTACAATAATCAACAAGAAGGTCTTGCAAACGCGCATAAAACGCTCCTGTTATTTTAACTGTAACAAGGGCCTCATTTTTAACATATGGTACTGAATATTTTTTAGCCATATGTAAATATAATAATAAGTATGGAGTTATATAGAATAAAAGACCCGGACTATATAGAAGGATTTAGTCTGGGACAAATCTTAGCAAAAAAAATAAACGTAAGTGAATATGAAACATTAGAAAAAGGAATTGCTATAAAAGAAAAATTACTTGAGATGTTTGAAAAGAATTTTGGATGGACTGAGGAAAAGCCGCATCCAACTTACATGAAAGAGTTAGGTATTTTAGATGCATTAAAAAAAGAAAATAATGATTGAAATAAAAAATTATTCAAAAAAGATTTATAAAAAAGATAGTAAAGGTAAAATTAGAATTTTGCATGTATATACAGATGGTAACAAACTTGTTCAAGAATCCGGATTATTAGATGGAAATCTAGTAAAGCATGAAAGCGCATGTAAACCGAAGAATATTGGAAAATCTAATGAAACAACCGGACAAGAACAAGCCTTATCTGAGGCAGCTTCTAAAATTGAGACAAAAATGACTACAGGTTATTTTGAAACAGTTGATGAAGCAAAAAATTCAGAAGTGATTCTACCTATGCTTGCAAAATCATACGCAGATAAAGCAATAAATTGGAGTGAAGGAGAAGTTCATATACAACCTAAATTAGATGGGATGCGATGTCTTGCATTTGTTTCTAAAGGAAAAGTCCAATTATTATCCAGAAAAGGAAAAGAGATAATAACTATGGA
>Ga0233413_10001421_pt1 | contig 10501 bp, 6 predicted proteins | sample Na_anoxic_6_MG_FD_189019 | JGI IMG/M metagenome (GOLD analysis project Ga0233413, IMG submission 189019) | Seawater microbial communities from Saanich Inlet, British Columbia, Canada - Na_anoxic_6_MG | ecosystem: Environmental > Aquatic > Marine > Inlet | place: Canada: British Columbia... | reverse complement strand
TTGTATGAAGCACTGGTTTCAAGATCGTAATGGTTCTCACTGGTTCACAATGAAAGGTGAGACTGAAACTTATGATCGTTTCTTGAATGCTCGTGAATTGAATATGCTTTTCAGCCGTGGTCTTACTAATGGTACTCTTGCAGATATTTTTGATACTGCTGAGACTCCAATCGTAATGAACAACGGTCTTGCATCTGAAATCCTTGATAGAGGTAATGAGTATAACTACTCAGGACTTACTGGACTTTCAATTGCTGACCTTGATGCTATGGTTCTAATCTTAGACAAGCAGAAAGGATCGAAAGAGAACCTAATGTGTAACGGTATCGAACTTAATGGTCAAGTTGACCGTGAGTTGGGAGATCGTTTCGTAAACGGTGGTATCTCTTATGGTATGTTCAAAATGGATCAGGAGAAGCACGTTAGCTTAGACTTCAAAACTGTTGAAGTAAACGGATACAAGTTCCACAAGAAAACACTAGATGCAATGAATGACTTGCAGTCAACTGGTGCTGATGGATACGGATTCCCTGCTGAAGCTATGATTCTTCCGGCTGATCAAACGGTAGACCCGAAAGAGGGTGTACGAGTTCCTTCAATGAGACTACGATACTTGCAGAAGCGAGGATCTGAGTCCCAAGAAATGGTTGTTACTTATGTTGACAATCGAAGAACTCACGATTTAGGTGAAGACACCGAAGAAGTAAGATACTTGTCTTACTGCGGTATCGAAGCCTTTGCAATGAACAGAGCGATTTACGTTAAGAAAGCGTAATCATCTAGCATAAATAGATCAGAAATAGGCAGGGTGAATGCTCTGCCTATTTATTTTACTTAAATTAAATCTAATAAAATGAAAGCAGTACAATTTGTACCAGTTAACCTTAGAAAGGGAAAGCAAGGCCAAGACACATTCTGGACAATTCCAGCAGTGGATGAGATCGTAGAATATGTCGAAATCGATGGCAAAATCACTGACAAAAGAAGAAACAGGAAGATTCAATACGTAGCCGGAGAAAGTTCCATATATGCGGACGAACAAAGGGAAGAAGCAAAGCCTACTCCAATAATTGTTCAAGGAAACCTGTTGCTAGTCAGCCATGATCAGCCCAACAAGCTTGATTATTTAAAGAAGTGCAACTTCAATGTCAACAACCCAATGCGGAGGCAAGATGTCAATGCATTAGTAAGGGAATATGATGTAGCTAAAGAATACAACAAGCATATCGAAAAAGAAGATCGAATTCTTGATGCCAAGATCAAAGCAAAAGAGATGGATCTTTCCGAACTGAAAGCCTATTTGATGGTTTTAGAGGAGAACCCCGGCAGAATAGCACATATCAATAGAATGACTCCTGAAGCAATTCGGCACGAGGCTTATAGATTAGCCGGAGAAAGCCCGAAGAAGTTTCTTGCAGACATATCGGATGTTGGTAGTAAAAACAAGTTGATTCTAATGACTGCCATTGATGGTGGTTATGTAAGATATTCACAAGAAGCTAACTCTTTAACCTGGGACAATGGAGTGGAAATACTTCGTATGCCTACCGGAATAAAGGTAATTGATGTGTTTATTGAGAAGACAAAAATTGAGTCTGGCTTTGCCGAGATCATGGATATGATCAAAGACAAGATGAGAGTCACCGATGACAAATCAAAGCTTGTGAAGATAGCAGAACCCTTGGATGTATATGCTCAGACAGTAGACAACGCTGTTAAGAAAGGCATAATTGAAAAGAAAGGTGCTTTCTATTATTATGATGATAAAAAGTATCAAGGATTCAGAAAGTTCAGAGAGGCGTTAAAAGCGAATAAACTCAAACTGTTTAACACCCTTCTGCTTGAACTTGAAGAAGAAACATCTCCACCAAAAGAGGAGGAGTAAAGGTATAAGGGGAGGTAAAACTCCCCTTTTTTGTTTTTTGTATATTTGTAAACAAAGTCAAACACTACACTTATGGCAGCTATTACAGCTAACTTCTCATTAAGTTTCGATATAACAAATGACAAGTTCGTTATCACAGACACCACGGACTATGTGGGTCAAGGAGAATTACCAGCAAACTGGGAGGGAGTATTAAAGATCACATCTCCAGCAAACATTGTGATTTATAACAACACAAGTTTTCTTTCCCCGGACATTTCCCCAGGAGGAGGGTCGAACAGCCTAATAACTCTACCTAAAGACACGGCTACTTTAAAAGTACTCAAAGGGATATATACCATTACGTTTACGATATCTGATGGAGTTGATTTTTGCCCGGTAACAAAGACATTTAACTTCCAATATGGAAGCCCGACCATATCAATTGATGGATCATATAATTGCGTAACACCATTAATTCAGTCGCAAGATGCAACGAATTATTTGGTTGATGGGCAATCACCAACAAGCACAACAAGGTTACACACGTTATATTATCCCGACACAACTGCTGGGCCAGATATTTCAGGGGATGTAGACTTGATTCAAACAAGTGTAATGTACGTCTTGGACAATGGAGAGCCATTGCAGTACGAAATAGCCTTAACTAGCACACTAGTATATTCATATGCTGCTTCAGGAATAAATAGTGCGTTTGGAGTAACTGACGAAATATCCGGTGATGATTACCTTAATATTACTTGTGACCCCAATCTGTGTAGCGTTTACTGTGGAATCAAAAAGCAGTACGATCATTACATAGAAACAAAAGGGACTTTAGAAGGAGACAAAGCAAAAGCTAAACTGACCTTGATGTCGGGTATCGCAGAACTTGCGAGAATAGCCTTTGAGTGCAACAAAACAGCAGATGTTACCGGACTCCTTAATGAGATCAAAAGCATAGGTGGTTTTGCGGATGACTGTTCGTGCGGAACTGGAAGTGTTGTTCTATATCAAGGTCTTGGAGCAGTCGCTCCTGGCGTAGTAGTAGCTGAAGGGACAGGGATAGATGTTGCCGCAGTTACAGTAGGGGCAATAACAACCTACACTGTTTCTGTTGAGGCGAGTCTTATCAACATCATAAACAACTTCGAAAAGTCACTTCCGGTAGATGGGAACCAGATTGAAGTTATAGACTTAGGTATTGTTGGCGATGCAAGAAATTTCCAAATTGATTTGAACTTAGGATTATCTGTTGGAAACATTCCAATGGTTAAGGCTTTAGGTAAGGAACTTGAAGATTCACCACTATCATATAATGGCACTTCGTTAGCTGTTTCATTGGCGGCAGGTAAAGACTTGAACTTAGCATTCGGTGCAGGGTCGATTGTTATTGATGACACTCAGTCATTGTTGGCGGTAGGATCATTAAGTGCTGGTGTCTTTGATGATGGAGGAACAATTACTTCCGGATTAGTTGCAAGTGGAACGTCTTCTGTAAAAGCAACAGCTACTGATATTACATCTGTATTTGCCGGACACTCAGTTGTATTATCTGCAAGTGGTATTGTAGCGACCTCTGTAGGAGGAACAGATACAGCGACATTGACTGTGCTGAATGGTGTAATAACCCATCAAGCACCATCTCAGAAATTTGAAGTTATAAATCCGGTTGGAATAGTAACAGCCCCAGCTTATCAGGTGAATGTTCCTTCTGGCAATGCATTCGGAATAGATACTGATGGGAAATGTAAATTAGGACTTCTCGCTGTATCAAGTGACGTAACCAACGTAGTCATTGGTAACTTGGCTGTAGATACTATAGGGGGTGGAAATGGAACTGGAAACGTAATAATTGGTAAGTCTGCACAAGCCCTAACCACTGGTGCAATTAGCAGCAACGCCATTGCAATTGGAAATGAGGCATCGATATTCTCCAACCAATCTGTAAACATTGGATACAGAGCAGGGAATCAAGATATAGCCGCTATCGCTGGTTCAAGTGCCGTATCTATAGGTGCGAATGTTAATTACGATGGAGTAGGAACGAACGGGATTGGTGCTAGTTCTGTAGGAATAGGTAATGTCGTAAATAATACTTCTGCTGGGAATGTCCAGATTTCTATTGGGCAGAACATTACCAACACACGTTCGGGAGGAATTGTGTTAGGATATACTTTAGTTGGTACGGTAAATGCAGCGGCAACCGATTCATTCAATCTTGTATTCAACTCCACAACTCCACAAGTAGTATTTAAAACCGGAGGAGATTCTTATTTCAATTTAGGATCGATAATGTTTGGAAGCAACTCTGCTGCTCCAAGTCAACTTTCTGTAGACAACGGAGATGTAGAGGTTGTTCAACTTGGAAGTGGATACATTGTAAAGTCTGCTGATGGAAACCGATGGAGAATTACAGTAGCCAATGGTGGTCTAAATGTAGTTATAGCAGCAGCTTAATATGATTGACATAGACAAATACAGAAGGTTTGTTAAGTTCATAGCTAACAAAAATGGTAAAGGAGCATACGAGTCTACTCCTGAGTTCAATCTAAACGCTGAACGTGCCAATATGGAGTTCACCATGAAGCGTTTTGGAAATGTTCATCAGTATACACCCGGCAGACCAGTACCCATTGTTGGTTATGAAGCATCTCAGAAGGTAATCGATGACCTAAGACATCTAAAAGAAGACAGACCGTTCAGTGTAATCGATGGAGCGTTTGCTCTTCCTAGTGGGTCTACCAATGATGCGGTGGGGTCTTTAGCACCAGGGTATCTACATTTAAGTCGATTGTATTATTATAAGGTAACTCAAAACGGAACAACGGCAAAGAAAACCACTACTGGCTTCACTATGATGAAAGACAAAGAAGTGGATGATGTATTGAGTAGTTCAATCATTTCTCCAACTTTGGATTATCCATATGCAAATATTGCCGGGAGCAGCGTACGAGTTTATCCGGAGACAATTGATCGTGTTGAATTAACTTATTTGAGAATACCACATTCTCCGGTATGGGGGTTCACCATTGTAAACAACAGAGAAGTTTACGATCCGGCAACAAGTGTGAATTTAGATGCACCTGAAGAGGACATGAACGAGATAGCTATGATGCACTTGAGTTACATTGGAATACACATCAGAGAGCAAGAATTAATTGGTTATAGTGAACAAGCAAAATCTGTAGGAGTATAGTATGTCATCAAGCGTAACTAAAATAGCAGAACAAGCACAGAGAGTATTAGGCAGAAGAGATGCTGACTCTGATATAGACAGACGAGAACTTGAATTAAATGTTCGTCAAACAATGTCATACATTGTAAGAATGCGAGTGTTTGAGTCTAAGAACATGGACTTCATAGAAATCCCTGAGAGTCTGATTGTCAGTTTTAAGAACATTGACATAAGTTTAGATAAAGACATAAACCAATATTACTCAGTATTGCCTTCTCGTGTTATTGACCTCCCCTATGGAATGGGCATCAAATTAGTTTCTCCACCAAAAGGACACAAGTGTGGTTTTTACAGAATGCCAAATGGGTTTGACACGATGTCTTGCGATTTAGAATCAAATTGTATCCCCGGAAAAGTGTGGTACTACCAGGATAATGACAGATTGTATTTCCCTAATCTTGGCGAGGAAGATAAACCTAAAAGTTTATTTATTCGTCTGGTTGCACCAGCGGAGTCTTTAGAGGGAGATGATCTTGAAATCCCGGCAGATATGGAACTTGAGATACTTACTAAGGTATTAGAAATCTATGGCACATACAGGCCACAAGATGAGATAAATGATCAAAATGATATTGTATGAATCTGACATTAGACCAAGTTGTAAGAGAGTTTCTAATTGAGTCGTTTGGTGCTAACCAAGTGGACAACAGGTATGCGAGGTTTTATCAGATCGGGGTTTCTGGAATGAGGGAGATACACAGTGATGTTGGCTGGAAGAAGTCTTACTCTAAATTAACACTAAGGGATAATAGCACAGCTTCATTGCCATCAGATTTTATCGATTATTATAGGATTGGAATTTGTTACGGAAACCAAATATTAGCATTATCTGAAAATAAAAACCCCTGCCCAATCTCTTTTAGCACTGACGATTGTGGTCAGATAAAATCAAGGACACTAGATGGGACATTTGATTCCATCGATTATACCAGTCAATGGGATTCTTATAGTAAGAACGGTCAGTTTGTAGGGCGTGAATTTGGAGTTAGAGGGGGCGAACCGATGTATGGTACGTTTCAGATAAATGAAGATGAGGGATACATTTATGTGGAAAGTCAAATCATTAATAGAGACTCTTTAATTTTGGAGTACAGATCATTGTTGTCTAAAGATGAATCCGGCAACATAATGGTTCATCCATACGAAACAGAAGCATTAAAGGCTTGGCTCTATTGGAAGTCTATAGAAAGGCTACGGAGTCATTCAGGACAAGAGAAACAAATGGCTGCGATTACGTATACCAAAGAAAAGAAGAAGGCTAGAAAACGAAGAAATGCAATGACCCTGCAAGAAATAGTTTCTGCTAACAGAAGAGGATATGGTGCAGCCCCAGGTATATAAGATATGTTGGAGAAGAGAACATTTTCAGGGGGTCTAGACAAAGACTCCGATGATAGGCTGATTTCAAATGGTGACTACAAAAACCTAAAAAACGGAAGAGCCAACATAACTGGTGTCATAGAAAACATACCCAGTAACATCAAAATAGACTTCACACTTCCGGCAGGGGATAACAAGGTGATAGGATCATTTGATGATGTTGTTAATGACTTAGTGTATTACTTTGTCTACAACAGTTTGAACAATGATATGGTATTGGAATACGATGCGAACACCAATACAATCACACAGCTTATCTCAGATGCAATACTTCAATTTAGTCCAGACTATCTGATCAATCACGTAGACCGAATAGAGGACTTGTTATTGTGGACTGATGGAAACAATCCTCCCAGAGAAATAAACATTGAAAAAGCCAAAGCTGGGTTTTATTCTCCACTGACAGAGCAATCTATTTCGCTAATAAAATATGCACCGAATTGCCCTCCTGAAGTAGAATATATTTCCGATCCGTTGGGTGGAGATGTGAACAACTTGAAAGGATCATTGTATCAATTCAATTATAAGTGGGTGTATGTAGATGGGGAAGAATCTGCGTGGAGTCCAACATCAATTGTTCCCATCCCTAACTCTGAATGGATATACTACCCATTTGCTGATCAACCACCGGGTATTGATAACGCTATAAACGTCACCTATAACAGTGGCTCATATTTGGTAAGCAAGATTAAGTTTTCTATTAGAAAAATGGATGACTCAATATCTCCTGGTCTGTTTTATGAATTCAAAACTTTATCAAAGCAAGAGGAGGGAATATTAGACGATGTTGATGTTCTGTATAAATACTCTGGCGTTGAACAGCAAAAACCAGTAAGCGAATTAGACTCTTTAAGACTGCATGACTACGTTCCTCTGACTGCCGAGACTCAAGAAATAACTGATGAAAATAGATTGTTGTATGGAAACGTATTAGAAGGGTATGATAATTTAGACATAGATGGAAGTACAGAGCCATTTTACATTGAAGAACCGCCTCCATTAGCATTAAGCACCACCCCTTGGTCAAGTGCGGAGGATGCGTATGTCAACATGGAAACATTCTCTCAAAGCCCATCCGGGGCGTGGAAGTCAAGGACTGCCCCAGGAGCGTTTGGTCGGGGAATTTATTACACTTTAGACACTTATTTTACCGGAACCGCAAATGTAGGAGATGTAGTTTCAATTAGAATAGAGGTGAGGTGTTCCGAGTACGGAGCAAGATTTTCTCCAGCGGATTCAGGCAGCAGCCCCCCCCAGGTTAGATACTTAGACACGGTCAGCTATGAGGTTCAACTGGGAGATAATTTTGGAGACATAGTAAATGGATTGGAAGCCGCAGTAAATACAAGTACTACCTTGAATCCCCCCACAAGAACTAAAAATCTAAACATAGATGGATCGTTGTTCCCTGTTACTGCTCAGTTTATTTATGAAGAAGATATAGTTTTAGATATGACCTCCGGTGGAAGTAATTTTAGCTACAGTGGCTCTGGGCCTACTTTGAAATATGATTACGCCCACCTCCCTAAGACAGCACACAACATATACGTTAAGTTAGTCCCCATTGGGAGTGGATTCAGAGTAGAGGCTTGGTCAAGAAACTGGGAATTTAATGCTTTACCAGTATCCGACAGTGGAGGTGGAAGTTATGAAGTGTTTTTTGATACTGTTAGGTATTCTCCTTCCGGAACCGATTTTGATTCTTTTGATTTAAGTTCAACATCAGGAGCGGTGGGCATAATTAATACTGTATGGGAGTCTGTTTCAAGTTGGCATAACACCTTGATCAACAAGCTAAATGCTTACGTGACAATAACCCAACCAATAAAGCCTACCAAGACATTCAAGAGAAACTCTAAGCACAAGCTTGGAATAGTTTATTACGACATAGCAAACAGAAGTTCTTTGGTTCAGACCAATGATGCGTTTGAATTTGAAACAGTTTTTTTTCAAAACTCATCCAACAATGGTCAGAATGGGGTGAAAGTCAATATAAATCATCGCCCACCGTTCTGGGCAGACAAATGGCAGATTGTTTATCCTGGTAGAGCCTCTATTGATTTCTTTGTTCAAACAGAGATAACCGGAATAGCTGTTGGAAGTAACAACGAAATAACGGCAAGTCTATCAAAACTTATTACATACAATGATGATATTGATGGAGTTATATCGTATAGTTTTGTGAAAGGAGACAGGTTGCGAGTAATAAAGAATCTTGCCGGGAGTTACGTAGCAGACACTATAGATGTGGAGATTGTTTCATACGATTCTGGTGCTATGACAATTACATTTAAAAGTGACGCTAACGGATATATAATGACAAACATTAGTTTTGTTGAATTGTATAGGCCGATAAAACAACCAGGAGAGTTTCTTTTTTATGAAATAGGCAGATGTTACCCAATATTGAGTCCAAGAACCTCCGCAAGACAACATGGAACATACGAGGAGACTGTTCAGGGTTTCACTGATCAGAACCAAACAACCACTCAACCAGCGATTGTACATTTATATGATGCTGGAGATGTGTATTTTAAGCAACGCCATTTTGACGTAAAAACTGGAACACCATCGCTTCAATTAGTGGAAGAAGAAAACTACAGCGATTTCTACATATCAAAAGTGTGGGACAAGGGCAGACCAAATTTTGAGGATAAGACATTTTCACAAAGGCAGAATGAAACCCGGATTTACTATAGCCAACCTAAAGTAGAGGGATCAGACTTCAATGGATTAAGTACAGTTTACGGAACATCATTCAAGGACTATGAATCCTCCTATGGCGATATAAAGAGGCTCTACAAACAAGAATCTAACCTGCTGGTTTTTCAAGAACTGAAAGTAGGTCAGCTATTAATAAACGAAAGCACGTTATACTCTAATGATGGCACACCCACTGGGACTGTTGGTCAACAGAACACCGTATTGAACGACATGAATTATTATGCCGGAGAATACGGTATAGGAAACAACGCAGAGAGTTTTGCGGTGCATGGCAACAGAAAGTATTTCATAGATGCTGAACGAGGTGCTGTATTAAGGCTTGGTCTTGAGGGTATAACTCCAATTTCTCATATAGGAATGCAGAACTACTTTGTTAGTAAAATGAATACATTGTTGTCGGCAAATCAAAACTTCAATGCTTTTGGTGGGTATGATATACACAACGATGAGTATGTTTTGTCTTTTGAAGAAGAGATAACCGGAAAAGGCCCGATACCTGGGGAGACAATAGTTTACTCTGATCCCAAAAAACGATGGACACACTTCTACAGTTTCTTGCCAGAATATATGGCATCATCAATGATCAGATTGGTTAGCTTCAAAAACGGAGAGTTTTATGTTCACCTTATTGATTCTCAATCAAGGAATAACTTTTACGGCACACAATACAATCTTGAGTTATCATTTCCATCTAATCAAGCACCATCGGCTGTAAAAGCTTACAAGGGGATATTTACAGAGTCTACAGATCCATTTTCTTTAACTGCTACAACACCATCCGGACAACAAACAGAATTGGTTAAAGAGGACTTTGAATTCAGAGAGGGGGTTTATTATTCAGTCATCCTAAGAGATTTAAATACTCCAAACGAAGCCCTCCCATTGCTTAATGGTGATGCAATGAGGGATGCGTCAATGTTGGTTAATCTAACGAGCGATTCAACATCATCACAAAAGGTATTTGCGGTGGGAGTGAGATTCGATGCTAGTATGCTAACTAACAAGTAATTAAAAATTAGTATTTTTACACTTGAAGTGAGTGGTGAATTAAAAACGCAAATTAACGAGTTATATCTTCCAGATAAGAATATATCTAGAGAGAATCTCATTGATTTTGAGGAGTTATTGAAAAATGTGGATGGAGCGTTTGCTGGGGATACAGAAAATTGCCCATTAAAGCACTCCTTTTCAGATGGTATATATGTCCGAGAGATAACTATACCAGCCGGGATGGTTATTGTGGGTAAAATACACAAGCATGACCACCCTAATTTTTTGTTAAAGGGAGAAGTGAT
>Ga0233413_10001420_pt1 | contig 10511 bp, 11 predicted proteins | sample Na_anoxic_6_MG_FD_189019 | JGI IMG/M metagenome (GOLD analysis project Ga0233413, IMG submission 189019) | Seawater microbial communities from Saanich Inlet, British Columbia, Canada - Na_anoxic_6_MG | ecosystem: Environmental > Aquatic > Marine > Inlet | place: Canada: British Columbia... | reverse complement strand
GCTAATTGTAGAGAGTGAGTTAAGGAAAGCATTAGAGGAGATAGTCCTCCAAGATCAAGTTGTCTTAGAAGCGATAAAAAATAAGGAGATTGCCGATGTTAAATTTACAAGTGAAAGCGAAGAACTATAGCGAGATGAAGACGATTCTAAATAGTCTCTGTGTTCAACTTTTTGAATTCGAAGAAAAAGGGTTTTTTGATGATGGTCAAAACGAATGGGTGCATCAACGAGAAAATTATTCTCTAGAGTGTTCGGACGTAGATGGGAGACCTTTCCCGGAGGAGGATACATATAATCCTAAACAAACTAACTTCCTAGATGTGCTTGAAAAAACACAAACAAACTTAAGACCAAAAAAGAAATCTAATAGTAAGAATAAAAAACGTAGATGAAAGAAGTCGAGTCCATCTCCGTTTATGCTAATGCCTTTCGATTAGGACTAAAGCCCAATGAAATTCTTACGGTCTCAGAATGGGCCGATAAATATAGGGTCTTGTCGGAAGTAGCGTCCGCAGAGCCCGGCCCGTGGAGAACTTCTAGAGTTCCTTACTTAAAAGAGTTAATGGATGTTTTGTCTTCGCATGATCCTACACAAGAGATAGTCTTCATGAAGTCGGCCCAAGTTGGCGGAACGGAAGCGGGCAATTGTTGGCTTGCTTATATTATTGATTATAATCCCGGTCCAACGATGATGGTCATGCCTACTCTTGAAATGGCGAAGCGGAATTCAAAGCAAAGAATTGCTCCTTTGATTGAATCCTCACCTAGACTTCAAGAGAAAGTTAAAAGTTCAAAGTCTAGAGATTCCGGGAACACTGTTTTACAAAAAGAATTTCCGGGCGGTCTTTTAATTATGGCGGGAGCAAACTCTCCTGTCGGTCTTAGATCCACTCCGGTAGCGTTTTTAATATTGGATGAAGTGGACGCTTTTGGGAATACTTCTGAAGGGGACCCAATTGCTTTGGCGACAGCTAGACAGCGTACCTTTAGTAAAAAGAAAAAATTATTAATATCAACTCCTGTAGTAGAGAGTACCTCAAAAATAGAACCCGCTTATCAAATGTCCGACAGGAGAAAATATCATGTTCCATGTCCGCATTGTGGAGCATATCAACATTTAAAATTCCCTAATCTAAAATTTACAAAGGATGGGGGTAACGTGGTAGATGCGGAGTATGCTTGCGAAGAGTGTGGGGTATTAATTGGGGAGCATCATAAGACAGATATGCTACTTGCGGGTAAATGGATTAAAGAGAATCCTAATTCCTCTATTGCCGGATTTCATATAAATGCTCTTTACTCTCCGCTTGGTTGGTTCAGTTGGACTGAAATCGGGACGGAGTGGTTTGCTGCCCAGAAAGATCCGACGAAGTTGCAGACTTTCATTAATACTGTTTTAGGGGAATCGTGGAAAGAGAAAGGCGACGCTCCTGATTGGGAGAGACTTTATGAAAGAAGAACTTCTCGTCCTCTTAATGTTGTACCGCCGAAAGGATTGTTTCTCACCTGTGGGTGTGACGTTCAGAAAGACCGACTCGAATTAGAGATCGTGGCATGGGGGAGAAACCTACAATCTTGGTCGGTAGACTACAGAGTTCTGATGGGAGATACTTCTGAACAAGAAGTTTGGGATAAATTAGAAGAAGTAATAAATGAATCATGGCCGGTGGAAAATTATAATATTCCGATGAAATTGAGAGCTACGGGAATCGACTCTGGTTATAATACGCAAATGGTGTATAATTTTGTGAGGAAGCAAGATCAATCAAAAGTTTTTGCAACGAAAGGTCAAGAGTCATTGCAGCAAATAATTTCAAGTCCAAAAAAAGTAGAAATAAAACTAAACGGAAAAAGACTGTCAAAGGGAGTCAACCTTTGGTCTCTCGGCGTAAGTGTAGCCAAATCCGAGCTATATGGCTTTCTAAGGCAAGCCGCTCCAAAAGAGAGCGACGAGCGTCCCGTGATCGGGTATTGTGATTTCCCGGAATATGGAGAAGAGTTTTTTAAAATGATAACAGCGGAAGAAGTCTTTGTTCATAAAATTCGAGGGTTTGACAAACGAGTATGGGAAAAAACCCGTGATCGAAATGAGGCTTTGGACTGCCGCGTAATGGCGCGGGCCATGGCATCTCTTGTCGGAATTGACCGTTTTAAAGAAAAAAACTGGGAACGACTTGAAAAAGGGCGACCAATTGTTAATACTAGTATAAATATACCTAAACCCGTTGCGACAAAGAAAGCAAAAATTGTTCGCAAGAAATCAGATTGGCTTTAATTATGGCATGGACACAAGAAGATATTGACAAGCTTGAATCTGCGATGGCGGAAGGGGCTTTACGAGTAAAGTATAAAGATAAGGAAATCGAATATCGCTCTCTTAGAGAAATGCAGAAACTTCTAGAGCAAATGAAACAAGAGGTTTCAGGCAAAGCAAAAACTGTCAGAGTAACGGCAATTCACGATAAAGGCTTATAATGTCATTTCTAAAAAACCTCTTTATAAAGAAGAAAGAAAGAAAATATGAAGGTGCAAGTCTAGGTAGGAGACTATCTAAATGGAATTCTCCCGGGACAGATGCGGATGCATCTCTTCGGGGGAACCTAAGTCATCTTCGAAATAGATCCCGAGATCTTGTCAGGAATAATCCTGTTGCTGCCGGAGCTTTAGATTCATTAGTTGATGAAATCGTGGGCGAAGGTATTGTAGGCACAATTAAACATCCTGATAAAAAGACTCAAGATAGACTAAATAAACAATGGAGATCGTGGGCCGAATCAAAGCAAGCTGACTTTAATGGCCTCCAGACTTTCTACGGATTACAAAGATTAGTGGTTCGCTCTGCCCTTGAAGGTGGGGAGACTATTGTTAAATCACTTACAAAAAAATCAGGATTCCCTTTAGAGCTACAAGTTTTGGAGGGTGATCATTTGTCTTTATTTGAGAGTAAAGAAAATAGCGACGGAAGCCGCGTATATCAAGGTATTGAATACAATAAAAAAGGGAAGAGAATTGCTTATCATTTACTCGATGAGCATCCCGGAGCCTCTACGATTTTCACTAATAACAAACAAACTAGATATAGTGTCGATGATATTGCTCATATCTTTAGAGTAGACCGAAATGGTCAGAGCCGAGGGATTCCTTTCCTATCGCCTGTATTAGTAAGGATAAAAGATTTAGATGATTATAATGATGCTCAAGTAGTGCGGCAAAAAATAGCCGCTTCCTGGGCCGCTTTCATTACTGATTATGAAGCCGGGGATCTCGATGATACCGACGAAATTGAATTAATTGAAAAAATAGAGCCGGGGATGATTGAGATTTTACCTCCGGGTAAAGATATTAAATTTGGAAATCCCCCGAGTGTAGAGGGATACGGCGAGTTCAACTCGGTGCATCTCCATCATATTGCTAAGGCCCTTGGCATATCTTATGAGCTTTTGACAGGAGATTTCTCTAAAACAAATTACTCATCTGGAAGAATGGGGCATTTAAAAACTCAGAAAACAATCAGGACTTATAGGAAGCATGTTTTAAAACCTATGTTTTTAGATTTTGTTAAAGCTAAATTTTTTCAGATTTTATTCCTTCAAGGGGAAAATATAAAAGAAGCAACTATGCAATGGACTGCTCCTAGAACAGAGATGATTGATCCGACTAAAGAGATTCCTGCGGCTAGAGATTCTGTCCGAGCAGGATTATCGACTTTAAGTAGTGAGATTAGAAAAGGTGGATTAGATCCAGATGAAGTTATGAAAGAGTGGAAAGAAGATGCAGACAGATTAGATAAAGACGATTTATTCTTTGATTCTGATCCTAGAAGAATCAATAGAGGAGGGTCATTGCAGGATAATCTTGTCAATGAGGACCCGGACGATAATAATATAGATGTATCTGACAAAAGTAAAAAACAGGAAAAGAAAAAGGAAGATAAATCCAAGGAGAATGGAAATGACAAAAAAGAAAAAGAAAAATGATATTCAAGCAGGGGAAGTCTTCGCCCATAAGATCTCCGGGAAGCCGAGATCTTTTAATAAAGAAGAGAGAACCTTTGAAGTTATCTGGACTACTGGAAGACGAGTAGACCGAGGCAATTACGCTATGGAGCTTGATTTATCTGAACAAGCCGTTGATCTTTCCAGATTGAAAAACGGAGCCCCTGTTTTAGATAACCACGACTCTTCAGGTGGGATGTGTGGTCCGGCTCAAGGACTACATGGAAGATCTCAAGGTCAAATCGGCGTAGTCGAGGACGCATGGTTCGAAGGCGAAGGCAATAAGAGATTGGGGATCGCTAAATTAAGATTATCCTCAAGAGAATCTGTTAAACCTATTTTAGAAGATATTGAAAACGGAGTTATCAGAAATGTATCCGTAGGATTCTCAATCCAAGAATATGAAGAAGTAGATCGGATTCAAAATGAAAATAGAGATATCCCGGTTTATATGGCCAGACAATGGCAACCTATGGAGATTTCTCCTGTTCAGGCAGGAGCGGATGACGCGGCGATAGTTAGGAGTTTGCCTGAAATGCTGCATAATTCTTTAAATACTAAAGATCCTGAACATTATAAGTCGGTTATTGAGCAAGCTGTAGATAAGATGGGCGAAAAAGTCGCTGAAATAATTACAGAGAGAAAAGTTGACGAACCAATTTCTGATGTGGATACTAATACCATTGAAACAACAAGTGAAATAACTAATAAAACAAAAGACGAGGAACTCGCTATGAACGAAGAAGAAAAGAAAGCTTTAGTTGAAGCTGAAAGAAAAAGAGCATTAGACATAACTGAAGCCGTAAAAAAAGCGGGTCTGGAGCGGTCTTTTGCAGATGAGATGATCTCAAGCGAAGTATCTATTGAAGATGCTCGAAAGATGGTTATTGATAAGATGGCAGAGAAATCAGAAGCCCAAAACAAAACAAGGTCAAATGTCGTGGTTGGTGACAACTTAACTACAGATCATGTTAGAAGTGGTCTTCAAAATTCTTGGTTATCAAGAGGAAGTACAAACCATAAATTAGATGAGCATGGAAAAGATTATGCGGGTCTATCATTGGTAAGATCTGCTTCAGTATTCTTAGAAAGAGTACACAATGTTAGAACAGGATTAATGTCTAACGATAATATTATCAAACGGGCCCTCTCAACTTCTGATTTTCCAGAATTGTTAGCGGACACAATGAACAAATCTCTTAGAGGTTCGTACACTGGTCACGATGTAACTTTTGAGGGATTCACTCGAAGAGTTCAGGTAGCTGACTTCAAAGAGATCTCAAGGAAGAACTTTGGAGATGCTCCGGCATTAGAAAAAGTTCAAGAGCATGGTTCTGTTAAACTCGGAAGTATGTCAGAAGCGAGTGAAAAATATAGTGTTGAAACTTACGCTAAGAAATTAAGATTAACTAGAAAAATGTTAATCAATGATGACCTTGATGCTTTTATCAGAATCCCAGAGAAATTTGGTATTGCTGCTAGAGATTTAGAGTCTGATGTTGTCTGGGCAATCATTACTGCTAATAGTGGTCTTGGTGTCAATATGGGCGACGGCAATCCTATTCATCATGCAAGCAATAGCAATATTGGAACAGGCGGAGCCTTATCTGATACAACTATTGGTGAGATGGAAAAACTATTACTACTCCAAACAGGTTTAGATGGAAGACAAATTCAAGTCCCGGCTAAAACTATTTATGCTCCAGTAGCTATGAGAACTCAGTTAAGAAAATATTTAACTCAGATCACTCCCAACTCAAACTCAGAGATCAAGCTTTTTACTGATCTAAGTGGTGTAACTGAAGCGCGATTAGACGCTCAAAGTGCTACGAGATTCTATCTCTTCTCAAGTGCTTCTGATATTGATATGGTTGAACTTGCTACTCTTAGTGGAGAAGGCGGTCCAAGTGTTGAGACTAAGAACATGGGTGGATTAGAAGGAATTGAAGTTCAAGCCGCTCATGATGTCGGTGCTGCTCCTATTGACTATAGAGGCTTCACTACAAATGCGGGTGCTTAATAAATAAAAATTCGGGAGTCTTCGGACTCCCTTAATTGGAGAAATATATTATGAAAAATTTAGTTTTAGCCAGTGATGCAAATGACGGCCCAAAAAAACTTGAATTCGCGGCTCCGGCCACTACGGTTTCAGGTGAGTTCTACATAATTGGGGACTGTCCGGTAGTATCTGTGACTAGTCTTGCCAATGCGGAGAGAGGGACTTATTTAGTGGAACAGGTTATCCGTTATGCTAGAAATAACGGTGTCACATTCTCAGAAGGGGAAACTGTACATTGGGATTCGGGTGCTAAAGAATTAACAAATGTTGCTCTTGGTAATAGACCTGTTGGGATCGCTACAAAAGATGTCGCCGCTTCTGATGAAGTGGAATTTAAGATGTTTGAGCAAGCCGGACCTACAGGAGTTTAATCTTAATGAGCTTTAGAGATAAAACATCTAAGCTCTTAGATTCTGCTTTTTCTGTATTTGGTGAAAAAAATAAAATCCAGTACCGCCCAAAATCCGGCGGTACTTTCACAATTAGGGGAATCTTTGACGAAACTTGGGAAGAGGTTGACCCTGAAACTTTTGCGGTCGTATCTTCAACTCAACCTAATGTCGGGATAAAATCAAGCGAATTAGATTTTACTCCTGAATCTGGGGATGAAGTAGAGATCATGAATATTCTATACAGGGTTATTGATATCCAAGAAGATGGCCAAGGGGCTGATACTCTTTTTCTACATAAGGTGGAATAATGGGTAAGGCAACAAGGTTCACAACTCGTAAAGAGATAAGATACGCTATAACTCAGTTATTAAATGACCGAATGGATTGTATGGCTTATGCTAATCGGGTGAGACCTATTGGAGTAGAAGAATTACCGATAATTCTTATATATCCTACGTCCTTAGATTACACCATTCTAAGAAAAGATCCGAACAGATTACTTGGGAGAGACATGACCCTCTCTATACAAGTCATTGCGACAGACTCGAGAGAGGATATGTTGAGTGATATCCTCGATGACTTGTCGGAACAAATTGAAGAAACTATCGAAAATAGTGACAAGCTAGGACAGTTAGTCCATGATATTAATATAGATACAGCGCAGGGGTCTTATAAAGACGAAGGTCAAAAACCCGAGGGCGCGTGGATAATGAACTATAATATAACTTTTATAAAAAAGCCCAAGGAGTAGGACATGGCAGTAAGAGAAGAGAAAATTACATTAGAACCAATGGATCTTTTTTGGGGACGAAGACAAAAAGATTCAATCGCTTTTGTTGCGGATGTCGCACTAGCGGAAGAAGATAAATATTTTACTATCGGAGATAATGATTATTTTTATCTTGATGGGGGAACGGCGGTTGATCCTGCTCCTCCGGGGTTTGCAAATGGACATGCTATTACTTATGTCACAGGTGATTCTGCTACTGCAATTGCAGCTTTGGCAGAAGTTGTCGTTCAAGCCGTAAGTGGTTTTAACGCAAAAGCTGTTGCGGGCGTTTTAACTTATGAACAAGATTCTCCGGGAGCTGTAACAGGATTAGTAGACGGCGATACAGGTTACGTTATCACTTCTGTTTCTGTTGGGGACGGGAGAGATTTAGGCGGTACGGGAGCAATTGAAGCTTCTTTCTCTGTTGATACAACAGATATTATGGCAGCTCAATTAGGGACCCAGATTTTAGATCAAGTTGTTACGGCAGCTAATTTAGAATTGTCTTTTGAACTATTAGAATTAACTCCTGAGAACTGGAAGCTAATGTTAGCCGAAACAATCGGTGGGTCAGTGACTGTCGATGCTACTGAGATAATTGGTTTAGGTGACTCTAAACGGTTTAAGAATATGTCTCAGTTCGCTAGAGAGTTAAGACTAAAACCTGTTGGATCTGTAGATGATAGTAGGAACCTACATTTTTGGAAAGTCTATCCGATCATTGACTCTGTTAATTACGCGGGTGATGATATTTCAAAAATGTCAGTATCTTGGAAAGCTCTTAGAGATTCAGATAAATCGAATGAAATTAGCTTAATGATCTTCGGCGACGGTACGAAGAATTTACTCTAGTAAAAAGGATATAGTGCGATGAAGAAATTAAATTTCGGGGAACCGGAGAAATTAGAAGTAACAGTACAGGGTAAGATTAACAATTTAACTTACCCTGCTTGGGGAACAGTAGAAGAAATGGAAGCTAAAGGTGAGGATTTGAAACCTTCAGATATAAAAGACTTCTTAAATAATTGTGGATTAAGTCAAGAGTCATTTCAACTTTTAACTTTTAAACAAGTCCAAGATATTTATACTGAGCTTTTAGGGCTAAAAAAAAATTAAGTGATACCGATTTTAAGCGGGCGCAGTTAGCTCGCTTTTATGGATTCTCGGATTTAGAGGTTAGTGAGATGTCGGCTTGTAAGATAAATATTTACTGGCAAGCTCTCACGATTATTGATGCTAGAGAAGCTATGTTAAAAGTAAGAATAGCATCTTATACTAAAATGAAAGATTCGGAGAGATCAAAATTTTATAATAGCCTATTTAGATTAGCTCACCCGAACCAAGAGAAAAGAGCCCTTAGATCTGAAGATTTTATTGGGGCCTTAAAGGCGAAGGGATTCAATGGCTGATGATTTAAAGTTTAAGATTGGAGCAGATGCGGCGGACGCTTTAAATGCCCTAGTCGCTTTGACAAAAGGCACTAAACGCTTTTCTACAAAATCGCAGAAAGCTTTCACAAAAATGAATATAGCCTTCGGAGCTTTTGCGGGGTCTCTTGCATCTAGAGCCGTTTCCCGAGGGCTCCAAGCCATAGCTTCTGGATTAGCTGATGTCACACAAGAGGCGCGGGCGTTTTCAAAAGGTATGGGGGAGATAAATACCCTTTTACCCCAAACAGCCCAATTAACAGAGGAAACCAAAACGGCCATCCTTGGGATGACATCTCAGTTCGGATCAGGGATTGCCGACCAAACAAAAGCTTTTTATCAAATCGTCTCCGCAGGAATAAAAGGTACAGCAAACCAATTAAACTTTTTAGAACAAAGTTCTATGGCCGCTGTTGCCGGGATAGCCTCGGTAGAGGACGCGGCAAACTTAGTGACTAGCCAGTTTAATGCTTTTGCAAAAACCGGGGAAACCGCTGAGACTATTTTGGATAAAGTCTTCCAAACAATTAAACTCGGTAAAACTACGTTTAGTGAACTATCAAGTAGTTTAGGTCAGGTGGCTCCTTTTGCTGCTGCTGCCGGAGTTACCTTTGACGAAATGGCGGGGTCTATCGCCTTTCTTACAAAAAACTCTATAAAATCCGATATAGCTGTTAGGGGTTTGAGACAAGTAGTGGCCACTCTTATAAAACCTTCTGAACAGACACTACATGCGGTAAAAGTTCTCGGATTAGAGTTCACTACGGCATCCCTTAGAGCAAAAGGTTTTGCGGGCTTTTTGAAACACATCCAAGAAAAGACCGAAGGGAATGAAGGAGCCCTTGCAAAACTGTTTGGAAATGTCCGGGCCCTAAATCCCATCCTTGCTATAGTTAAAGGTAGTTTCAAAGATTTTAAAAATGTTCTAGAAGAGGTTAAGACCACAACAGGGGGTACGGAACGAGCTTTCAAAATAATGGAAGCTACTTTTGATTTTCAAATTACCAAAATGGTTTCGAACTTCAAAAGAATCAGCACATCTTTAGCTAGAAATTTTATTCCCGGATTCACTAAAGTACTAAAAATATTTAATAAATTTTTAGAAAATATTGATTTCAAAAAAGCGACAAAATCCATAGCAGATTTCGGAATCTCAATAATAGATTGGATGCTAAAGCCAATGGAGAAGGTATTCTCTCTCTATTCAAACATGAAAAATATAATAGGTTTTTATATCCAAGACACCTTTAGAACAATGCTCTCTAAAATAGGGACAGGTTATCTCGAACTAGCGAAGCTTATAGAGAAAATTAATCCTTTTAGCCAAATATTTGATACAGATATGATGCAAAAAGAACTAAACCAATCTCTAGCCGGAATTCGAACAGAATCTGTAGCTAAACTTTCCGGTTTGGGAACACCTATATCGAACGCATTAAGAGAGGCTCTGTTAACTGCGAAAACAGTAGCAGGACCCGCAGCAAAGGAGTTCGGGTCTAGCATTGCTAATCTAATTAAAAAAGGCTTGGGGGGTGATAATGAGGACCCTGATTTCTTTAAGAACAAGGAGCTTAGACAACAATTAAATGAGGCAATGGATGACATGAGTGGGTTTGCCCTTTTTATGGCCGGGGACACTGCAAACATATATACAACTACTGATAAAGAACAAACCAAGTATTTGAGAAATACAGAAAAATTTGCAAAGAAAGTAAAAAGCACTTTAAAGGACGGAATAGCTAACGGAGCGGGGGAAGCCTTCTCTGCTTTTGGTGCAGCGTTAGTTAACGGGGATAACGCGCTTGAAGCATTTGGGAAATCAATAGCTAAATCTATTGGGACCACGGCCGTCCAATTAGGAACAAG
>Ga0233413_10001417_pt1 | contig 10524 bp, 8 predicted proteins | sample Na_anoxic_6_MG_FD_189019 | JGI IMG/M metagenome (GOLD analysis project Ga0233413, IMG submission 189019) | Seawater microbial communities from Saanich Inlet, British Columbia, Canada - Na_anoxic_6_MG | ecosystem: Environmental > Aquatic > Marine > Inlet | place: Canada: British Columbia... | reverse complement strand
GAATTATTTCGCTCACGCTTTATGCGTGGCACGCGGTTTATTAATGGCCTCGGACTAACCGAGTCGACACTGGCCTTACAATTTCATGCCGATCACGACACCCGACTGGTCGGTCAATCCGTACCAGTCGGTGCTGCGGTCGCGGGCCTTACTGTCGAACTTGTGGATGACGCAGGTGTACCGGGATGGTGTGGTGAAATCGTATTAACGGGAGCGGGTTTGTCACCAGGCTACTGGCGCCAGCCGGAGCAAACTACCGAACGTTTCGGTCCGGGCCCGGTATTGCGCACCGGTGACATCGGGCGACGCCTGCCGGACGGGCGAATCATCTATGTCGGACGGCGCGATACACAGATCAATATCCGCGGCTACCGCGTCGAACCGGGTGATATCGAGTCGGCGCTAGTCGCACTGGCCGGTATTGCCGATTGCGCAGTTACAGTGGTTGAGCGACACGGCGATCCGTGGCTGGTTGCCTATGTCGTTGCCGCGACAACCGACCGACCGAATTCGGCCGTATTGCGTGATAAATTGATGCAGCAATTGCCGGGTTACATGGTACCGCAGGCAATTGAATGGCTGGCAGCATTGCCGCGCCAGGCAAACGGAAAAGTGGCACGTGATGCCTTGCCGTTGCCGCATTTTGGCCGTGAAGAGAAGGCAGGCCTGGTGCCGGCCCGCAGCGATCTGGAGGGCAAGCTGCTGTCAATCTGGAGTGATGTGCTGCAACAGGAAAAGCTTGGCGTTCATGATGATTTCTTTGCTCTCGGCGGCCACTCACTGCTGGCGACCCGCGTTATTGCCCGTATTCGTAATCAGCTGGGCATCGACGTGCCATTGATTAACCTGTTCGAGTATCCAACGATTGCCCGGTTCGCTGCAGCGTTAACTCTTATATATAGTCATGAAACAGGTGGTGATGAAATTATGGGTCGACCCCGTGATGACCTCATTTCGGTCACCCGGTTACATTGATTCGCCACAGGTGGGTGAACTCACCGTAGAATTACACTCAGACTGAAAAAAAGGGACCATCACGTGTCAGAACACGACCAGAATATCCAGAAAATGACCGATGCCTATCGCACCATCCTTGTGGCCTTGGGAGAAAATCCTCACCGCGAGGGGCTTGTCGATACGCCCAAACGTGCCGCCAAGGCGATGGACTTCATCACCGGCGGGTATCGACAGAGCCTCGACGACCTGATTAATGGTGCTGTATTCACCAGCGACACTGATGAGATGGTCATCGTGCGCAATATCGAAATGTATTCATTATGCGAGCATCACATGCTGCCGTTCATCGGTAAATGTCATGTCGCGTATATCCCGCAGGGTAAGGTTATTGGCCTGTCGAAAATAGCCCGTATTGTTGATTACTTTGCGCGCCGTTTGCAGATTCAGGAAGTGCTGACAAAACAGATAGCCAATTGTGTTAACGAATCGATCAATGCTCAGGGTATTGGTGTTGTGATTGAAGCTCAGCACATGTGCATGATGATGCGCGGCGTACAGAAGCAAAATTCGACCATGACGACATCGTGTATGCTGGGCAATTTCCGCAACCAGCAGCAAACCCGCGAAGAGTTCCTGCGACTGCTGTAATGACTCCTGTAGCGCTTTATGTGAAGCTGGATGCTGGGATATGTAAATGCCTGAAGCTGGATTTGCAGGCGATGTATTAATACCGCACTGCGTCTTCGACTTTCTCTTAATCTTGTTGTAGTGTCGCGGCGTCAAGAGTCGGGCTAAGGAAGGTTCGCCGTGTTCAAGAGAAACCATACATTCACAGCATCGGTTTTCATCTGCCGGCTTTGTTCAGTAATCGGTCTGTTGTTGCTGGTGCAGCAAAGCTGGGCAGATACTGCTGAGATATATCCGGGCGACAGTATTGCTGTGGCAGTTTCCAGCTTGTCACCGGGCGATACCCTGATTGTTCATCAAGGGACTTACAACGAGGATGGTCGCATTACCTTCAATGTGGCAGGTACCCAGGCGTTACCGGTCCTGGTTACCGGTGCTGCTAACGAGGCAAAACCTCTGATCAATGGCACCAATCCAAATCACAACGTGATGGTGGTTGAAGGTAACGTCAGTTATCTGACTATCCGTGGCCTGGAAATAACCGGAACCGGTGACGGTATTAATCTGAACGGTAATATTCATCACGTGACGCTGGAAGATAATCATGTCCACGATGTCACCGGAGTAGGGCTGAACTTCCGCAGCAGCATGAATAATCTGCTGGTGCGCCGAAACCATATTCACGATACCCACGACACGGCGGAGGGTATGTACATCGGCTGCAATAATTCGGCTTGTCGGGTAACAGATTCCATCTTCGAAAAAAATCTTGTGCACGATACCGGATCCTCTGCCGATGATTCTCAGGGTGATGGCATAGAGCTGAAGCAGGGCTCTTACAACAACATCATCCGCGACAACGTCATCTTCAACACTCGCTGGCCGTGCATCCTGCTGTATGGCACGGACGGCAACCCGCAGAATATTGTCGAGGGTAATGTCGTGTGGAACTGTGGTGATTCTGCGATGCAGATTCAGGGTGAAGCGATTGTGCGCAACAATATCCTGATTAATACATCGGGTGCAGGCGAAGGGTTTGTATCAATGAACCATCAAAGCTCGGTGACCAACCTGCAGGTTGTCAACAATACGATTATCGGTGCGTCCGGTGCGCAATGCATGGTGCTGCGCAGTTGGTCGGATAAACCCAACATGGTCGTGGCTAATAATGCACTCTACTGTGAAGGCAATTCCGCGCTGGATTTCGTCAACGGCAGTTCCGGCGTTACCGTGGCAAATAATGTCGTGGTTGGTTCCGTCTCCGGCGCTGGCGGAGGCACCATCCAGGGCCGTGGAACCGCGCAGGATTTTATTGGCGCAAGTGCGTTTAATGTCTGGCCCAGTGCTGACTCCCCGTTGCGTGGAGCCGCCAATTCAACTTTGACTCCAACTGATGATTTCAATAAAAGCTCACGCATCAGCCCTTCCGACGTTGGCGCCTACGAAGCAGACTCATCAGCAAGCAACCCCGGCTGGGCAGTCCAGGAAGCCTTCAAACAGCTAGGCCCCGGCGACTTCACCGCCCCCGCACCCCCAACAAACCTAACCGTCGATTAAAATAGGGGTCAGACCCTTAAAATTGAAATAGGGGTCAGACCCTTAAAATTGAAATAGGGGTCAGACCCTTATTATATTAGGTTGAATCTTTGAACAGATTGAACCGTTCCTTGAGCAAGGGCAGAATGTCGGGTAGTTATTTACGAGGACCGGCGCCGTGCTGAATCGATTGATCCTGATATTGTTGGTTTTTTTGCCCGGCATCGCCATGGCCGATGCAAATGATGGCGAATTTATGGGCTACCAGCTCGGTAGTAACTATCAAAGTGGTGCAAATACCCAGCAGCGAGAAACAACGACCGGTAACCTGATTGTGATTGCCGAGCAGCCGGTCAAGCCAAACAATATTGTCGAGGTATCACTGCTCACTACCCCCGAGACTCTGACCATTGGCCATATCAATGCTTCCTCCTGGTTCAAAACTGAAGCAGAAGCGCGCGCCTTTGGCCGGCAATACGTTGATCTGCTGCGTGCCAAGTACCCAGACTGGGTGTTTGGGCGTGAAGGCATGGATGCTGACCTGCGTGTCGTCGAAGTTAATCTTGACCATTCACCCTATAACCTCTGGCTACGACTCAATGAAAACAGTCGCAGCGGTGATAAAATGTGGCGATTTTCCATGACGCTGGGTTGGTTGCCAGGTACTGAAGAAGCCTCGACATGGCGTGATATCTCGCGCAGCCAGCACATAACTGCGCAAAAAGAGGGTCGAAAGCAACTGCTGGAAGAGGCGGATCTGCGCGGGTTGTAGCTTGGTTGAAAAGTTACCTGTTCAGGTGCCGGGCTGCACGATATAAGCCAGTCACTTCAGGAAAGGCAGCGAGTCTGGGGCATAATTTTTCTTGGAATTGCGGTAGTTCCGAGGGTTTCTTCGTATAAACGCGTATATCCGCTCGGGCCGCTCTGCGACATCCTGTTTGTGGCTGTAAGGTAATATATTGACGTGAAGGGTGCCGCGTTGTCGGTGACAAGGAAAATAAATGTTTGAACTGAATTCAGAAACCAGGGTCACTGATTTAAAGGCTCAGAGTGAGGCCATGATGGATGCGCTCATTACGACCGGTATTTTTCGCGAAGGCGACGATCCGGATAAGACCATCAATGAACTGTGCATGGGTTTTGCCCTGAACCCGCTCATCATACTCAATGCACTTGCACGGGCATGGGAGACTGAAGAGCCATCGACGATTGATGTCAGTGAACTGGATGACCTGACGCTGGTGCAGGTGGTTGAGAACATCGAATCTTTACATCACGTATATCTGCGCGAGACGCTGCCCGTCATTGGTGCATTGATTGACCGGGTGGCCGTGGTGCACGGTGGCAGGGATGATCGTCTGGCCGAGGTGCATAAGTTATTAACCAAAATGTCTGCAGACCTTGAAACTCACTTGCTTCACGAGGAGGATGCGCTGTTCGCGATGGTTCGTGATATGGAAACTGATGGCGCCATTAAACCGACACGCTGCGGTGATGCCGTCGGCGGCCCAATCTTGTGCATGGAAAATGACCACGAGGTTATGCGTGAAGAACTAGAGAAGTTGCATGAACTGACCGATAACTTTGCCGAACCGGAATATGCCTGCATGAAGTATCGTAAATTACTCCAGCTGCTGCGTGATTTTAATCAAAACACGGTCGTGCATATGCATAAGGAAGACAAAGTACTGTTTCCCCGTGCAGTCAAAGCTCAGGCTGCATTGCGAAAAGGTAGTTAGTGCAGCTGGCCTGAGCCTGTTTAATCCAGGGATGGCGCTGCCGGAAAATCCAGCGCCGTTTCATGCGCGTGATTAAAAAGATTTGAAAATACTTTCTGTGCAACCACAACGTGAATGTCGGCAATATTGGCATCCATATATCCTGCCGCACGCACTGCTATCATCGCTGTGATTCGATCAGCTGCTATATTGCTGCAATGAAAAACTACGATGTCATCATTCTCGGCGGCGGCGCAGCCGGGCTGATGTGCGCCATTGCCGCAGGCGGCCGCGGCCGTCGCGTTGTTGTGCTTGAGCGTGCAAACAAAGTCGGCAAAAAGATCCTCATGTCGGGCGGGGGGCGCTGTAATTTCACCAACCTGCACTGTGACCCATCGCGGTTTATTTCGGCGAACCCCAATTTCTGTATTTCTGCACTAAGCCGCTATACGCAGTGGGATTTCATCACGCTGGTGGAGCAGCACGGCATTTCTTATCACGAGAAGACACTGGGGCAATTATTTTGTGATGACTCGTCGAAGGATATTCTTGATATGCTCAAGGCAGAGTGTATGCAGGCCGGTGTGGCAATCCGGACTGATAGTGACATTACCGGCGTAAGCAAGAACGAACACTTTGAAATTGCTTGTCAGGATGCCAGCTTCACAGCGGAATCGTTGGTTATCGCAACGGGTGGCTTATCAATTCCGAAGATGGGTGCCTCTGACTTCGGCTATGGCCTGGCGCAACAATTTGGCCTGAAGGTGCTGGAGACTTGCGCCGGCCTGGTGCCGTTTACCTTCTCAGGTGCGATGCATGAATTAACCGAACGCTTGTCTGGCCTGAGCATCCCTGGCTGCTTAAGTACAGCGAATGGCGAACAAGCTTTCACCGAAGGAGTTTTGTTCACACACAGAGGGCTCAGCGGTCCGGCTACATTAAGCTGTCAAGTTATTGGTGTCCCGGTGAAGAAATCCACCTGAACCTGTTGCCTGATGACGATGCTGTAACCCTGTTGTTGCAAGCCAAAGCGGAGCAGCCAAAAGCGCTGTTGCGCACTGTCTTGTTTGCAGTGCTGCCGCGAGCGCTGGTGCTGGAATTACAAGCATTGTGGTGGTTGACGCAAGCTGAATTATCCCTGACTGAGATCTCCGACAACATGTTGCGCACAGTCGCCGGCCACCTGAACAATTGGGTGTTAAAACCAGCTGCAACCGAGGGTTACCGCACGGCCGAAGTTACCCTGGGCGGTATCGACACCAACGAACTGTCATCCCGAACCATGGAAAGCAAGCAGCAACCTGGCCTGTACTGCATCGGCGAAGTTGTAGATGTCACTGGGCACCTGGGCGGGTTTAACTTTCAATGGGCCTGGTCATCAGCGCAGGCAGCGGGACAGGTTGTTTGAATCAGGCTTCTTTTTCATTTATGGAAGAGATACCTGATGTATTTATTGGTATCAGATTATAAATCCGGTACTTTGTTTAATCAGAACAATCACAAAAAGCATAAAGAAGATGGATAGAAACACAGCAGTAAAAATGGCGCAGCAAGCCATTAAGGCAAAAAACAAATGGCTGGTTGATGCGGTCCTCAAGATCAGGGCGGAGCGCGAGCAAAATCCACAGCCGCAAAAGTCAATTAATGATCTGCCGCTGATCGCGGTGACCTGTTCCACCGGCTGGGAGTGTTACGCCATTGTCGAGGAACTGACCAAAACGCTGCAGTTTCGAGTACGTGCTTTGTACCGCACCCCAGGTACCCAGGCGGCACAGCGCCTTGAAACATTGCTGGCAAAAACTGAGGCTGAGCATCCGGGCCTGCTGACCGTGCATCCCGGCGTCGACATGAACTCTGCAAAGAAGTTGACAGACGCATTCAAAGATTGCGATGGCGTCGTGTTGTATTGCACGGCGAACACTGCCAAGGCCGGCAAGATTACTAATCACGGTAACGACCCGGTGGGCGGTCGAATCGCATTCATGAAACAGGCCACGGCATCATTGGCAGCGCTCCAGGCCAACCCGTCGGTGCGGCAAGTGATTACCCTGGTGTTCCCGACCGATAAGGTGACCGGGCTTGCTGACGACACCGCACAAATACCCTGGTGGATACAGCAACGGCTGCTTTTTTCAGATTTTCTGCGCGCACAGGGTATCAATGTCACCTGTATCCATCGCCCGGCGTACTACTACGCAATGCATCGTGTGGACTACACCAACACAACCCAGCTGCGTGGCGATAGCGCCATGTCCAAAACCATGATCAAGGAAGACAACCTGTCTGGCATTAACAATCCTGATGTCATGGTCAACTGGGTGGACGTGCGTGATGTTGGTAAGTGGGCGGGCACCTGTTTTCAATATCCGGAAGTTTTTCTTAATCAAAACTTCTCAATGGCATCATGCGCGATGACCGGCAACGAGGCAGTCGCGATTGCCGAGCGCACCAACAAGCACGGCACAACTTTCAAATACAAACAGTTTCCGCTGTGGCTCATGAAGATGCTCAGCAAATTCACCGCAGAAGTGGTGTATCCACTGCGTTATGCCCAGTGGTACGGCAGCCATGCGAATGCCTACGACTTTGCCGGCAATGAAGACCTGGCCGATCTGGAAAAAATCCACCCACGCTGGACTTTCGAGAAGAAACTTGAGTCTTGGGGGATTACAGAAATTAAACCTGGAAAATAAAGGGTGTCAGGCCCCTTTTAGCTTAGGATACACAGCATGAGTGATCTACCTGTTTGTCCGAAATGTGATTCCAAATACGTCTACGAAGATGGCAGCCTGTATGTCTGCCCGGAGTGTGCCCACGAATGGGGCAAGGATGAGCCAGCCGAGAGTGAAGACAAGAAAGTGACCGATGCGAACGGCAACGCACTGAGTGATGGCGATACTGTCTCAGTGATCAAGGATCTCAAGGTCAAAGGCTCATCGGCGGTCGTTAAAGTGGGTACCAAGGTCAAGAACATCCGCCTGGTCGATGGTGATCATGATATTGATTGCAAAATTGCCGGTATTGGCGCGATGCAGTTAAAGTCAGAGTTCGTGAAGAAAGTCTAAGAACGAAAATAAATTACAGATTTTTTTACAGTCTCCTTACAATTAAGTACAAACTTGTTTGTCGTAAGAAAAATTGGTGTCTGACACTAATTCTCAGCGACGTGTAAATTAACCCAACAAAAAGGACAGGAAAATCGAACTTGTAGAATTCAAGTCAATGCTGGAAGCAGCCAGACAACAGCTGGAGCCGCAAAGGTTTCTATTTGTATTTCTGGATGCGGTATTGCCTGAGGAGCACACCCCCGAAGAAGCGTTTCTGTTCAGCCAGGGGCAGGGCGGACAGTTACAGCCTGTCATGAACCTGACCAAGGGGCTGGATGAACTGACGACCTTCGAAAACCTGGCAGCTGAAATTGCGCAACAAGAGCAGGATTGGCAGGTTGTGCTGGTGGCCTGTGTGTCCGGCGAGAAAGGCAAGGAGCCGACGGCTGAAGAAGTCGCGGGCCCATTGCAGGTGCTGGAACATACCATCCGGATGGGCGGGGACATCTCTGCCTACACCGCATTTGATCGGGATGGCGAGCATATCCAGTTTGGTTAGTGAGTAGTGGTGTCAGACACCACTTCTCTCACCCATTCTTAGCTGTTTTGAACAGCGGCCATAGTCCTGTACTGCCAGATTGAATTGGCGTCTTACAGGCTTTTTAGTAATTGGTGTCAGACACCAATTAACTAGTATCTAATCGCTGAAATCAGCCAGGCTCGCGTTCAGTGTTTCGCTGGGGCGCATAATGTCGCTGATAATGGCGAGGTCTGCGTGGTAGTAACTATTGTCTAACGCATCAATATGCTTACCCTGCACAGCTGCCAGCTCGCTGAGAATCTTTGTCTCGTTTTCTGCAAGAGTGCCGGCCAGCGAAGCAAACTGCGCCGCCAGTTCTGGGTCTTGGGTTTGCGCGGCGACTTCCTGAGCCCAATACAGGCCAAGGTAAAAATGACTGCCCCGATTGTCCAGCTCGCCGACTTTGCGTGACGGCGACTTGTTGTTTTCCAGCAGTTTTTCGATGGCTTGGTTGAGGGTGTTGGCCAGAATGGTTGCCCGACCATTATCATGCTGTAAACCCATCGCCTCCAGGGAAACGGCCAAAGCTAAAAACTCACCCAGCGAGTCCCAGCGAAGGTGGTTCTCTTCATGGATCTGCTGCACGTGCTTGGGCGCAGAGCCACCGGCACCCGTCTCGTACATGCCGCCACCTTTGAGCATAGGTACAATTGACAACATCTTGGCCGAAGTGCCCAGCTCCAGGATCGGGAACAGATCCGTCAGGTAATCACGTAGCACATTGCCGGTCACAGAAATGGTGTCGCGCCCGCGTATGGCGCGTTCCATGCTGCGGCGAATCGCTTCAACGTAAGTCATGATACGAATATCCAGCCCTTCGGTATCATGCTCCGGCAGGTAGGCATTGACCTTCTTGATCAATTCAATATCGTGCGGACGATTGCGGTCGAGCCAGAAAATAGCGGGTGTATCGGACTGGCGCGAACGGGTAACGGCCAGCTTGACCCAGTCACGTACGGGCTCGTCTTTGGTCTGACAGGCACGCCAGATATCTCCTTGCTTTACTTCATGTTGCATCAACACGTTGCCTGCGGCATCGACCACTCGCATCGTACCGTCGGCCTCGGCTTCAAAAGTCTTGTCGTGGGAGCCGTATTCCTCGGCCTTTTTCGCCATCAGACCTACATTGGGCACCGTGCCCATCGTGACCGGATCGAACGCGCCGTTGGTCTTGCAGAAGTTGATCATCTCCTGGTAGATCGTCGAGTAGGTGCTTTCCGGCATCACTGCCTTGGCATCTTTGGCCTTGCCATCGGGGCCCCACATCTTGCCGCTGTTGCGAATCATGGCCGGCATGGAAGCATCGACGATCACATCGCTGGGTACGTGCAGGTTGGTGATGCCCCGCACGGAATCAACCATCGCCAGCTCCGGACGATTTTCATAACAGGCGTGAATATCGTGCTTGATCTCATCTTGTTTGGACCGCGGCAACAATTCCATTTTTTCGTAAACACTGCTCAGCCCATTGTTCGGGTTGACGCCCAGTTCCTCGAACAACTCGCCGTACTTCTCAAACACGTCCTTGTAGAACACAGTGACCGCATGACCAAATACAATCGGGTGCGACACCTTCATCATGGTGGCTTTAACGTGCAGCGACCACATCACGCCGGAGTCTTTCGCATCCTGCAGGGTCTGCTCGAAAAATTCCCGCAACGCCACAATGCTCATACGCATACTGTCGAGTATTTCACCCTTTTCCAGGCTTAACTCTTTCTTAACTGTGACAGCGCCATCGGCGCCGACAAATTCGATCCGCACGTCAGTCGCTTTGTCTAACGTGATTGACTGCTCGGCGGAATAAAAGTCACCGTCGCGCATATAGTCTGCGTGCGTGCGTGAAGCCATGGACCATGCACCCATCGAGTGGGGGAACTTGCGTGCAAAATTCTTGACCGGGACGGCGGCGCGACGATCGGAGTTACCCTCACGCAAGACCGGATTCACCGCGCTGCCGAGGATCTTCGAGTAGCGCGCATGAATTTCTTTCTCTTCGGCGGATTGGGGGTCTTCCGGAAGGTCGGGCAGGTCATAGCCCTGAGATTGCAGCTCGGCA
>Ga0233413_10001415_pt1 | contig 10530 bp, 10 predicted proteins | sample Na_anoxic_6_MG_FD_189019 | JGI IMG/M metagenome (GOLD analysis project Ga0233413, IMG submission 189019) | Seawater microbial communities from Saanich Inlet, British Columbia, Canada - Na_anoxic_6_MG | ecosystem: Environmental > Aquatic > Marine > Inlet | place: Canada: British Columbia... | reverse complement strand
TTCCCGTCATCGAGGGCCAGCGCTCTGCTCAATGCGGCCTGCGCCTTCGGCACGTCCCCGGCTGTCGCTGCCGATGCACCGATCGCGAGAAGCCTTTGGAGTGACTGCTGATGAAGCTCCTGGGTGACCTCGATCGGATCGGCGAGGTAGCGGGCTAACATCCCATCCGGGTCGTCGATGCCCATCTCGACGAGAAAAGCACGCAAGGCCCGGGCCATCTCGGCGGCGCTTTGATACCGGTCCCCTGGGGCGCGGGCGAGCGCCTTGTTGATGATCCCCGCTAGCTCCGCCCCAATCGCGGGGCGCAACCGAAGCGGGTCCGGGTATTCACCCTCGAGCAGAAGCCTCAGCAAATGGTGGGGATTGCGGCCGACGAATGGCAGACGCCCCGTCGCGCAAAAGTAGAGCACGGTCCCTAGCGAAAAGACGTCGCTGCGCACGTCGCAGGTTCCCCCCTCGACTTGCTCCGGCGCCATGTGACCGGGGGAACCGAGGATCTGGCCGGTCACGGTGAACGTGTGGGTGTCGACCATGTGCGCGATACCGAAGTCGGTAAGCTTCACGCAACGGTCTTCGTGAATGAGGACGTTCTCGGGCTTCACGTCACGGTGAATGATGCCTTTGGCGTGCGCCTCGCTGAGTGCGTCGGCGAGCTCGAGCCCGACGCAGACCGCAATCTCGGGAGGCACATCTTTGTGCTTCAGGACGAAGTCCTTCAGCGTCGGACCAGTGAGAAGCTCGGCCGCGATGTAGGTCTCGTCGGACGCCTCACCGCTGTAGTCGTAGATCTCGAGGATGTGAGGATGCCGCAGCTTGGCAACGCTCTTGGCCTCGCGCGTGAACCTGGCTCGCGCTTCGCTCGTTCGCTGCAGATGCGGGTGCAGCACCTTGAGGGCAACGAATCGGTCGAGTGAGCTATCACGCGCTCGGTAGACCGTGGCCATTCCACCGTGGCCAATCTCGTCGAGGACCTCGTACTTCTCCAGCTTGCGTAACATCTGCCCGGGAATTTCGAGGATATCAGGTTCGGGGGGCACCGCCCCATCCTTCTATAGGGGTTCGAGCGTGGCGGGAACGCAGAACTCGAAATCGTTTCGGCTACTGACGCCATCATCGCCACCCGCCACCACAAACGCACCGCTTTCGAGCACCACGGCACCAGCGCCAGCACGCGCGGTATCGAGCTCGAGGAGCGGGGCGATCTCGACCACGCCGCTAGGCCAGCGCACCTCTTCCACGAGCCGGGAGTCGGTTCCGCCGATGAGAAGCGTACTGTCCTGGGGCAGAAGCGCTTCCTGTCGCGCGGTAGACCACGTTGGGCCCGTGGCCTGCACGCAAGCATCAGGACATCCGGTGAACTCAATGGTGTCTTGCCGAAGCGTGTCCGCATCGTCGACGCCACCGAGCAAGAGCGCTCTGGACTCGCCGTCGCCGGCGAGAACCCCGCCCTCGCGCACTCCGTCCATCAACGAGGTGACGAGCTCCCCAATGCTCTCGCCCTCAACAAGGATCTCGGCGTCGCCAACCTGATTGCCGCCCACCACCAGCACATCGGTGCCCATTGCTACTGCAACGGGACCCGATCGCGGCTCACGTAGCTGTAGCGACGTGAGCTCGGCGTCACGCTCGACGAGCGTCACGCCCGACTGCGGTGCACCCTCGACTTCGCCGCCAATGACGATGGCAGCGCGGAGGCCCGGGACGGAGATGAGCGCCGAGCGCGGCCCCGCCCCCGCGTGCAAGCCGACGACCGGCGTTGTTCGATTGTCCCTATCGGCCATATCAAAGACAAAGGGTGCTGCTTCGGCGGGCATTACCAAGATCTGGGTTTCATCGATCGAGACGGCGCGGGTCTCCCCGAACGGATCGAGGTCTTTGTTGAGATCGTCGAGCGTATTGGTGTTGGAGTCCCACTCGAGCGCGTCGAAAAACTCCAGCTGAGCTTCGGCAGACGTACCGCCCGCGAGCAGGGCAAACTGACCCGAGAGGACCATTCCAAAGTGGGCACGGCGCGCCTCCATGACGTTGAAGGCAACCCTTTCGCAAGAGCTGGGAGCCGCCGCGACCATCCTGATGAACGCTCTCGTGTTCACTGGTACGAAGACTGGGGGCGCGGTCAGCAGACTGTCGGATGAGCCGCTGAGCTCGACTCGCAGGCGCGTTGGCCAGACGAACGCCTGAAACTCAATCGCTGCATCGAAGCTTCCGTCGATGATGGGGAACTCGAAGGGTTGCTGGTCGAGCTCTCCCTCTTGAATGACGATCCGAAGGGTGTCCGCATCGGTGCCCTGCACCGGATTACCGTTGTCACCATCCACGATGCGAACATCGAACACAGTGCGTGCAACGTCCTCTTGGCAGGCAAGAGCGCCAGAGCACAACAATCCAAGCAAAACCAGGCGAATGAGCACGGCGGGAGGTTGCTTCAGGGCCTTGGAGCAAGCAAGTAGAGAAGCGCCGTGTGGGCCGAACGCGTTGCTTCGATCGATGAGCTGTCCGTCGCGCGACGTTTGAGCGCGGAGTCCGGGTTCGCCTGGCTGGATTCAAATCGAAGTGAGTCCACAGACGGACGCTATTCGTTCCTTGCGGCGTGGCCGTCGGAAGAGATCCGAGTCGAGTTCGGTGCCAAGGCGCCGTTTGCGGCGCTTCGTGGTGTCGGCCGAGGTACCAGCGAGGCGAACCCCCAGGGCCTCAAGCCAAGCGAGGTGCCGGCGTGGATTGGCTACATCGCCTACGACGCGTTTTGGTCGGCCCCGGCTCGAGGACAACCGCGGTTCGACCGAAATCACGCTCCGATCATGTTGTTCCGGCGCTACCCGGCCCTGCTGGCCATCGATCATGAAGATGGGGAAACGTGGGTGCTCGGCGACGATCGCGGCGCCGTGAAGGCGTTTCGCGCGCGTTTGGAGAGGCTGACCGATCGAAAATCGTCGCTCCCTTCGGTCGGCGCCATCGACGTGGACGATGCGGCAACCCATCGCGAGGCGATCAAGAAGGCGCTCGACTACATCGGTATGGGCGAAGTGTACGAGGTCAACGTCGCTAGGCGCTGGTCCGCGTCGTTCGAAGGCAATGCGCTCGAGCTCTGGCAGGCGATGCGCGTAGCTAGCCGGGTGCCGCTCGGGATGTTTCTCGATGGCGGGGACCACGCGGTTCTGGCCTGCACCATGGAGCGATTCATCCATTGGGATGCGAAGAGCAAGACGCTGGTGACACGCCCGATCAAGGGGACGATTCGGCGTGAGGCGACCGACGACGGAGCCTCGCAACGCCTGCGGGCCGACCCAAAGGAGCAGGCCGAGCACTCGATGATCGTCGACCTCATGCGAAACGACCTCGGCCGCGTCGCACAGACCGGGACCGTCAAAGTCGACGCGCCGCTGATCGTGGAACCGTTCACGGGCCTCTATCACCTCGTGAGCACGGTGAGCTGTACCACCCGGCCTGAAGTCTCACTCGAAGCCGTCCTCGAAGCGACGTTTCCGCCGGGAAGCGTTACCGGAGCCCCTAAAATTCGCGCGCTCGAGATCATCGAAGAGCTGGAGCAGCATCCGCGCGGCGTCTATTGCGGCGCACTTGGTTTCATCGACCACGACGGGGGGCTCTCGCTCGCCGTCGCGATCCGCACAGCAACCGTCGCCGAAGGCCGGGTATGCTACTGGGCGGGCGGGGGCATCGTCGAAGCCAGCGACCCGGATCGCGAGGTCGCTGAAACCGAGCTAAAAGCGAAAGTGTTCCTGGACGCTGTCGCAATGCTGCAGGGAGATGCACGAACATGAGTGACCCCATCGAAGACGTTCTCGACTTCTGGTTTGGCGAGGTCAACGAGCTCGGCTGTTCGAGCCCGGAACATCGAAAGCGATGGTGGACGAAGTCCGACTCGTTCGACGAGGCGATCAAGTCACACTTCCTGAGCGACTACGAAGCGGTCATAGCGGGCGACCGCGAGATGTGGCGAAACACGGCGCGTGGCGCCCTCGCCTACATCATCGTGCTGGATCAGTTCTCGCGAAACATGTTTCGCGGGACCCCGGAGATGTTCGCGGCGGACGAGCTTGCGCGCGAGGCTTGCCGCGAAGGCCTCGACGCGGGCTTCGATGCCGAGCTCGCCTTCGACGAGCGCGTCTTTTTCTACCTGCCGCTGGAACACAGCGAATCAATGGACGACCATCAACGCTGCCTCGAGGTTTTCGGGAACCTCGTCGAGTGCGCCCCCGAACCACTCGCAGCCGATGCTAAAAACTACCTGGACTATGCAAAGGCTCACCTGGCGATAGTCCAGCGATTCGGCCGATACCCGCACCGCAACCAAACGCTCGGTCGCGCCTCCACCCCAGAAGAAGCCGAGTTCCTCAAAGAACCCAACTCCTCCTTCTAGCCCGAAAAAGGGGTCTGACCCCTTTTCTTAGTCGAGCTTCTTTTGTAACAAGGCCCCGTCAATGCTCGAAGCTCTGCACGTTGTCCTCGATCTCTCGATTGCCGTCTTCATTGCGGGAGTGCTGTTTGCCGCTGGCCTCGAAGTAACTTTCGACCAGGTGTTGACCCCGCTCAAGAACCGCGCGCTCGTGAGCCGGGCCCTGCTTGCCAACGTCGTGCTCGCTCCGTTGATCGTCTACGGCATGAGCGTCTTCTTTCCCCTGGAGCGCCCATTCATGATCGGGGTCTTGCTGTATGGCTTCGCCGCAGGGGCTCCGTACACGCCGAAGCTCGTCGCCGTCGCCGCGGGCGATGTGCCGAACTCGATCGGCCTCACGATGTTGCTCACCATATTGACGATCCTCTACATGCCGATGATCCTGCCCTTCTTGGTGCCCGGGACGGAGATCGGGATCTGGGAGATCGCAAAGCCACTTCTCTTGCAGATGTTCGTTCCGTTGGTGATTGGGCTCAGCATCCGGCATTTCAGCGAGAAGACGGCTGCCAAGGCCCACAAGCCGGCGAACGTCATCGTCAATCTGTCGCTCCTGGTCTTTCTAGTCCTTGCCGTGATGCTTCATCACGAAGACCTGGGCGCGACCTTCGGAACGGGCGCGGTCACTTCGGCGATTGTGCTCACCCTCGTCACGTTCGGGCTCGGCTACCTGCTCGGAACCGACGGTAAGAAGGGCAAGGCCACGCTTGGTTTGGTCACGACGGCCCGTAACATCGGCGCGGCGGCCACAATCGCAACCGCGAACTTCGGCGACGAGCCGAAGGTCTTGTTTACGATCGCGATTTGCATGTTCGTTGTCTTCGCCTTGGCATTTCCGATGGCGAAGCTCTATTTCCATAAGCGGCTCTCGATGCAGTAGAGTGCCGCTGCGGACGCAGACGCAATAGGAAGCACCGATGAAGTTTCAGCTATCGATCATGGCAACGACCGCCCTCCTCATCGCCTCGGGGTGCGCCAAAGACGGGGCGGCGCCCTCTTCGCAAACCGCGACGGAGGCGGTGACGCCCAAGGAGGCGACCGCCATCGCCGAAGAGGCCTACATCTACGCGATTCCGATGATGGAGAACTATCGGACGATGTATGTCCAGGCCATCGACAGGACCGCGCCTGGGTATGGCGCCCCGTTCAACGAGTTTGCACACAAGACGGAGCTTCTTGGTCCGGAGTTCAAGGACATCGTTCGTCCCAACAACGACACGATGTATTCCTTTGCTTGGCTGGATCTCCGAGCCCAACCGATCGTGATCACCGTTCCCGAGATCAAAGATCGCTACTACTCGGTGCAACTGGTCGACATGTTCACCCACAACTTCGGCTACATCGGGACACGCGCAACGGGCACCGAAGCCGGAAGCTACGTCGTTGCGGGGCCGCAGTGGGAAGGAACAAAGCCAGGTGATGCCAAAGCGGTCTTCCACAGTGAGAGCAACTTCGTCTACTGCATCATTCGAACCGAGGTAGACGGGCTCGACGACGTTGCTGCTGTCGTGGAGCTTCAGAAGCAATACCGCCTCACCGCGATGAACGTGTTTCTCGGTCGCTCCCGAGTTCCCGTCGCTGCGGGGATCACGTTTCCAGCATACGACCCCAGTAAGGCCAAGTCGGCCGCGTTCATCGACCTGCTCAATTTTCTTCTGATGCAAGTCGTGATTGTGCCCGAGGAGCAAGAGCTCATGAGTCGCTTCTCTGCAGTTGGCATTCAAGCGGGAGCGCTTTCCGCTTCGCTCGCTCTGACCCCGGAGCTGCGGGATGCCGTCGACGCCGGAGTTGGCCAAGGGGTCATGGCGATCACCCAGGCGACGCAGGACCCAAGCCAGATCGAAGGCGTCACGGCGCGCGTGGACCATGGTTGGCAAGGAGTCGACGGTATGTTCGGACCCGGCACAGAAATGCGGACCAAGTACCTGGTCCGCGCCGGGGCCGCCCTGCTGGGTCTCTATGGAAACGACGCCGACGAGGCGTACTACCCGGTCGGGAATGCCGACGCTTCAGGCAATCGGTTCGATGCGTCGAAACACAGCTACGCGATGCGCTTCGAGAAGAACGAGCTCCCACAGGTCGACGCGTTCTGGTCGATGACCATGTACAGCCTCCCGGACCAGCTCATGGTGGCCAACCCGATCAACCGCTACTCGATCGGCGACCGCAGCAAGCTGCGTTACGGCGAGGACGGCTCGCTGACGATCTACGTCCAACACCAATCGCCCGGGAAAAAGAAGGCGAGCAACTGGCTCCCCGCGCCCGATGGGCCCTTCTCTCTCCAGTTCCGGATGTACCTGCCCAAGCCCGAAGCGTTGGATCCGCTCTACCTGCCGCCGCCGGTGGATGCGTCGAAGTGACGCAAGTCAGCTAGTCCGATATCCACTCCGGCAAGGGCTCACTCTTACGGACGAACGAGATCGCGTTGGTTCCGGAACGGCCCACCATGACGGCTTCGATCAGCGGTGCGTGCGTGTCTCTGGTCCCGGCATGCCACTCGACGATGAAGTTCGCGCCGGAGCCGCCGGTTACGTCATGTCGCTCGACCAGAAACTCGATCGTTTGCAGCGGGTCGAGCTTGATCAATTGATCGACCGGCTTCTTCGAGAGCTTCCCGTCCGTATCGTAGTACTCCACCGCGCTGACGTACACCGGCCGCTTTGGATCGACGTTGCGAATGCTCAGCGTAGCTTCGAGGAGATAGGGGCGACCGCCGTCGTAGTAGATGTGGGAGTAGACCGGGACATAGGCGGCCCGATGTACCGGCAGCGATCGAGCGGAAACGTCCGCGGCCGCGTAGGCGTCCAGATTTGGCGGCGTGTATGAGCGCGGCGGGTCGTACCGCACGGTGTCTTCGATCGCGTGGAGCCGCTCCTCGGTATTTGTCCGGCTGTGGGTGTACACGAAGGCCATGAAGGCGATTGCAAGCAAAATGAGCACGCGGACGCCGTGCTCGGTGAACCAAAGGAACCACTCCGGGTATTTCTGATCGTCGCTCACAGTAACGCTCCCCAACTGTTCGGTTGGCCTGGGTATCGCACTATTGGCAGTCCTCCCGCAAGTCTTGGCGGCCGAACCTTGAGGGGGCGCGCATGCGTGTTATGAGGAGACTCGCTCCCGGGTCGTCTAAGGGCAGGACAACAGGCTTTGGACCTGTGAATGGTGGTTCGAATCCACCCCCGGGAACCAGCTTTCATCATGCGAACCTTCTCGAGCCTCACCGTCATCTTGCTGGTCGCCTCGCTCGGAACGAGCTGCAAGAAGAGCGACAGCTCCCGAGCCACCGCCACTCCGGAATCTGCGGCGCTCGGCCTGGACTGCGACCACGACCTCAAGTCCAGCGCGGTCGTCAAGCACAGTTGGCCGTACCCCGCTGACCATCGAAACCTCCGCTGGGGCGACCATTACAAGAAAATGAAGCTCAAGCTGAAGCCAACGCACGCGGCATTCGTGACGGCCACGGTGACGTGGAAGAAGGGCGAGCTCATCGCGGTGGAAGACAGCGACGTGCTGATCACGAAGCCGCGGCGCCTAGTCGCCAAGCGGGACCTCACGGTGAAGCGTCAGGTCTGGGAGCAGGGCATCCAGGTGGAACGAACGTACCTGGCCGTTGCGCAAGGCGAGATCGGCTCCTTCTTGTTCTACAATTCTCGCGGCATGTGCATGGTCGGAACGGAAGCAGGCCCGGGCTGGACACCATGCACCCTGGACGACGCGTTCGAAGGACTCAGTGCGGAGCAGCCGAACGCGTGTGAGCAGGTCTGGTGGGTCAAGGTTCGAAAGAGCCGGGTCGATCAAGGCTGGATGCCGGTCACGCCAGGGCTCATGAAGCGGGTGGCACCGCCGACCGACGCAGCCAAATGAACGTCTCCTGATTGCCCTTCGGCCCAGTGATCACGCTGTCCGCTTCGGCTACCAGCTCGAAACCCAACTTCTCCGCGTCCGCAATCAGAATGGCAATGGCTCTGCGCCGGAGCTCCGGATCGCGCACCACGCCGCCTTTGCCCACCTTGTCTTGCCCAACCTGAAATTGGGGTTTGACGAGCGCGAGGACCTCGCCACCTGTTCTCAGGAGCGCATGTGCGGCAGGCAGAAGCTTCTCGAGGCCGATGAACGACGCATCGATGACCACGAGGTCGAGCACCTCGGGCAAGTCGCTTGCTTTCAAGTGCCGCGCGTTGGTGCGCTCCATGACCACGACGCGATCGTCTTGTCGGAGCTTGTTGTGCAGCTGCCCATAGCCCACGTCGATTGCGAAGACCTTCCTCGCCCCGCGTTGAAGCAAGCAATCCGTGAAGCCGCCGGTCGATGCCCCGAAGTCGGCCACCGTCTTGCCAGCGGGGTTGTACTCAAACGCGTCGAGGGAACCCGCGAGCTTGACCCCGCCCCGTGAAACATAGGGGTGATCCGGCTCCCGCACCTCGAGCGGACCCTCCTCGTCGAACGTTTCACCGCTCTTTTCCACGCGTCGGCCTCCTGCGAAAACCTTGCCCGCGAGGATCAGCGCCTGCGCTCGGGCCCGCGACGGAGCGAGGCCTCTTTGCGTCAACAACACATCAGCGCGGACCTTCGGCACGCGGCAAGATTGGACTAACTTTCTTTGAAAAGCGAACGGCGGTATCTTGTTCCCATGTCGCGCAACGTGCTGTTCCTTCTCGGCGTCGGCTCCATCGGCTGGGCGCTGCTTTGTCTCTTCGCTGGCTCGATCATGCCGGACTGGATGGGGCTCACCGGCGCTCAGCACGGCGAGCTCTACATCGAGTCGATTGCGGTCAACGTGGGGCTTTGGTCCGCCCTGGGCGCATTCGCTCTTTTCGGTGCCGTATTTCAGCGCCTGAGATTGGCGGCGGCCCTGGCCTTCGTCGTATGCGGAGCCGGGTTCGCGGGCGGTCGAATCCTCGCCATGGTCCAAGGCGCGAAACCCGGGGCGTACACCGGCATCGTGCTCGCCTTGGAGGTTGCGATCATCGTGGCCGCATCCGCAGCCTACATCTCGGAGAAGACACGCATCTCACGCGAAGCAAAAGAGCAGAAGCGGGCCGAGAAGGCAGCCCTAGAAGCCGCCCTCGCCGCTGAACACGCAGAGCGAGCCGCAGCGCTCCCACCCGCCACAATCCAACAGCCGTAACCCCAAAAGGGGTCTAGAAGGGGATGTCGTCGTCGCCGAAGTCGTCGGCTGGAGGAGCGCTGCTCCCGCCGCCGCCGCCACCGCCGCCGCCGCCGCCGCCGCCGCCGCCGAAGTCACCGGGGGCTCCGGAGTCGCGGCCGCGGCCGCTGCCCACGAGGACGATGTTCGTTGCGACGATTTCGGTCGAGTTGCGCTTGTTGCCGTCTTTGTCTTCCCACTGGCGGTACTGGATGCGGCCCTCGACGCAGATGCTGCGACCTTTGGAAAGGATGTTGTTGAGCGCTTCGCCGCGCTTGCCCCAGACGGTGACCGTGTGCCAGTCCGTGCGTTGTTGACGCTCGCCGGCTCGGTTCATGTAGGACTCGGTCGTTGCCAAGCGAAGGCGCAACACGCCTTGCCCGTTCTGGGTGTACTTGAGCTCCGGGTCAGCACCCAGGTTCCCAATGAGCATCACACGATTCAGGCCTTCTGCCATGGCTCCCCTCTTCTCCTAGCCGCGATCGACGGCGGCGAACATACGCGGCCTTGCGCCCGGGATCAATGACCCGAGTCAATGGCCAGTGGCCTCGCTCTGCATGCGAAGCACGATTGCTAGCTCATCGGTCAATTCCCGCCGACGGTGCTCGTAAAAACCTGGCCCAATCGCTTCGGCCTTACACTGGCTTTCCAACGAAGCGATCTCGTCGAGCAGCTCGACGCGGCGGTCCTCTCGGACCCTGGCCATGATCGCCGTCCGGTCCAGGGGGCGAAAAAGAAGCCAGATTCCCAAGAACAAGAAGATCGCGGCGATCGCCGCCGCAAAATAGGGTAGCGGGCCGCCCCCAGGGATGCCCCGGATGTGGATTCGGAGGGGATCGATAGGGGCGTCGCCCGGACGCCGCATCATGCCGGCGACCAAGAAACGCCGGTCGCCGCCCTCGTGCACCCGCGCCACCTGAAATCCCTCGACCTCCATCGTCATGCCGTCGACGTAGTCGCTGATGACCTGGTA
>Ga0233413_10001408_pt1 | contig 10568 bp, 9 predicted proteins | sample Na_anoxic_6_MG_FD_189019 | JGI IMG/M metagenome (GOLD analysis project Ga0233413, IMG submission 189019) | Seawater microbial communities from Saanich Inlet, British Columbia, Canada - Na_anoxic_6_MG | ecosystem: Environmental > Aquatic > Marine > Inlet | place: Canada: British Columbia... | reverse complement strand
ATAAGCGCCTAGATACTCATAGGTTTTGGCGGGAATGGTCTGCAATACGCATCATCTCCATTCCTGTGATGGTTGTTCAGTGCAGAACGTACATGATTAGATTTAAGATATGCGCCTAGATACTCATAGGTTTTGGCGGGAACCGAACAAGCGCATTCATCGGCATCCCGTCGATAGATGGGCACTGGTGGTGGTTAGTGATTCTTTATTCACAATTGAAATATGAGTCCTCCGTCTGGCTGACGTTCTAGTAATTGACTGGTTCGCGCCCCTCGTTAGGGTTAGGGAATCCTACGTAGGAACACGTAGGCATTTGGTACAAACAAGTTGCGCAGCGCATCATCTTCATTCCTCCATTTTGATGCCAACCTCCGACAAAGAAGACCAATGACAAGCTCAACACTTGCTACGGTTGTCGAGTGGTGCATGATCAGCCTTATAATTTTTAGTAGTGGCATCTCACGAAGTGTTTCAAACCATTATATTTCCTTGTTGTGCCCTATTGATATTCTATTATAATCATAATGACTGACATGGCTCCTTTTGTTGCAGTCGTGCTCAAGGACAGGGTCATGTCTGATTTGATATCAGAATTGAATTTGCTTAGAGCCTGGAAGCACGATTCTGAGGATGTTAAGATCACTGGTCCTGACTGTAAACCTATTTATGCCCGTGGTAATCTGAAGAAAGATGGGTCAAATTATAATAATGAAGCTTTCAATGAACCCATGTGGAAAGTGAGACTGAGCCTTCTTAAAATGTGCCCATTGAGAGATTCTAACGTAGAAGTTTGGGTGAATGATTTTAGAATTTGCTCTGCACCTGATTTCTCTGGCTTTTGTGCTGTACTGAACAATAGGGGATCTTTGACTTGGCAAAATGGACCAAGAGATAACATTCAGTATATGGTGCATGCTGCATTAGATGGTTGGACAGAAGATTCCCCTCGATAGATGGGCACTGCTGAACATTGTGCGTCCATTCATCGACGGGCGGCCGATAGATGGTCGCTGTCACCTGTGATGCGAAGGCTGGTTCATGTCATCTATTGGCTTCCCCTCGATAGATGGGCACTGCTGAACATTGTGCGTGCCCATCAATCGGCGTGCCATCGATAGATGGGCGCTGGCGATGGTTTGTGATGAGTGGTGCACAATTGGCTACATACATGAATGGGTTGTGCGGTGATCTATTGGCTTCATGTTGATAGATGGGTACTGGTGACCATTGTGCGTGCCCATCCATCCCGCCATCAGCGCCCATCCATCGACGCGCCGCCGATAGATGGTCGCTGTCACCTGTGATGCGAAGGCTGGTTCATGTCATCTATTGGCATCCTGTCGATAGATGGGCACTGCTGAACATTGTGCGTGCCCATCAATCGGCGTGCCATCGATAGATGGGCGCTGGTGATGGTTTGTGATGAGTGGCGCACAATTAGCTACATACATGAATGGGTTGTCCCCATGTATCGGCGGAAGGTCGATAGATGGGCACTGGTGAGGGTTGTTCAGTCCAGAAGTTGCATTATTAGATTATCACTGCTCGTGCCCAACCATCGGCGGCCTATCGATAGATGGGCACTGGTTATGTTTTGCAATGAACGGCACGTCGGTAGAATGGCACTGATGATGGTTATCAATCAAGTTACGCGTGATTAGATTTGAGATATGAGCCCTCCGCCTGGCCGTAGTTACTCATTGGGTCGGATAGGAATGCACATCAAACTCGAATGCCAACCATGTACGTCATCATTGAAGTGCCATAAATTCGACACTCGATGAATTGGCCTCCGACACATGGGCACACGTGAGCATAATATAGTAATTCGTCCGCAAACTGGCATACCGAACGCATTTCGGTCGTTATTCACATTCCACCAATCACATAGCTGCTCCAATCCTGGTATTCAATGAGTGATAGCGACAGCGACAACAATGCCATGAGTGATAGCGACAGCGACAACGATGCCTTCACATTTCGAACGGCGCTCGGAGTTTTGGGTGTAAAGGAAGTTGACTTGCCTTGGACCTTTTTTAGAGATCGAGGGATGTTGGATCTGCACGAGTACAAGTGGTTTAATACCAATGTGTACAACAATCTCAACGGACTTTACCGGCGGAAACTGTATGAGACACACACAGACAAAGGGGGATCTCATTGCGATACACCGTTGTTTATGCGGGTAAGGCAAGCATGGAAAACGTTGAGACTAGGTTACGAACCGCCAATCATCATTGACTTGTTCGAGGATGATAGTGACGATGAAGATGACATTGACGATAGTGAAGATAACCCTGACGATGGTGAAGATGAAGATGATAGCGACGATGAAGATGGCATGGATGACAGTGAAGATGAAGATGACACAATCAATCAACAAGATGACCTATCGGAGCCTCATAAGTCAATAAATCTCCCTTCCAGCGGGCATCGTTATGGACAAACAGTTTGCGTTGTGCCTCAGAAAGCGACAAAGCCACATGACAGCACGCAGTGGGATCATATTGTGGGGTGTGATCTCAAAAAGGGTTATTGGTTCTTGGGAGAAATTATTCACATTCGAGTGGAACTGGATGAGAGGGGGGATCATTTAACCCTTTTTCACGCGAGATATGACGATGGAGATGAAGAGGACTACACTCTTGATGAACTGATCGCATTTCAGACGCATAAAAACTGCACTTCGGTTGCGGGGAACAAGGGGTACAAATTCTGGAAAAGATTTCTTCTTCCTGGGGCAATTACTAAGATCCATTTCGCCAAGAATGAGAGAGGTGAGATCCCTGTCATGTTGCGTAGATATTTATCGCAGCACACCAAAGGTTACACTTTTGCTACTTTGCTCAACGTTTGATTCATGTTTCTACAAAGGGCCTCTTTTTCAATGTTCGTTCGAAGGGCTGGATGTAGACGTTTTCCTCAACTTAGACGAGCTTCAGCAATGCCGCAAACGAGCGAAGAAGAGTGGAAGTGGTTGCCAATGTGAGAACTGCCTGAAAACAGATTGCAAGCGTTGTAGATTCTGTAAGGACAAGGTTTCAAATGGTGGACCGGGGACACTAAAACAGCGGTGCGAAGCACGTACACCATGTTTGTTGAAGAAGGGGAAGTCCAAATAGCTAGGATTGGGCCACAATCTCCAAGACGGGCGTGAAGTCATGGACGAAAAATCAACTCAAAATGCTTGAAAGCAGTGATTAGGTTAGGTTAGGTTAGGTAGGGTTAGGTGTTTCTAGTTTTTGACTGGTTAGTGCCCATACATCGTTTGCCCGTCGATAGATGGGCACTTGTGATCAGCTGCTTGTGATGATTGTGCTAAGTGGTGCACAATTGTACTTCTTTTTTGATAAGGCTTTCTCGAGTCGCATTTTGTTTGGGAATCAGTAACGTCTTGAGTCCCATTCGGGACAGGACAGACCTTAGTCCCACTTTGAGTCACGTTTCACCTCTGAGAGTCAGAGATGCGACTAGAAAATAGAATAATCTCAGCCACACGATCGTGTGGCTCATAATATTAAATTATCTTGCCTATCGTACGTTTCGCACGCACCGACAGGTTGATTCACCACTACGCCAGGGCAAGAGCTCGAGATTTGCACCAAGCAATCCCGAGCATCTTTGCCCCTCTCCTCTGCACGATTTTTTGAGCAACAAAGTGCGTGCTTCTTCACGGGCTCCGCCCGCCCACCGCCATCATGGTAACCCCGATCACGAGGTTCGTTGACTCGCTCGACCGCTTCCCAGATCGAACGATCGCCGCCCCGGATGCTGCCGCTGACGCCGATCCTTCGATCAACACCGGAATCTTCACGATTCGACATTCCGGTGATGGCGATGTCTACCACTATTGGTCCGACAACGCCGCCGATCTTGAATCCTTCCATCGAGACCGCCTCGCCCCCGGCTACGACGAGTTCTTCTGGACCCCCTTCTCGGGTTGTCCAGACGATTGGACTTCGTTCGACGACGACGAATACGAGCAACATCCCAGTGAACAATGGGCAGCCCGGCGGAGTGACGAAACCTTCGTCTCTCGCCGAGCGGGAACTGCAAATCTTTATGGCGGGAACTGCCCAACTATCTGTCAACTTGAAGATTTTTTGTCAAGATTTTGAACAATTGACGGCATTCTACTAATAGACTCATAAAATACGTTTCAACTCAAATCGAAATCAAATATGTCAAGAGGTGACGAAGCCACAGATCCGCCATGGAAGAAGATCAAGTCCATGCCCCCTGATCTAATTGTGTCAGTTGGTTCAGGCCAGTCAAAACAGGAATTCGAGTGTTACAAAGTTGTACTCTGCTTCGCGTCCGATTTCTTCGATTCGGTTCTTTGCCCGCGCATGAAAGAGGGAACATTGAGTAAGATAGAATTCCCAACCAGGGACCCCAGAGAATGGAAGCTCTTCTACGAGTTTATTCATCCTGCAATTATCGGGATGATGTTCCGTGATGAGATCAACGAAGAAAATGTCTTGAAGCTCCTCCCATGGTTTCATGAGTTTGAAATGAGTGACGAATTAGAAGAGTGTCGTCAAATCGAGATGAGGAGAATCGATGCCGAGATCAAACGCAACAAAGATCAATCGCAGAAAATACGAAGTTTGGCGAGTCCGTCCAAATGAGTGACGAAGTAGAAGAGTGTCGTAGGAGAGTGTCATACAAAGTACAAAATCAAAACAGGGCCATGACAGTAGAGAGTAACACTTCTATTTTAACGGTTAATTGATTATGTTAGTCAATCGCCGGTGCGAAGGCACCCTAACCTGAGGTGGAATTTAACTCATAAAATAGAAAGAAGGTAGATTTATCCATTGGATACGCTTCCATTGTCTCATAACATTTTGGCAAGTGAGAACACCTCATCAACTGAGTTGCATATAATCGCCCCTTTGATCAACATGCCAGACGAGAAAATCCAATGGTTCATATTATTTATTGTTTGGATTTGTTCCATAACATTTTTGATTATCTCATATCAGACTAGAACAGTTTTAATGAAGCAATGCTCAAAATGCCACAGAAACTTGAATCAGACCAGCTTCAGCCGAACACAATGGAAAAAGAACCAACAAATAAGAAGTTGTTTAGACTGCACAGGGGCTGTGATCAATGGATACATCCCAACATCATCACTAATATCCCCAGCATATCTGAAATGCCTCATCAACAATACCACAGTACAAGACTTGCATGATCTACCAAAAATGACAAATTCGGTTCCATATTCATTTTCGAACTTCAGCGACAGTGATGTAGTCAAAGTACCATTTGTGTTCACTTCACATAATGTGACTGTAATGGTCAGTTTATCAGCGAAATTTGTCCGATCCTTCATCAATGAATATGCAACGAGCAAAGGATCCAAAGAATTGGCTATGGACGACATCAATGGTTTGGTATTCAAGCACTTTGCTGTTATAAAGATGCTGCGCGCTTTTGCGTTGAAATGCTGCACCTGTGCAAAACCTGCCACATCTGTAAATGGAATTATAAAACATGTAAGAATGACGGGCTTGCCTGGAGTCAAACATGCTCAAGAGAGTCTTTCTGGTGATGAGTTCGGTACATTCATAATGCGTAATGATCGTGCTGTTTGTGACAGAAAAAGTTGCATAGATGATGCCACTTTTGAAATAAAAAGGGGGGAAGTATCATCTTTAGATGATCTTCAGCTGAATGTTGACGTCGGTGGAGACTTACTCCTAGCAGATTTCACTCCAATTCCATTTTTATTTCCAAAATTGAAGAAAAGGGTCAATGTGCCAATAGAGTACAGTGATCTCGCTACAATGGATCCGTATATGGGGTTTCCGCATCATTGGACTAAAGAGAAAGCCATAATGTTGGGGTTTGTGGGTGAAAACATACCCAACCCCGGTGATGATTTACCAGTCAGGAAGTATTATGATGCCGCTATAGTTAAGGTCCTCCTTTCATTTGAACCGAAACTGAAATGTGAGATCTGTCGCGAGTCCCATGCAGATGGATTCACATTTGGAATGAGCTTTGTCAGAGGTACAGATGGTGGCAAAGGTTATGTAGTGATGAGTAGGGGAGAAAAGTTGGTATGTCGAAATGATTCCTGCAAGGCAAAAGCACATAGGATACAGCGACGAGATGACAAGAAACTTGGAAATGAGGCTTGTGGTTATTGTGGCCTCACTACTGATTTCATCAAGTTGATGAGGTGCTCTGCGTGCAAAAGAGTGTACTACTGCAGCAATGAGTGTCGTGACAAGAATTCACATATGCATAAGCCGCTGTGCAAGGAGATGAGAAAGAATAGGAAGGTCAGGTCATTGAAGAATGCCTCATAATTTTTCAAGCCGCCGAAGGAAGATTTGCGGGAAAAGGATAAAAGATGGAGTTTTCAAATAATGCTGCCATCGTTTCAGATGAAGAATCTAGTGAGAACGGTAAAGATTTCCTCAAGATTATGAAAAATATTGCAGACAAGTTAGAGTCAACAGATGTGCTTAGGGTTAGGGTTAGAAAGGGATATTTCCTATTATGGACGGTTTATAGATTATTACATTGAGAAGAGTGTAGTTAGATTTCCTATTCGTCTAGGTTAACAGAAACGCGTAAGAAAAAATAGGAAGATTAGGTCACTGAAGAATGACTCATAATTTTTTAATTGTTTCCATAAATCCTGTCTAGGGTTACATAAATAATAGGTACAGGTAAACCACACGCACATATCTAGGTTTGCTTTGATACGACAGCGCCCTAGTAAAAATCAGCCACATTTGTCTCCCGATTGTCAAAGAAAGCGAGAATCCAGTTTTTCATTGGTGACAATATCGTATACTTATTTCGTGACAGATGGAAGAAGTAGAGATAGGAGGTAGTGTCGATATTAGCACGTGCCGACCCCATTTTGAGGAGACAACGTTTAGTCATTTTTTAGAATTTGCCAAGGATAGACGGCTTCAGGATCACCAAAAGAGGAGCACATGCCATGATGATTTCGAGGAGACAGTGTTCAGCCATTTTTTAGGAAGTAACAGGGATAATCAGCATCAGGATACCCAAAAATCTGCTCCATATAGATCGCATGCGCCGAACACATCCAAAAGCCGGCGACGTCGTAATAGATGTGACAACAGAAGCACACATGCCAGACTGAATCAATCCCGATCCATGGAAAGGGAGATGAAACAAAAGCAGTGCACCTATCTTATTGATGCCATCTGTCGTATCATAAGAGACCGGACTGGTGTCAACATCGTTCGCCGCGCAATAAAAACGGCATTGCAGAGAGAAGGTGTCATGTCAATCAAGCAAGTATGCAAAGCACTAGCACCACACGGAATGGAACTGCGTGGCACAGGTAGCAAGTATCACCAAACCGGTGGGCCTCATTTCAATGTATTGCAAGAAATTCAGTGCCAACTCATCATCGAACTCAAATTCAACAACGGAAACAAGGACGGACAGATGCACAGGTTTGTGTCGTGGGATGGATCAGTGCTACACAATGCAGAACTCAGCATCACTGTTGACGCAGGACACGATCGTTCAGATGCCAGAATGTGCAAGAAGGTGTTCAATATACTATGCGACAAACTTGGGTACCAGACATCGCAGATTTGCCAAATCTATGAACTGGTGCAGATACAGCCTGTCCTGTGAGGGTGCGATCGATCCAAAAACAAAGTGAAATAACTGACGAGTCAGAAGGCACATCATGTTTTCTCTTGATGAAACCATTAGGTGTATTTGAAAACCTCACTCCATAATTCTTGTAAAGGAAAGAAACCCTATCTGTATTTTAGCTTCACACTGTTCATTTTTTAAGTAAACGAGATCAAGAAACGATAATGAAATCAGGAGAGACAGACATTTCAAGCACCACTGCAACCATGGAGGAACGGAGGTCTGCCATCAAAGCATCAAACGAGGCAGATGAAGTGCTATTGTCAAGAAAGAAAGATTTAGCTGCTAAAGCCTTGAACGAGTATAAGAGCACACTAAAAGACACAACAGCGAAGAAGGTTGACAAGGCTCGCGCATCATTAAAACTCCGACACGCTAATAACCAAGTCACCCTACACGAGAAACGCAATAGTGATGCTTGCGTGACGGCTGACGCACTACGACTGGCATGTGAATTGGGTCACCGACAATTCATGAATGGAGAAGTTGCAGAGTGTGATACTCCCTTCTCAAATGTAGGTTACGATGATACATGGGGTGACAAAAACGATGAAGGCGGCGAGGGGAGCAATGGTGCTGCTGGTGAGGATGGACATTCAACGCTAGATAATCCCATGCCTCAAAGTGAGAACAGCAAAAAACATGCACTGCAAGCTAAACCTACACAGACAAGGAATCGCAGACGCATCCGACGAAATGGAACTAAATCAATGAAAATAGTCGGCGGATCCAAGCTTTTCAGAAGCAAGTATGGCGAGAAATCAAACAGAAAAAATAACCGCCTATGTTTATTAAATTCAATCCTGCGCGTCATGCCGGACGGATTGGATGGCATAACCGTACGGACTGATGTTGCATCATCAATGCCAAAGGAAGGGGACACCCCGATATCAAGTGCCTCGAAAGCCCTTATGCCACATGGTATATATCTTCACCCGATAAGTAAAAAATATCATCAACTTGGAGGCCCAGAGTTCAACTTACTTCAAGAAAAAGATTGTCGGCTCATAATTAATGTGAAATTGACCAATGTGAAGAAACAGCATATGTACCACTTCGTAGCATGGGACGGCAAAGTCGTTCACGATGACCCACAGAGTGTATCAGTGGAAGCATTGGATCGCGCGACATCAAAAACATGTCGCGCGGTTTTTGATAAGCTGTACAAGAAGGACGAGTTTCACTCATGGCAAATATGCAGCGTGTACGAAATGACAAAAGTTGTCTGAAAGGCATCCGAATGGCTATGACGGATGAGCGGAGTAAAATGCACGAGAGGAAATGTATATGACTATGAGTTCCAAAAAGGCAGCAAGCAACTATAAATGACAATGACTATCCCAATTAAAACAGAAACACGATTGACACAAACTACCATGCAACAATCTTGTTGGGTAAACGAACTTCCAAAGCTAGAAAAGTAATTTTATGGCGAAGATTTGACATTAACCTACCTTAGCTCATAATTTTTCTGAAGAGGCTGAAACAGGTTGCCATGAAAGTAAAACACGGTGATATGATAAAATTGGCTGAGAATGGCTAGTTTGATGTCATTGTTCACTGGTGCAACTGCGAGTGCATCATGGGCAGCATTGCTGCGCGTTGAGAGTCAGTTTTCTGATTGGTCAGTCTTCGATTCGTCCGACCTAGGTTGTCGAGGAACAGTTTTCTGATCGGCCAGTCTTCAGTCACTCCGTGCATAGCAATCGACGGGTGAGTGCTACGGCGCGTTGAGAGTCAGTTTTCTGATTGGTCAGTCTTCGATTCGTCCGACCTAGGTTGTCGAGGGACAGTTTTCTGATCGGCTAGTCTTCAGTCACTCCGGGCATAGCAATCAACGGGTGAGTACTACGGCGCGTTGATTCGATTCGTCCGACCTAGGTTGTCGAGGGACAGTTTTCTGAGCGGCTAGTCTTCAGTCACTCCGTGCATAGCAATCGACGGGTGAGTGCTATGGCGCGTTGAGAGTCAGTTTTCTGATCGGTCAGTCTTCAATTCGTCCGACCTAGGTTGTCGAGGGACAGTTTTCTGATCGGCTAGTCTTCAGTCACTCCGGGCATAGCAATCAACGGGTGAGTACTACGGCGCGTTGATTCGATTCGTCCTACCTAGGTTGTCGAGGGACAGTTTTCTGATCGGCTAGTCTTCAGTCACTCCGTGCATAGCAATCGACGGGTGAGTGCTACGGCGCGTTGAGAGTGCTAAAGCGCGTTGAGAGTCAGTTTTCATATTGGTTAGTCTTCGATTCGTCCGACCTAGGTTGTCGAGGGACAGTTTTCTGATCGGGCAGTCTTCAGTCACTCCGGGCATTTCCCCGACAGTGCCCATTTATCGAATGTTGACCGATGAATGGGCACGAACCATTCTAGTCTTCAGGCACTCCGGGGATAGTAATCGACGGGTTCCCGACGGATGAGCAACGTCATTTCTCCGACAATGCCCATCTATCGAATGTTTACCGATGAATGGGCGGGTTAGGGCCCTATCGACAGAAAATCGATCGATGGGCACAAACCGGTCTCAACCAGTGCCCATTTATCGACCGTCGGCCGATGAATGGGCACGAACCATTCATCAAATAGAAGTCTAATTTTATTCTCTGATGAACTCCTGACAGATGAGCAACGTCATTTCTCCGACAGTGCCCATTTATCGAATGTTGACCGATGAATGGGCGGGTTAGGGCCCTATCGACAGAAAATCGATCGATGGGCACAAACCGGTTTCAACCAGTGCCCATTTATCGACCGTCGGCCGATGAATGGGCACGAACCATTCATCAAATAGAAGTGTAATTGTATATCTCTCATCTAATTTTATTCTCTCATGAACTCCCGACGGATGAGCAACGTCATCTCTCAAACAGTGCCCATATATCGAATGTTTACCGATGAATGGGC
>Ga0233413_10001407_pt1 | contig 10570 bp, 11 predicted proteins | sample Na_anoxic_6_MG_FD_189019 | JGI IMG/M metagenome (GOLD analysis project Ga0233413, IMG submission 189019) | Seawater microbial communities from Saanich Inlet, British Columbia, Canada - Na_anoxic_6_MG | ecosystem: Environmental > Aquatic > Marine > Inlet | place: Canada: British Columbia... | reverse complement strand
TGAATATAAGTATAAATATACTTGGATAAAAAACAATTCTACTAATTTTGTACATAGTAAAAACAGACCTATGACAAAACACGAAGACATACTTGTATTTAGCAAAGCTCCAATGGGGCATATATCTCAAATAGGAGAAGAAAGAAGAATGATATATAATCCACAAGGACTGATTAAGATAGATAAGAAAATTTCTTGAAATAATTTTGGAACTATTGCTTGACATAGACCTAGCCATAAGAAAGAATTAAAAAGAGAATATACAAACTATCCTAATGATGTTATAGATGATATTCCTGAAAAACCTACTACTAAAAAACTACACACTTCTGAAAAACCTGTGCAATTATTAGAAAAACTTATATTAACACACTCTAATAATGGATTAGTAATGGACTGTTTTATGTGAAGTGGTAGTACAGGAGTTGCTTGTAAAAATCTAAACAGAGATTTTATAGGCATTGAAATTGATGAGAATTATTTTAACATAGCAAAAGAAAGGCTAGCTATTTAATATAGCTTACATACACTAAGTAATTTGACTTTACATCTTCTTCTAAAATTTGTAAGCTTAGTGTATGTAACTTGTATTTAATACAGGTTCATAAAACAAAAAAAATCTTCCCTGACTACTTGGGTTAAAGTAGTATATCAGAGTGTATATCAGTTGGTAGATAGCACGGTTTGGAACTGTGAAGCCGTAAGTTCAAGTCTTACCACTCTGACCATTTTTAATATATGAATGTAGAATATAAATAATGACCTTAAGCAAATGTATGAAAGGGTGGTTGCCCTTAAATATTTTATATTCTACACTTATATATTAATTGCATAAATACATAAACTGAGTATAATTAGGCTTATATTAACCTGTAAGTCTTTTTTTATGTTTAAACATTGACAATATAAAACTAAACTCTATAAGGTTTGGTGTTGAATGAAAAGCAGATGTGATGATAAAAACCATATTAGGTATTATATATATTGATGAAAATGAATAACTTATGATAGTAAATGGAAAACTTGGGAATGATTTTATGAAGATATGTGAGCAGATTATAAAGAATGATTAACTCTTGAGAGGAAAAAATGAAACAAAAACTATTGTAAAAGTAATTGTAAGTGGGCAACCTATAAAGAACAAGCAAGAAATACAACTAGAACAATTCTTTATAAATGAAAATGCCTAAAAGATTGGTGTTTAGAGTTGGATATTAATTATTCTACTGCAACTACTAGAATATCAAGAGGTAAAAGTATTGAACAAACTTTAGAATTAATTTAAGATTATGGCAATAGGTAGGAAAACAGTAATGACAGAAGCTCTTGTAGGAAAATTAAAGGAGATATTACAGATAGATTGAACTATTAGTGAGGCTTGTTCATATGCTAATATAGATAGGTCTACTTATTATGATTGGCTTAAAAAAGACAAAGACTTTTCCAACAAAATGGCTGATGCAAAGGAATATGCCTTTATATTAGCGAGAAGAACAATAAATAAAGCTATAAAAAATTGAGATTGAAAACTTGCCCTAGATATTCTTAGAAAGAGAGATTGAAGATATAAAGATAAAGAAGAAAAAGAACTAACTTGAGCAATTACTATTTGAACTATTCTATGAGAAATAGATTGAGATACAGACTTAACTAAATAATTATGTCAGAGGAAGCTATTATTAAAAAGAAACTCTGAGATTGGAAATGGAGATTAAAGAGTTGAAAGATTTATAAGATTAAAGATAAATACTGAAAGGTTGTAAACTTTATCCCAAATAAATATCAATGTCATCTTATAGACAATCTACACTACAAAAACCTAATCCTTAAAGCAAGACAATTAGGTTTTTCTACTATGATACAGATACTAATGTTAGACCAAGCATTATTCAGAAGTAATATTGCCTGTTGAGTTATTGCTCAATGATTAAGAGATGCTAAGAATATCTTTGATAACAAGATTAAATTTGCCTATGATAATCTGCCTGAATGGTTAAAGAATGAAAGAACACTAGAAAAAGATAGCACAGATACACTACAATTTAGTAATTGAAGCTCTATTTATGTGTGAACGAGTTTTAGATGATGAACTTTACAGTATTTACATATATCAGAATACTGAAAGATTTGTGCTAAATATCCTGAAAGGGCAAAAGAAATAAATACTTGAGCTTTAGAAGCAGTTGCCGAATGATGTTATGTATTTATAGAAAGTACAGCAGAATGAAAGAGTTGAGATTTTTATGATAAGGCAGAAACAGCTAAGAAACTATTTAAGCTATGAAAGAAATTAAATAACCACGAGTATAAATTCTTCTTCTTCGCTTGGTGGGAAGTAAAAGAATATAAATTAGTAGATGCTGATTTAGTATTAACTCAAGAAACTAAAAACTATTTCAAGAAATTAGAAGAAGATGAATGAATTAAATGTGATACTGCCCAAATGAAATGGTATCAAGTAAAGAAAGACGAAAAGAAAGATGATATGCTAAGAGAATATCCTAGCACACCTGAGGAAGCATTCTTAGTTGCGATTGCTTGAAGTTATTACAAGAAGTGGATTAATAAGGTTATGGAAAGTTGAAGACTTTGTAAAGTGCCTTATGAGCCTGAATTAGTTGTACACACAGCTTGGGATTTATGATGAGCTTGATGATGAGATGATATGATTGTATGGTTTTTCCAAGTCTATTGAAAAGAATACAGATTGATTGATAATTTTGAATGAGTTGGATATTGAATGAAAGATGTACACAGAGAAGTGCTTATAGATAAGCCTTACAGATATGGTAAGATGTTTTTGCCACACGATGCTAAGGTTGCATCTATGAATGATAGAAAGACAAGAGAAGATACATTAGTAGAATTATGATACGATGTAGAAGTATTACAAAGAACAGCGATTAGTGATAGAATTGATGACACAAGAAATAATTTCAAGTTTATGTACTTTGATAAAGAGAATTGTTCTGATGCCTTAGATAAAGTAGCTGAGTATAGAAGAAAATGGAATGAAAGTATTGGAGATTTTATGAATGTGCCTGAACATAAAAACTCACACCAAGCTGACTGACTATGATACTTCGCCCAAGCTATTAACTTTCTACTAGAATTTAGTTGAGCCTGAGCAACTATTGATAGTACAGATTACGAAGATTATTTGTAATTTATTAATTTGCCTTTTTTCTCTAAATAATAATACTACGATTATTAGATAATAACTAAACTATTATGGAATTGGATTTATTATGATTAACTAAAGATGAAATTCTTACTCAAGTTTCTGCTGAAAAAGATTTGAGTGCGAGTTACTTTGAAGAAAAAAGACAGCAGTTTAGAGATAGAATTAAACTGATTAATTGACAAGCTAAATGAAAAGATAAAGTAAATATTAATATTGCATCTTCTCAAATTAATACTCTTATTGCCTTATCATATCAAGATGAGCTTACTGTTAAATTTCAATGAAGAAGCTTTGAAGATTATGAAGTAGCTGATAACCTAGAAAACCTAGCTAGATTTGATACAGATGAGATGAATATGGATTGGAAGAACTACCAAAAAGAGTTTGATAGATTATTTTATTGAGTAGCTGTTAGAGTATTTGATGACTTTGATACTAAGAGAAGTGTTCCAATATTCTCAGTTCAAGACCCAATGAGTTGGTATGCTGACCCAACACCTACTTGATATACTGCACAAGATTTTAGGTTTCATTGATTTGAAAGTGAAACAACAATACAATCATTGAAGAATGAAAGCTCTGCCCTTGTGAATACAGGTTGATATTATAACATAGATGACTTAGCAGTCGTAATATCTACTGAAAGACAGAAAGTTTTACAAGAAAGAAATGAGGCAGATAAATTAGCTTTTCAAAAAGATACAACAGCAAATGCCCAAATAACTCTATATAATCATTATACTATTATAAAGTGAGAGAAATACTTTGTTGTAACTGATAGTGATTGTAAAGCAGTATTAAAGCTAATTAAATTAGAAGCAGTTAATGAAGAAGAAAAGAAAGACCCAAGTTTAATACCATTTCCTATCATTGTAAACTACTTTAGACCAAGTAGAGATAATCCTTGTGGTTATTCTGTTATGGATTTTGTAGAAGATAAACAAAGAGCATCTAGTAAATTGTTTAATCTACAACTGATTAAGGCTACTAAAGAAGCATTATGAGGAGATTTTGTTTATGATGTGAACAAGATTAAGAATAGAGCTGACTTACAAAAACCTAGTATTACTTCAAGATATATCTGAATTAATCTGAAAAGCTGAGAGAATATTTGAAATGTTGTACAAGAAGTTGCAAGAGAAAAACTTACACAAGATGTTGAGATGATGAGAAATTCATTGAATAGAGAAGTACAAAACTCTACTTGAATTGATTGAATTATACAATGAGTTAGATGAGATAGAAGTATCACAGCTAGAGAAAGTCAGACAATACAACAGAATGCAAATCTTAATCTTGCCCTTAATAATAAAGTGAACAGTTGGGGAGAGAAAGCATTTTGGAAATTATGGTATAGAAGTTATAGAGAATACTTTAAGTCTAGTTCTGAAAAGATTGTTAGATTATCTAATTGATTTGGTAGTAATGTTATGAATTTCAAGGCAGTTGATTTTATAACTACTAATGATATTGATGTAGATATAATGAATAAGTCTGATGAAGATGCTAAAGTAGCAGAAGAAAAACTAAATATTCCAAATTACCAAATACTTCTACAAGACCCTACACTAGAAAAGATTAGTAAAGTATTTATAAATAGACATATCCTAAGAATAAGTTGAACACCTGCTAATATAATTAAGCAGATGATACAAGAAAGTTATGAAGAACAAGATGCTAAGGCACAAGTTTGAATACTTAATCATAATATAGATATTGAAGATTATGATGTAACAACAGACCAAGCAACATACTTAGCGATATATAAGAGATGATTACCAACTGATGCTATGAAAAAGGCAACAGCTAAAAGAGAAGCTATTTATAAAGAACAACTTAAACAAAAGATTAAAGCCTGAATGCAAATGGATTGACAACCACAATGACAATCACAATGAACTTGATGAGCAATTAATAATTCTATGGCAAACTCACAATCTGCCCAAAGAGTAGAATGAGAAAGTGCATCTGTTCAAGATATTGCAGGATAATGAACAAAAAACTTGCCTTTATGTACAATATTTGTATACTAAGGGCATTATTTTTTAATTAGTTTTTATGAGAGTACCAAAGTTTGATACAGTAATTTCAGGACAAGAAGCAGTTGAGAAACTGTTATGAGAAACACAATATAAGTTAGTAGCTAATTATACTAATGTATTGTCAATAAAATCAATTATAGCTGACATAAAGAGAGAATTAGCTAAGCCTGATTGTGATTATAAGACATTAGAAATAGGGCTAGATGAACAAACAAATAACCTTATGAGTAATATTAAGGCAATTAAGATACATACAAAACATATAGAATTTTTAAAATCTAACCTAAAATAAAATGGTAGTTACAAGATGAAACTCAATGTGATGAATAAATTTATTAGAATGAACTGTTAATCCATTCCAATCAAGTAGAATAAGTCAGTTACAAGACTTTTATTGACTATCTTTTGAAGATATGTTTGATACAGATATTATGGCAATTAAATGAGTTAAGCCTGAGGATTTAGATTACATATTAGAGAATAGGGAGTTAGAGTTTGCCAAAAAATCTACTGTCTGATTTGAATTAAGAGATGTACAATGAAAAGAAGAATATAAGAAACTTCAAGAGTATTATGGATTTAGTTTAGAAGATACACAAGATACTGATAAGTTAGTAAAATTATGAATGGAAGCTAAAGATATTCTATATATTACAGGGAAAGATATTGATAAGAAAAATGAGCCTGTATGAACAGATGAATTAAAAATGGTAGATGAGAAAGATGTTAATAAAGGCGAAGATGTTATAATAGACAATATAGTATTTGATAGTGAAACTAAAGAAGAAATATGATATGTAACTAAACAAGCTGAACAAAGTGGAGATATTGGTGGTATAGAATTATTAGATGAAATTAGTGAACTTAGAGAACAGTATAAAAAAGAGTTTGGTAAATATCCAAGTTCTCAAATGAAATTAGAAACACTTAAAAAGAAATTATGAGTAACGAGCTAAATGCCCTAAAGGGAATGAAACAATTAATGTGATTTTGACCTTATCTAAAGTTATGTTCTGAATTACAGAAACAAATAGATGCCTTAGATGAAGAAATACTGAACACTCTTTGAGAGAATGAGAAGAAATATACTCTTATGGACTTAAAGAAAATAGAAAGACTATTATTAAAACAGTTTCTTGATATGCCCTCAGATATTATTAAGGAATTTGATAATATTATTACCACAGCAGAAGCTAATGTGGAAAACAATAATTCAATACCTGATTGGTTGAAATGACCTGAATAAACATCAATACTCTCTAGGGGCGAAAGCTGATTAGGGAGTTTTTTCTTGACAAAAATTTGCCTAATAGTATCTTATAAGGGCAGATAAGAACTGTATATTAAAACTTAACACAAATAAATATGAGCGATTGAGCAAATATTGACAATCTAAGTTCTGAGGAACTTGAAAGTGCCTTGAATAGTGAAATTGCTGAACTTAACTGAGGTTGAGAAGATGCACCTGTGGAAGTTGAAAAGAAAGTTGAGGCTTTACCTGATACTGAAATAGAAAAAGATGATGACCTTGATGATGATGATGCAGATGATGCAGAAGAATGATTAAGTAAATCTGAAAAGAAAATTAAAAAACTACTAGCCCAAAGAAATGAGGAAAGAGATGCTAAGGCAAAACTTGAAAACAGAGTATTAGAGCTAGAAAAACAAAATACTAATAAAGACTTTTATACACAAAATCCTTGAGCAGAAGCCCACAAGGAAGCTATTGAAAAGGAAATGATTGAAACTCCTTGACTGTCAATGGAAAAGGCATTTAAAATTGTCGCTACCTGAGAAATAGTTGAAGAAAATAAACAATCAAGAGCTTGAAATAGACAAATATTGGGAACAACTCCCTGAGCAAATCTAAGCGATAAAAAGCCTACTGATATGACAACAGCAGAGTTGAATGCTAAAGTGAAAGAAATGTATGGGAAATGAGAGATTAGTATTTAATTATACTTACTAACCTATACGATTATGGCTTCAATAACAAGAGCAGATATAAATGCTTGAGTATTACAAACTTGGTTATATAGAACAGTATTAGAAAACTTTGAGCCTAATGTAGAATTTTTCTCTATGTGAGAAAAACCTATGTTTGAAGACGGATACAACACAGTATCTTGGGCTAAATTTTCTCAATTATCTGTTACGGTTGCTACTTCAACTCTTACGGATTGAGTAACACCTACTGAAACTGCATTTAATGCAAGTGTTATAACTGCCTCTCCTGAGGAATATGGTATATATGTAAACTTATCTAGTATGTTACTAGATACTTCTGCTATAAACTTTATACAAGGGTCAGCAGTAGAAATTGGGTCTAATATGGCTAGAATTATAGATAATATAGTTCAAGCAGAAGTTATGACTTGAACAGAAGTTAGATATTCAGGTAATGCTACTTCAAGAGTTACTCTTGATGCTACTGATACATTAGACTGAGAAGATTTAATTGGTGCTTACACTAAATTAGATACAGCTAATGCTCCTAAATATGACTGATACTATGTTGCATTAGTCCACCCTCATACTGTTTACGATTTAAAGAAAGATACATCTGTAACTTGATTTATTGAAACAAACAAATATGTGATGCCTGAAAAAATGATTAAATGAGAAATTGGGGCAATCAATGGTGTGAGAATTGTTACAAGTTCAAATGTTGGAACATTTACATCTACTGTAACTGTATACCCAACTCTTGTACTTGGTAGAGGTGCTTATGGTGTTCCAAGTCTTAACAGTCTTCAAACATTCATAACTCCTAGAACTGCATCAGACAGCGACCCACTTGCTCAAAGAGTTAAAGTTGGTGCTAAAGTTGCATTCGTTGCTAAAATTCTTCAAGAACAAGCAATGTGTAGAATTGAAAGTGCAACTTCATTTGCATAGTCAATCAAAAATTAGGGTCAGATTAATTTCTGCCCTTTTTTTTTGCTTTTTATTTCTAGGATATTATTATGGACTTATTAATTATTAATTTTGAACAGAATGGATAATAAAAAATTGACACCACAACAAATATTAAATGAAAGTTATAATTGAAAATGATGATTGAATATCACAGATATTATGACTGATATTGCTTTATGAAATGTTGCCTGACAATCTATAATGAGTGCTATATGAGAAAGAATAACTGTATGAGATACTGCTAATTGAGAAGATGTATGGAGATGAGTTGCTACTACTATCCCTGTTCCTAGTCCTTTATGAGAACAAATGTCTATTGCTTCTAGTGATGCTCAAGATACTGATTGATGAACTTGAGTGAGAACTATTATAATACATTATTTAGATAGTGCTTGAGTTGAAAATGAAGAAGTTATTACTATGAATTGAACGACAGAAGTTGATACTGTTGCTACTGATATTATGTTTGTGAATGATTTTCATACTGTTACTGTTTGAAGTAATTGAGTTGCTGAATGAGATATAGATATTTACCAAAAATGAGATAATACTAGAGTTTATAATATGTTAGAACAATGAGGGAATAAAAGTCTTGTACCTAATAGAATGATACCTGCTTGAAAAACCCTTGTATTGAAATGATGGCATTGTTCAGAAGCAAGAGATAAAAGAACTATATTTAGAATTAGAAGTACAGACCATTATTGAGTAATAGTACCTTGAGTATTCTTATTTAAAGATACAGCTTATTTAAGAAAGAATGCTACTTGAGAATTAAGTTTGAATGTATCTTGTCCTGCTTTATCAATCGTTAAAGTGTCAGCTTGGGGAGAACAAGCAGATTGAGAATGAAGCTGTGGTTGGTGGGGAGTTTTAACTGATAATGTATAAAAAATTATGGATAATACAGAGCTATTTACTAGAAGTAGAAGAAGAATAAATGTAAATTCTGTTCAATGGACTGATGCAGATATGTTATTAGACCTGAACACAGTTTACCACGAACTAATAGAATTAATTATAAATGCAGTCTGAGAGGATTTATTTATGAGAAGTTTTAAGTCAGATACAGTAATTGGGCAAACTTGATATGATTTACAAGAAGCTACAAGTATTCTGCCTTGACATAAGAAAGTTAAAAGAATTGAAGTGTTTTATAAGAGTACAGACTTATATCCAAAAGTATTAAACGAGGTATCACAGAATGGATTACCTTTATCTTTAGATTATTATGCAGAGAATACAGCACCTGCTGATGCTTTCTTTTTCTTAAATTGAAATAAGGCACATATATTTCCTGCACCTACTGAGGAGATTATAGAATGAGTAGATATAATTAGTGCAATTACTCCGATTGATTTAGTTCTTGGTTGAGCCGAAGCTTTAAACTTAATACCTAGACAATTCCATAATACTATTGTTGAATGAATGATACAATATGAATTAGGGCATCTAGGAAAGATTAAGGAAAAGAATGATGCGATTGCAAATTATGAAAGACTTAAAAATGAAATGGTTACATTCTTATCAGATAGAGTAACAACTCCTTTAGTTTGATTACTTCCAAATTTATCACACCTAGAATAATATTTAACTTATAGAAAAATGGCAAGATATATAAAAGACAACTTCTATGGTTGAATGAGTGAAGATGATGTATTAGGTTGAGCTGATAGATGTTTATTTTCAAATTGAATTGATGTAACCTGAAACAGTAATTTTATTCAATTAATGAATGCTCCTGTTGAGGCTATTGACACTTGAAGTGAACTTTGACAATATGCTATGACTGTGTCTAGTTCTACTTTCGCAGTACAACCTAATGTATTAATGTTTACTGATAGTTGAATTTATAGAGATGATACTGTTGGAGTTATTAATGCTAGTGTTTGGCAAGAAGCTAATTTTGTTGTTTGAGATACTATGTATTTAGTTCAAAATAATTGAAACTCGGCAGTCTTTACTTTGTATAGTGAGCCTGTTGATAATATGCTTACGAGTTGAAGCCCTGTGCCTAGTGTTGTTACAACTGTTGGAGCTTTATCTACTAATGATAGTTACTTTAATAATTGAGTTACTGTATTATGAGATATTGCTTATATATGGTTAGGAGATAAGGTTTGTAGATTTGAGCCTACTAATGCTAATACTATTACTGAGTTTGATATATTCGGAGAGGAGGTTATCTTTGTATCTTATGTATGAGGATATTTTAGAGTGTATACTAGAACTTGAAAATTGATGTTATGGGATTGAAATACTACAACTATTGCTGAAAGTATTGATTTGAAATTACCATTGAAAGCTTGATACCAAATCTGAAATATTGATTATTTATATACTTGATATGTTGGAAACCAAAGAGGATTATATTATATGAGTGGTTACGATTTAGTACCATTATTTAAGGAACAATATAGTAATC
>Ga0233413_10001406_pt1 | contig 10572 bp, 10 predicted proteins | sample Na_anoxic_6_MG_FD_189019 | JGI IMG/M metagenome (GOLD analysis project Ga0233413, IMG submission 189019) | Seawater microbial communities from Saanich Inlet, British Columbia, Canada - Na_anoxic_6_MG | ecosystem: Environmental > Aquatic > Marine > Inlet | place: Canada: British Columbia... | reverse complement strand
ACAAGACCAACCCCAAACTAATAATCAGAGTGCGGGATTTTTAAATCAACGATACACCGGCACCCGATCAGGTCAAGAGGTGCATCAACCTGAATTATTTCTTGGGTTTCATGGGCCGGAAGACCGCGACCCTCGTCGCACTTTCACTGACCCTGATTTTGATAAACTTAAGGAACAGCATGAAGCACGAACTAAATTTGTGCGGTGGGATGCCGACGCGGATAATAGTATTACGGGTGGTGGGTGGCGTGAAGACCAAGTACAGGCCGGAAAGCAATATTTAATTAAATCAGCTAAACAACGCACTAAAGTATTTTCTACATCTAAAGATGGCAAACGTAATGGTATGAATCGCTCATGGGAACACCGTTCTGTCGCGGAAAATGTTGATGGAAAATATGAAGATATGTCAGACTTTATACGTGATTCTGGGATTACACCGCAACGTAAAACCGTTATTTTATCTAATCTTGAATTAAGTAGTGGTAAGTTTTACAATCGCCATACCCCCGACCATGAATTCGCGGTGGCACGGTATGGCGATAACCCAAGGTCTGCGGTACTTGTTAGTGAACTAGGTAGTAAAGCGCTTAAATATGACGGTGAAGCGGCCACGGGGGAAAGCGATGAATCGGTAGCGTATAAAACAATGGGTGTATTAATGAGTAAAATCGTTGAACAAAAACACAAGGCAGACCAAGATACTGAAACAACTGAATCCGCTCAATCGCGCACCTATAAACATGCATTACTTACCGACGATTTAACAAAATTAACACACGCATTGGGTAGTAAATCACATGATGCAGATTTTAAAAACAGCGATAATTCATTTACCTCAAAGTCTCTTACCCCCGGTAAAAATCATGCTAGCGGTAAAGGGGTGGCGAATCACGTCAAACCCGATCATTTGTATTTAAGTGCTGAACTTATGTATAAAAGTGTTCAACCCGGCGCTGATACAGTTAAGATTAAGCGCCAAATTGAACGCATGAATACTAGTCATGAATTGCGTGAGGGTACCGCCCAATCACGTAAAAATAATCATGCAACTGAAAACACGCGTAATAAAAAATCACGAACCCGAATGGAAGTAGATGGCGAGTCGTTAGCAACAGTCAACTACAAAACCAACCTGCAAAATACCAAACATAGTAAAAAGAAACATTATAATGGTGAAAAGGTTCTTGTTGAATCAGACCCAACACCTATTTACAAAACCTCTAATGAACAATACCGCATTACACAAAAAGATGATGTTGAAAATGATATGCGATTTTTGGAGTATGAAACTGCGGAACGCTACACAGCCCCGATGGGTAGTAAATTTGTACGCAACAAAGCACAAGAAGATTCACTCATGGGTGATATTGCCGCACTATCTTAGATTATCCGATTGGACAGTTATATAATTTATTTTTTTATATTAACATATAGTGGGTAATTCACATGGGAATTGTGATGCCTATTATAATTGATTACCCGGCCAATAATAAAAATAATCACATAGTTGGTTATTTCCAATTAGATATTCTAACTATTAATTATATAAATATTTGATTTATGGTAGAGTTAAATTGTTAATTAAAAATTATCAAACCGTCCAATAATGTATAAACATTATGATAGAAAAACCACTACTATGTTTGGAGTTATAGGTAGTTATTTTGTATATATTTTCTACAACAAATTATACATTAAAGCACATAACAAAAATAAACTTAACGATAAATCTGAAAGTTTAACTGATGAATACAAGAACACTATCCGTTTATTTATGTATGGCGTGCAAAATGAACCAAAATACTATAGTCAAACTGTAAAAGAAATTCATGAATATTATCAACATGAAACTAAATATTCAACCATTAGTCTGGTAGAATTTTTAGATAATATTCTTGAATGTTTTGTTCCGGAAGAATATTTTCACGATCTTAAAGAAGTAGATAAAGAGTTTTTTATTAATAAAATCGTTACAGAGGCAGTACTTGAATTTGGCGTACGTATATTAACTTTTGAAAAACTATCTTCTATTATCGACCAACATAATGACCAACATAATGTTGAAATATTACAAAAAGATATGAATGAAATATTTTCAGACATCCGCGAACGTATATTTAATCATTTCACGCGTCAACTTACCGGAAAAAATAAAGAAGAACAGGTTGATATTGGTATTGTTAATAAAATTAAAATGCTACTTACTAAAACCGCAAAAGAAAAAACACAATATCAAACACAGTTAGAGCAAGCCAAAAAAATAATTAATGCCTTAAATCAGCAAATTGATGCACTTAAGTCGGATATTAAAATTCATAATGAACAATTAGATAAATTAACAAAAAATAATGTAGGGGGTCTGGCAACTCTACCGGAATCGGCAATGGATAATGATATATCGCGTGCAACACCACATAATACTTCTGATAATACCCCCACTATATCCTCGCATAATACTTCTGATAGTACCCCGCATAATACACCCACACAAAACGCCTCTAATGTTTTAGATAATGATAATACCACTAACACTTGCGATAATACAAAACGCAGTATAAGCAGAAGATCGCGAAGACGTAATAAACAACAAATTGATGTCGTTCAGACTTCAGACCCATTTTCAAATGAAGACCCATTTTCAAATGAAGACCCATTTGAAAATGAAGACCCATTTGAAAATGATCCGTCAGTTGACAATAATAAAGATGAGGATTATAAAGTCGATGTGCATAAATTAAAATCAGATAGCGAAGATAGTGTGATAGTGGATGTTGGTGCTGATGGTGTTGATGATGCTATTGTATCAAACTCTACATTAAACACAACATCTGAAAGTGATGATGATGATGATGAAGAGTCGGAGTCTGAAGAATTTGATATACGTCATCAGCAAGAAAAATTAGCACAAAAAATTTCAACAAATAATTATGGTAATTAAAGAAAAAAAATTTTAGACATATGATGATATTATAAGGGGAACCATCCGTGCACGATAAGGAAAGTTGCAGAAGCAACCACACCGTTTCACAATAATCAAAGTTTCAAGATACAGCTGGCCAGACCGTAAGCAATAAAACCTCATTACTGTAAACCGATGGCCGTCGTACATCCAGGTAGGAGCTGTGTGAATCCTGATAATTTGCTATATGCATACCAGTTTCGCTGCACCATGCGTGCCTCTCTTTCACCCTAAAGTTCTTAATAGCAGGGGTTTCCCGCAACCCGAATAAAATCATCTTAACCCACTTTAATTATTATTTATTATACTTATGATAATATATTTAAAGGCCTTAAATTATGTATTTTGGGGTTAATATGTCTAAAATTTAATTAACAATAGCTAAACAACCAAACGTCCCAACCCATCAATCAATTGATTAAAACGTATTAGGTTATGTCCCAAGCCATCAATTCTAATTTTAATTTTATTTTTTCATTTTTTTTATTAGTGTGGGGTGTGGGGTGTGTATGTAGGTATGTGTGAGGTGTGAGGTATGTATGTAGGTAGGTAGGTATGTAGGTATGTGTGGGGTATGGGTGTATGGTATGGGTGTATGGTGAGGTATATAAAGAATGAGTGTAATGGGTGTTATTGGAGTGTGTATAAATTATTTTATTCATCGCCCAAATCCGCAATATTTACATCAATTAATTTTGTACCACCTAGAGTACTAATTTCATCGCTGGTGTTTAGTGTTTCTCCCGCACCAAATACAGAGTCTAATTCAGCACTACTATTACCCTTCTTTAATTCGTCTAGGAAATGTTTATTATGAAGAAAAATAATTCCTGTAGCTAATACGAGTATGTATATAGAAGACCGCAAACTTAGTGTAAATAATCCGGTATCTCCAGTGTCTACATCGCGATAAACAAACATATTTATTAATAAAATAATTAATGCTATTAAAATAGCGGTATTAATGGGACTTTTAACCATTCCCCCGATAACGGGAATTCCCGTTACCCCACTCCCAACATAATTTCGTGCCTCACTTATACTAAAAGGCATATTTGGATATTGTGTGTATATAATTGCGGTCTGCAGAGTATATTATGTAAATACAGATATTATGTAGTATTGGTTATTGTGGGTAGTACAAAAATAGTATATTATATAATTATGATTATATGTTATAATATTAAATTAAAATATACGTTTACACGCAAACATGAATAAACACACGACTATTTATTAACATAACTATATATGATGTAGTAGAGTTGTATAACTACATTATGATAAAATTGATTTTTTATCATCAAATATTAAAACAACGCATAATTCAACTATGTCGGGTAGAAAGCGTTCTGCGACAGTGAGGTGTTCTGCGATAGTAAAGCCGCGTGGGAGGCATCTACACCCCGCCTTAAAGTCATTAGAAAAACACAGTTTGTATTGTACAAATCGAGACTACACTTGTAGATGTTGGATTGAGCAGATTCGGGCGACTGACCAATTAAACAGTAAATTGCTACTGCGGGGTGTTCCGCAGCAACACTACGGTGTTGAAAATGCCATCCCATGCCCAAAAGCCGTGGAAATTTTAAAAAATGCAATACCAAAAAATAGAAAAAAACGCCGTCGCAGAAAACAGGGGAAAACTGAAAAATACCGCAAGAAAGAAAGTCATTTGCCGTGGTGTAGAACGAAGGAACCGCGTAGAACCTGGAATTTGGTGGTGAAAACACTACACATTATCGGGTTGGAATTTGCCAAAACAGACAACCTGGAAGCATATAACCAAATTCGCGCAACGTGTAAGGAGTTGTCCATACTACTACCCATACAACTACCGCTTAATTGGGGAATTTACGGTAAATCAATGTATCTTCAATCTGGGTGGGGTATGCATAATCCTCATAAACTGAGGTTATTTGCTGCCATTATTATCCAACGCTGGTGGAGACATCATAGACGCGGTAGATGCGCCATTTCTGATAGTGCGGTAGGTAAGTACACGCCTACTTATCTTCAACAGCAGTTAGATCTGTTGAAAGAAGAAAAGCAGCGAAAACATCAAGCCGCCTCTCAGCCGCGTAATTCAAATCGTAGTTCTGGCAAAACTGAAATTTGACGCAATTATGTTGTAACAAGCCATTCTCTAACGCAACTTTGTTATTTTTCTTTTTTCTTACGTTGTTTTTTAGTTAGATATAAAAAGAGGGTTATATATAACCATATTTTTGATAATTTTAAATTATGAAGCAAAATGGCGGATACATTAGATGAATTAAGGTTAGACTACCGGTTGCTATTAGATAGGTCTATAGCAATATATGGTGCATCCGGAACGGGTAAATCGGCAATTATAGTTGATATGTTATGGCATCTTAATCGGCATGCTGACCAAATATTAGTATTTTGCCCTACTGACCCATCGAATAAAACATATTCATGTGGAGTTGTACCGGCGCCTCTTATACATTACGAATTTGATATAGAATTATTAGAACGGATATGGGCTAGACAGGAAATGATGGCCGCGGTTTATGCGAGAGCGAATAGTCCCGAAATATTAGAATCTTTATATTCTAAACTAGGGTTGACTTCTGTAAATAGTATGATACAAAGAGTTCGCGAGTCAAAACGCGACCATATTGAAGAAATTAAAGATACTTATTTTGAAAAGAATGCACAAAAAGCCAAAATTAATAAAATTGAGGAAAAATATAAAGAACTTCTTGCATTAATTTATAAAAAATTTATAGGCGATAATGTGCATCGTTTATCTGGTGTGCAACTTTCATCGGAGGAGCAGTTTGCCCTTAAATATTTAAATTTTAATCCGCGGCTTGTGTTAATTTTTGATGATTGCGCATCCGATATTAAAAAGTACGAAAAAAAAGAAGTCGTAAGGAAACTTTTCTATCAAGCCCGGCATGTAAAAATTACGCTAATAATTGCGTGTCAAGATGATACTGATATTGCGTCGTCATTACGTAAAAATGCATTTATTAGTGTTTTTACCAGCGATATATGCGCAAATGCCTTCTTTGGTAGAAAATCTAATGATTTCCCGCGAGAATTAGCAAAACGTGTAGATGCTGTATCCATGCAGTTAAGATGGAAACCGCCTGATTTTGAAAAATTAGTATATTTGCGGCAAGAAAATAAATTATATAAATTTGTTGCAGAATTACATGATAATTTCTGTTTTGGAAGCTCGCCGTTACGAAATTTCTGTAGTAATATTGAACGTAATGGTACTAATATGGATAAGAATAATCCGTTTTATGGCGAGTTTTGTTAATTTGGCAAATTGGCAAATTGGCAAAATGGCAAAATGGTAAATTAACACTATTTTAACACATCCATTAATTTTACTCAATTGAATATTGTATGAATTATCGCGACTTATATATAAATTGTATACTATCACGCACCATCACGCGCCATCACGCACAAATCATCACACACTATTGCGATGTTGGATGGTAGAGATTTTTTAATGGTTGTGGTTATTATCGCAGTAGTATGGTTGGCGGTTTTTATGTGTTCACGTAATCCGAACTGTTCTAAATGCGGTGTATGTCCGTGTAAGCCGGGTAAAAAATGTGGATTATGCCATAAATGCCCAGGATGCAAAAATTGCATGAGATGCCCGTTTTGCTTATTAAGTGGTTATTAAGCGGTTATTGGTGTGTGCACGCGTGCACATGCACATACATAATAAAAAATGAAAATTTTTTATCTAAATATAAAAAAACGACATTGAGGCCCAAAATGGCGTCCGAAACACCAACCGTATTTAAGGGAAGTGAGGCCAATGATGTGTTGGAAAAATTCCGGCGCTTTGGGGTTTTCGTGGACGGGAAACCTCCAGTAGAGATCAGCCATCTTATCCCGCATGATGTAAACCATGACGACATAACGGGGTGGGGCACATACAGGATGTGCGATGGGTGCAATCAAGCCATCACCCTCGACGAGGATTATTATCAGTGTGTATCTTGCGGTGTTGATGACTTTGACGTTTGTGCGTTGTGCCACATGATGGGGAGTAAGCATAATCCCAGTCATAAGTTTGAGCGGAAATGCGAAAAAAGCAATTAGCGCGTTAAGCAATCGCGTGATATGCACCAACTGCTATGACCCGCTACAATACATGGGTGTGAAAATGATGAAATATTGTTTGTACTCTATGAGAATACACGGGGAGTAGTAATTGTATATTTTTATTTTTTTGGGTGGTAAAGGCTCTATTTTGACCTAAAAACAGCATAAATGAGGAGTTATAATGGTATAATGATGGTTAAAAAAAATTGAAAATTTTTTGTCTAAGTATCCTTTGAACTTCTCAACTCGTAGAGCTTGTGAAGGTTGAGGTGATATTTTGAATTGCTGACATTTCTCTCTTTGTCTCTTTGTTCCCTACATATCATGGCCGCTCCGACTGACCTGGCCGCTTCGGCGGACGTCGTCACCCCGACAACGGTTCACATCGCCCCCTGCGGCACGACTTCGATCACTGTGGGTAACGAGATCATCCAGATCAACAAGGACCGCCTACGCAGGGGCTGGGACCCGGTGGCCCTCGTCACCTCTGATGATGGCCTCGACGAGTACGGCGTGGTTAAGGATTTCTTCACGAACGGCGATGGCGGCGACACTGTCATCTTCAAGCCGAATCCGCCTGCCAACGCTACCGGCGCGATGTGCGGACAGACTGCCGTCGCCATCACGGTTGACGGTCCCGCCGACAAGCTCAACGCATCTGTGAACGGCGCCATGGCGGTGGTGCTCTACCGTGATGACACCGGATGCCGGAAGGTGCTGGCGGGATACATGCCCACTGAATCCGCCGATTTCGGCGGATACAACATTAAGGAGTTCGTGGGGTTTCCCTCGGGAAGTGCGATGACTCCGTTGGATGCGTACGTCGAGCTCGTTGAGGAGTGTAAGGTCATCGGGCTCAACGCTACTGTGTTCGACGTCATCTTCCAGGAGTTCATGGCGCGCGGACGTAAGTGCACGAATGCGATTGTCATCATGGTCGCGACGGACCCGATCGAGTTCGCGAAGCATGGCGGTGAGGAGCCGAAGAACTTCTCGATGATGCACGAGCTGCGGGGTCGCCATGTCATGCGGGACGGCGTGAAGTGCTATGCTGCCGTGCCGCGCGTGCCCGACTCGTTCTACGAGGTGGACGGCTTTACGGTCAACCCAGACCCCGCGAAGCCGATCATCAACTTCAGCCACAAGGAGGGGTGGGAAGGCGCCGACCCCAACGGCCGTTTCGGCATCCTCATGAATGAGGAGCTCCGGGCAGCCACCATCGCAGCCCAAGAACGGCACTAACCGCCGATCGAGCCTGCGTCGGCACCGGTCTGGGGCACTGCCGATGCCATTGACGCTGCCAATGGCGGTATGGACGAGTCTTACTGCTGAGGCAGCGGGGCCATTGATGTTCTCCTAGGAGAACACTCTTCATCGCAAATAACATGCTAGACCTCTGTTTAGTATGTTTATTTGTGATATTTGTTTCTTTTTTTCCATAAACAATCACAAATAAAAACGCATTATACTTTTTATAATTTTTATAATTTTTATACTTTTTATATTTTTTTAAGTAGGCTAATGATAAATATTTTTTCTTCTCTGAGTTTTTTCGTCTCGTTGTTATTTTAAATTAATACACGACATAACAAAGTGAACTAGGTGCTTAGGTTGTCTACTTACTGTTTGTGTGTATGGTTTGTAAGTTTGTGGTAAGTATACGGTAAACATGTGGTAAACATGTGGTAAATATATGGTAAGTGTGCGGTAAATATATGGTAAACATGTGATAAATATATGATAAACATGTGGTAAGTGTGCGGTAAACACACGATAAGCATACGGCAAGGCCACACACAGAAGCCACACGCGACAGAACAAAACGGCCAATCACACAATAAAAGACCGTACCGTCTCTAGCCGCAAATTTAGAAAAAAATAAAAGATGGTGTTGTTTTTTTAGTTCCCGCCTTATTTAGTATGGGGGGGTCCGAACACCACCGCGCCCGCCAGCATTTCCCGGGACACGAGAATCTTGTTCCCGTATCGATCGACTACAAGTTGATCCTGCACACGCTTCCGACAGTCTCGAAACGACTCGTATCCAGCCGCGCACAACAGTCCCGCAGTCGTCCGGCTCTCGTACCCCGCCCGATCAACTTCCGATAACTTGGAAATATCAATATCCATGTTATCTGCAATCGCGTCCATCATGATCTTATCAGGATGGACGACCTCGCAGGATTTATGCTCACTCAGAATATTGAGCATAACATCCTGCTCTGTCTCCGCATCCCCACACGGGGACACCACCGAGTGAACGTATGTCGTCCCGGGCATGGCCGATAGAATTTTGTATGCCATGAAATCCTGGCCTTCAACTCCGTCGTTTCCACCCCACAACGAGTCGCCACCGGTGTCGATGCCCACAATAAAGTTCGCACCTAGATGCCCCACCAATCCTTTCAAGTTACTTTCGAGGGTATTGTAGAGTGCCTCACCGCGAGGCCCCTTGTCCCCCTGCCAGCCGCTGGGGAGAATCACGATATCCTTAAACATCGTCTCCAGACCCAGGCTGCGGCGTCCTCCGTTTGGGGGGTACTCAGTCGCCGGACCACGGTAACGATAGGCCACTATACCCCCATCTGCACCGTAAATAGGCACGAAGTCGCTCGACCCATCCGCCAAACGTGCATGGCTACTAATTGCCACCATTGTAACGTTCATATCGGAACGAATATGTTTGAGCGCCATACACACGCCGTTTGCACTGATCACATCATGGCCACCACCAAGGGCCATCACACAAACGTTAGCCCCATCGGGAAGCTGGTGCATATGATCCGCAACCGCCTGTCCCAGTGAGCGTTTGGGATTTGTGAAGTCTTCCAGCCGTACAGGAGAGTTCCTGGTGGAGGACGTCATGCATCCAATCCACCTAACCCAGAAAATGAGATTTTCTACTTAGATAGAAAAAAATCATTTTTTTTTAATATTCTTTGTGTGCGTGTGTGAAATCAAACATTACAAAGCTTCATCTTTACTTTCAGGCTTTTTGTATAAACCCGCTATATAACCGTTGAATAGATTGATAGTCAGAAAGAAATTCTTGTTCTTCATAAAAATGAAATTTTTTTGTCTAAGTAATAATATCGTGGCTAATGTCCGAACCTTTTGGAGTCCAAGAAGCCAATCTCCAAAGAGCCGGTCTCCAAATAGACGATCTCCAAATTGTCGATCCCATAGGCGTAGGAGGGCCCCCAACTGTACCCCCGCCCCCCGAATCATATGGCTTCCATCCCGATAAATTCGGAACATCCATGCGGAGGGATTGGGGTCCACACAATTATGGTGTGTTGGAAGCATTCAACACATCCAAATCCCCCGCTACTCGGTTAGTACTGATCGGGGATATCATCGACAAAGCGAAGAGAGATGGAATCCCCGAGGGAATCCACCTATATGACTTCAAAACTGGCGGTGATGGGAAAATCGTCATTGCCTCCAAAGAGGAGGATGATGAGCTGGTGAGGCAGCTCAACGAAGGCCATATCACTCCGGATGAGCTG
>Ga0233413_10001405_pt1 | contig 10575 bp, 24 predicted proteins | sample Na_anoxic_6_MG_FD_189019 | JGI IMG/M metagenome (GOLD analysis project Ga0233413, IMG submission 189019) | Seawater microbial communities from Saanich Inlet, British Columbia, Canada - Na_anoxic_6_MG | ecosystem: Environmental > Aquatic > Marine > Inlet | place: Canada: British Columbia... | reverse complement strand
CCTTAACGAGCCGTTAAGTGTAACTGATTCTGTAATTGTTGTTGTTAGTGTTGCCATTTTATAAGTTTATTGTTATTTTAAATTTTTTCCAACCTATCTGTATTATCATTTTCCAAATCTTGAACTTAAACATTAGTAACCTGCTCCTGTGTCTGTTACAGGTATTGTACAAGTCTGAAAGTCATTCTGAACTAAGACTCCAATATTAAATACCCATCCACAACAAAGATTGTCAAATCGTTCTTGAAACGGCTCTATAGTGAATTGGTCTTGCGTGAAATATATAGGAGCATTAATATCATTAGTACCTAAAATTGATTGCTGTACTGAGTGCCTAAGCATTCCAATAAAGTCAGTACATATTTGTAGTGAACCACTTAATACATCTTGTTCGTTGCTTAAAGTCTTATGAAGCTTTGGGAAGTTAGCTGAAGCGTTGTTCTTAGTCCAATCAGACTTTTCGCTTACCATATCCATAATGAATATCTGGAAGTTATATGTAAGCTGACTATCCCCTGTTGATACATTTGTAGGGTTGATATGTAATAAAGGGAACTTTTGCATTTTCTCTAAATTAATATCGTAAATATCGCCAACCGAAGTAGAACTTATTTGCTCGTGGTATTCCCCTAGCCTAAGCAAAGTATTTACTACATTATTGTATGTCTTATTGTTTACCATTTCTCTTTACTTTATTTTGCGAGTTTAAATCTGTTTCGTAACTAAGCCAAGTTAAACACTCTAAAAGACTTAATCTTGTTATTCGTTCTAAGTTTACTATCTCTCCATTTGTCAATCTGTACATCACTCCAAACCATCCCCATTTCTCAGCAAAGGATTCTGAAGCTATTGCATCTTCGTTTCCTTCAGCTGCTCCATCAAATACAATGGCAAAATCTCTGATAACTCCTTCCCTAAAGTGTAAAAAAAAACCAATGCACTTTGCACTTGCTGAGCTGACATCTGTTTCATTTCTTCCGTCCTGAGCCGAATATCGCCATCATAAGCGTCAATAATATATATATCATTCTTCTTGTCTTTTACAGGTCTATACAAAACAGCCATTAATTCAGGTAGGTTCTTTTCTATTCCGTTCTTGATGAATTGCTCAATGTCTGCGTATTCTCCTAAACTTATAGAATCTAAATCAGGGTGGAAGCCGTACTCAATTCCGTTTATCTCTATTATCCTTTTTAGCTTTGTATCTTGTTCTTGTTGTAGCTCTGCTATCCTGCTCATTATAACAGCTACATCTGACAATGCTAACTCCTTTACTAACTGCTTAGGAATGTTAGACAATGCTGCTATTGTTTCAGTAGCTTCTTCAGTCTTTGTACCTGTTTCAAAGTCAATCAGTTGCAACCACTTCTCAAGCGTTACATCTTCCCAACTATTAATTAGCTTGAATACTTTAGTTTCTCCTTCTTTTTTAATTTTAACTTTCATACAATATATAATAGAAATTTGTTGTTTTTAGTTTACTGATTGTTTACTGAACGAAATACTTCCCTGCGTTTGGATTATCTAGGTGGTAAATTACATTGTACCTTATTCCGTCTATTGCGTGATTGTAGTTGTCTATATATAATTTTGAACCTTTATCTTGATAAGCGTAATTGTTTAGCTCTTTGGCTATGTTTATAGATTCAGGAGTTACAATTAATTGATAATCTTGCATACGAGTAATACCACTTTCAATAGTTCCTTTCTTTACAGGTTTGATGTTTACTCCTAAATGCTTCAAGTCTGCTATAAGTCTTGGCTCTGCTGAATCGGCAATTATAAGTTTGTTGTCTACTTTTTCTAGTATTATCTTAGCTAGTTCTTGTGATTTTAACCCATTCCTGTAAAGATGTTCTTTCAAGTATATCTTCTTATGTTTTTTATCAATAGCTACTTCAGTCAATGAGTCAGGGTCTACACTAAAACCAAAGTCCATTCCACAAGAAGTCTGTAAGCCATCAGGATTAAATTCTCCTATACTCCAATTATCAAAGACTACTCCTTCTGCTTTGTCTAACCAACCTCCAAGTATTTTATGCTGATACTTTTTAAAGTTCCTATGCTTTATGCTCTTAATACGCTCTAGGAAGCTATGTGATAGATTATCTTTATTGTCTAGGTATGTACTATGGATATAGCATACATTGTCTTTAATGCCGTTAAAACCTGCTTGTACTCCTTTTTCTTCAAAGAACCTTTTGTATATCCAATGTTCCTTAGTTACAGGATTCAAAACTAATATGATTCTATTCTGTACTTTCTTTTCCCTTATACTTAAATCAATAGTGTCAAAGATATTCTCGTCAATAAGTTCTTCTGCTTCATCAAGTACCCAAGTGCTTATTCCTTGTAATGACTTTAGACTAGCTGTTTGGTTTCCTGCTGATGTCTTAATACCTCTAAATAGAATGTCTGATTTGTTTCCTAAATTGACTACCTCAGCTTTATTTACGCTAAAGGTGTTTTCATATCCTAGTAGCCCTATCTTCTCTAAGAACTCAGGAATAATTGATAAGTGAGCTGATACCATTGTATAACGAGTGAATAGGACTCTAATATTCCTAGACATAGTTAAGAGAGTTAGAAAGACTGTAACTGCAAATGACTTTCCTGAACCCCTACCACCTGTTATAATAAAGTATCTAGCTTCAGACTTAAATAGTGCTGTATATTTGTCGCTAAGATTCAGAGCTTATAAAGTTTATTAAAGGTACATTAAGACTTTCATCATTTGTTGTAACATCTACTCTTTGTTGTGGTTTACCATAAAAGTATTCAAAGAATAACTTTACCGCCCATTGCTCTTTCTTTTCTAAGCCCTTTTGTAAAGACTCCAATGCAATACTACTCATCGGTGTTAAGTTCTCTATTAGCTTTTGTTCTTCAGCTTTACCTTTACGACCTGCTCCTTCTCTTTTTCCTCCGTGTTCCATTTTGAAATAATTTGATTAATCAAGTTGTATTATATAATAGAAATTATTGTTATTTATTTAAAACAGTTCTTTTTGTGTTTCTTCCTTATTTATTCTATCACTAGCAATCTTAAAGTATTTCTCATCTTGTTCAATTCCTATAAAGTTTCTGTTTAAATTCTTTGCTGCTACTCCTGTGCTTCCTGAACCCATTGTAAAATCAAGAACAGTTTCCCCTTCGTTGGTGTAAGTTTTTATTAGGTACTCCATTAATGCAACTGGTTTTTGTGTTGGGTGCTGAGTTCCGTTTCGCTTATCATCTAATTTAAAATTAAGTGTTTGTATTGGTGGCTTATACCATTGTCTATCCTCGCTTTGTCTAATCAAGGGATTAATACTATTTAATCTCTGTTCTCCATTTTTAGATTGTGAATTATTTTTCCTATAACTTTTTTTAAATTCTTCTTTTGTTCTTTTAATCATTTGTCTATTGTATAAAGATTGTTTACTATAAAAAACACAAATATCTTCTATGTTTCTCATAGGTTGCCTTTTCGCTAACATTGTTCCAGTAGGTCTATTTTTGATCCATTTCCAATCATATTTATAATTCTTGATATTACTCATTCTTAATGCAGAACTAAATGGCTCACTACCAAATAAGACTATTGCACCATTAGGTTTTATTATTCTATTGAGTTGTTCCCACATTAAAGTAAAATCTATTACACTATCCCATTTACAAGCCGTAGTGCCATAAGGCGGGTCGGTTATAATAGCATCTATTGAGCCATCAGGAATAGACTTCATTACTTCTAAGCAGTCGCCTTTGTATAATTTATTCATATTCATTTGGAAGCATAAGCCTTATACCTAAGTCAGTTATAGCCCATACTCTTATTTGTTCTGTATATACTTCAAAGGCTTTTGTGTTTAAAGCTGTTGTGCTTCCTATTTTACATATTGCTATTTGATTATCGTTAATACTTATCATTTCATATTCTGATAAGAATTTAGACCTTAGTACATCGTGCATTTCATTTGGAAAATATCCTAGTTCTTCTGCTAGTCCTTGTACGATACATTTCCAATAGTAACTGTTCTGCATATTGCTTCTTGTGTTTCTTTGTTTCTTTACCTCTACAATATAGTCATTATCTAATTCTTTTTGGTAACTAAAAAGGCTTTGCTTATCTCTATTGTCTTTTATTACAAACTTCACTACTCAGTCGCTTTACTTCTTATCTTTTCTGTTGCTCCTTCCCAAAGCTTATCTCGTTTCATACTTAGACTAGGTTCGGTTCTTTTAAGACTTGGCATTCCTTCAGTTGGTTCGCTATCCATATACTTACCACATTCGCAGAGTGCTTCCTTAGTTACCCATTTGCCCTCTCGGTTTACTATTGTAGCTTTTCCTATTTGCATAGTCTTTCCACATTCACAAGTGTATAGTGTCATCTCTTTAATTTTTCTAGTTCAAACTCTAAATGATTAATTGCTTTCTGTATGCACTCAATAGGGCTGTCGTGTTTCCTTTCTGCTCTTAATAAGTAAGTTACTGCTGTACCTATGTTGTAACTGAGTTCAAAGTCTTCTATGACCTTACGAGCTTCATAGCCGTATCTTATTCCTATGTAGTAGTTTGGTATTCTATTATCTTTCATTTTCTTCCATTTCGTCCATTATTAAATCTTCATCAGTTAAAGCTTCTGAGTTATCCATTCTGTCTAAATTCCAAAGAATCTTTTCGTTATCTTTTGATTTAATCCTACCAACTATTATGCTTAAAACAAGCAGTACAATTATAGTTAAAATTAAAACACCTATCACTAAATCAAATATCATTTTGTTAAAAGTTTTAAAAGTTGGTTACTAGTATAAATCCTATCGTCACCTGCATAGTTTTCGTATATACAAGTGAAGTTATCGTCCTGCCAAGTCCAAAGGCTTTTTACATTCTTTTTAATGTGGTCTTTCAATATCCATTTAATTGTTTTGTATGTTCTTTCCATATCTATTGTTTTAGTTGAGCTGATTACTGTTTCTATTCGGTTCATTGTCTTGTAAATTGATGAATAAACTGGACACATTATATGTATTTACATTCTTTAAAGTGTAATTCACCTTTATAGTTTTAAATTTATACCTCTATTCTTTTCACCTCTCAATTTATCTTGTTTCCAATAGTACTCACAAATAGTATTGCTGTACTCATCTACTTTATCTTTGTGTGGTGCATTCGTAAAATATGCTTGGTCGTATCCTTTAGGTGCTTTATACCTATAACAAGTTTCTTTCATTGTACAATCTTTGCCGTTACACATTGTAATATCTGCCATTATTCTTTTGATTTTCCTCTCATTTTATTTGTTTTATTGTATCAGGGGGTATCTGAAACCCCCCTCTACTACTCCTTACCGACAATCTAAACGCTTTAGGTCTTACCCTATTTTTTTTAAATTAATTAATTTTGGAGTATTCATTATAAATCTTTTTTATTCCGTCAAAGCAAGTTGATATACAAGAACCGCAATTCGTTCTTACATTGTATGAAGTATTAAAAATGGTATTATATGTTTCAATCATTCTCTTTTTTGCTGCTTGGTCTTTTGCTCTACCTGTTTTTAAGTCTTTCCACATATCTAATATTTCATCTACTATTTCCTGTGGTAAACTTTCAGGAGCTTCTACTTCTTTTGTCTTCTCCCATTTCTTCTGACTACATTCCATTGGAGCGAGTCTTGCCTTTATTTTCATAAAGCAACCGCAGTCTTTACAAGTTCCTGTAGGCTTGAAGTAATAGATACAACCCTTACAAATAGCTATCCTGTCTTCATAGACTTCGTTAGGTACAAAGAACTTATTCATTTAACATTTCTTTTAGCTGCACTCTTACTTTGTCTATTGTCGTGAATAAACTGTTTCTACTTATTCCTGTCTTCTTTGCTAAACTATCTAAAGTGTTTCCTTCATAGTAATATAATTCAAATATCTTTTTATCATACCAAGTAAAGCTCTCTAAGGCTTTATCTATCTTTTCTAGGCTAGTCCATTGATAATCGTCTACTATTTCGTTGGGCAGGTTGTAAAGGTGCTTAGAGGGTATTATCTCGCCTGAATCTACAACATCATAAGTAATTGTACTTGTAAGACTATCAATATGCGTGTAATACTTCTTGTATTTATAATAGTAATTACTTCTAGGACTTGTTAAAGCTCGTCTTAACGCTACTGCTCCGTATCTTATTACGCCATTTATTCCGTCTTTGTCATAAATAGCTTTTAAAGTTTCAGGGTTCATTTGCAAGAAGTACATCATTAATTCCTGAACTGACTCATTAACTTCATTCTCATCTTTAGTGAGTCCGTAAGCCATAGTTCTGAACTTATCGGACAACTTAGCTATTTCTGAATAAATGTTAGTCATAAATTATTTCAATTTTGTCAATCTTTGCAACTACTTGCTCAACTATTTCTTCTAATATCAATCGGTACGCTCTAATTACTGCTAAATTCGTCTTTGTTTCAAGCCCTGAAAAGAATCCGTTTGTTGCTACTGAAACATTAATAGGTATAATCATCAACCAATCCCAATAATTATTTTCCTTTGTTCCTTGTCCGTAATTGTTATGATATTCTAATATAACATCTAACACTTCTAAGTAAGATTCGTACCTACTTTTACTTGCCAACTCTTTGGAGAACTGCTTACACATTACTAAGTAGGTTTCAATTATTGCCCTGTGTTCTTCATTTGCGTAAATCGGTTCTATCATTGCACAAAGTTATTAAATAATTTATTCTATTCCTTTTTCTTCCTTTAAGTTATTAACAAGCGATTTGTAGTAACTAATCTTTTCTTCATATTCAACCCTTGAAATCTTTAAAGTTGTACGAGCTAAAAATTGTAATTCTTCTGATTTGCCTTCACCATACTTTCCGTCTAAGGCTAACGAGAACTTGTACTGTTCGCCCCAAGCATAAACATTACATTTAACACATTGCACCTGACAATTTTCCTCATCAAAGCGAGTTGATAGGTGCTTCCTAGACTGGAAGTGTCCGTTCTGCATTCCGTCCTTATACCCTCTGACTATTCCACAAGTGAAACATTGAATCATTCCGTATTCGTTAGCTTCCCTCAATCTTATGTAAAGACTGAACCACTTGTCAAGTTCCTTTTTTAATTTACTAATTGTTTTTTTCATAGCCTAGTTCCCGTTTAAATTCGTCCTGTAATATTCCTTTTCTAACCTTATATTTTTTTCCTCTTAGTTCAGGGTGTTCTTCCTGAAGCTTTCGCCTGAAGCGTATTATTGACTTGGTGTTGGTTAGCTTAGACTTTGAATGTAAATCAAGCAATTCAAAAGCCGTTAAGTCTTTAGGATTTATTCCTTGTTCCTTTAATTCGTTAAACCAATAAGTAGATATTAGATTGTTATCACAGTCTTTTAGTTTTGGGTACTTTATTAAAAGTTGTTGAACTATTTCTTTTGTTTTCATTTCAATAATTTTAAAGGTTCTTGATAATAAGGTGTCTTTTCTTTTGGCTGCCCTAGTGTCCTGACTTGATAGGTTGCGTCATCAATTACTTTTTTGTGTGCATAAACGAATTTGTAAAAGGTTCGGATATTTAAAAAAGGTTCGTCTTTACCAAATCTTACACCAATATGAAAAGCGTCTAATACTTGATTCCAAGTCATATTGCCAAATCTTTTTTCCTTAATTAAATCGGCTGCAAATATCTTACTTAGACTTGCTAAAGTTTGTGCGTCTGACCTGTGTCCTATTTCTACTGAAGTCTTTGCTAGTAAGTCTAGGACTTTTTCAGTAAGTTCTTTTAGGTCTTCTTGTTTTAATGGTATCATAATAATTCTTTTGCTTTTTGCCATTCATTAATTTGTGCGTCTAACTTAGACATTCCTTTTGAATTAGACTTAGGTTTATCCCATTTTTTTTGATTTGCTGCCCAAGTCTTTAATCTTAGTTCAGTTTTCCAAGTTTTATTCAGTTCAAATTTCATCTTAGTATTAGACTTATTAGGTTCTGTCCAGTAATCAATAAAGCCATTTAAAATACTTTCATCATAATCAAAAGACAAAACTTCAAAAACAAAATCATTACGCCTATTAGATATAATATTATTAGTTATTCTTATTTCTTTATTATTATTAATAGTTGTTTCATTTTTAACTGACAAGTTATTCAATTTTGAAAGGACTAGTTGTTCATTTTTTAAACAACTGATGATTTTCAATAAGTTAGCTTCATTTATCTTAAAGTGTTGTTTAGCAGGTATTCCCTTACGCTTAGTTTCTATCACTCCTAGTGTTTTAAGCGTTTTAAGACACTTTCTTTGCTGATATGGGTTTAGTGTAGTATCTTTCTCAATATTCGCTTCAGTGTTAAAGAACCACCCGTCAGTCATACCATTGGCTATAAAGTATTCTTCTTTACTAATTAGGTCAGCAAGTAGGACTGCACCCTTCAACCCTACCTGCTTTGCTAGTTTCTTGTTTACTATTAAAAACGCTGAACTGCTTAATAAATGCTTCATAATATTTTTGTTGAATAGTTATATTCTGACATTGCAAATCTAATATTTTCTATTTGATTACTAAAGTCAAAATAAGAAGTTTTAACAATATATTCACTAATTCCACTACAGACTTGAATAAAAACTTGCGGTTTACTTTCAGAAACTCCATTTTTTAAAAGGTGTTTCTTCAAATAATCGTCATCAATAAAAGTCTTCTTTGTATCTTGAATACCTTTATATGCAGTATATACTTTATTAAAAGTATTTCGGTATAATTCCCACGTAGAATAGTTACTTTTATGATTCCTTGCGTAATGGTAAATAAGACTTCTGTCACGATTTAATTCTTTAGCAATAACTGTTTGGTGTGTATCGTCTTCAAGCCTAGCAATAACACTAGCAACCGTTCTAGCAACCTGTAAGTCTTGCTTCCTTGACTTATAAGCCAAAGAACCCTTACGCAACCCTAAAACACTTGTCGTAAGGTTGCATAAGTTTCTAAATTTTTCTTCTGTATTCATCTTAAAAAGGCATATCTCCATCAACATTCATCATAGTATCTTTATTGTCTAATAAATTACCTGATTTTTTGTTGCTCTGATTAGTGAAAAAGTAGCCATCTATATTGTGAAAGTATCTTCCGTTATATTCTCTTGAATAAACATTACAAAGAACTGACACATCCATTCCTGTTTCTAGCTTGTTCATTGAATCCATCTTATCACCAAAGGCGCTAATACAGACTTCATTGTTAAACTCTCCACCTGTGTCAATTATGATAGATTGTTTCTTCCACTCTTTTCCTGATTTTGATGTTCCGCTTTCTACGCTTAATTTCTTTACTAATTTTCCTTCTACTTTCATTTTGTTGTGCCTGTTTTTGCAGGTCTTTATTAATTAAATTATTGTTTCTTAAAACTTTCTGATTCATCTTCTCCAAATACGCCCAACTCATAAAACCCTGTAAGCTTTAGGACTGCACGGCTCATTGCTCTTTTCTCAGCCATCTCCATTACGTACCAAGTGTTACAGTTACCATCTTTAAACCCTGCTCCTTTTAATGCTGAGCCGAATGTTTGTATAATCGCGTCACCTTTTGCCGCATTGGCTTTAACTACACAAAAGTCCTTTTCGCAATTGATAACATCATAGTCAATAGTAATACCTTCTAAAGCCTGTATCTTATCTATTCCTGAGCGTGTGATGATTAAAAAATGCTGATGTTTGAATATATCATCTTTTGTCAGTCCATACTTAATGTACTTTTCTTTTAAAATTTCTGTTTTCATATCTATTTATTTTTGTTTATAATTCTGTGCAAATGTATTAAATTTATTTACTTTTTATGTATTTAACTAATTGTTCTTCCATTATATTAAATTTATTAGTGTTGGTAAGTTATTATTTTCTTTGTAGTGTTTAAGGTATTCAGGCTTTAAGTCTATATCCCAACAGTCTTGTTGCTGCCAACCGTAAGTCTTTAGCATTTCCTCAAACTTTCTTAAATTCTGTAATTCAGTTCCTATTACAACTACTGACCTGTTGTTCTTTGCCAAATCGTTATTGAAATGACCTGAAGCTTTGTCGTAATTTCTAGTTCTTACTGAAGTGAATTGAGGTTTTAAAAACCATTCTTCTGCTATTACTTTCGTGTTGTCTAAGTATCTATCGTTCCAAAAGTAAGGTTTATTATAATCTACATAAGTAGAATATTCTAGGTATTCTGCGTCTTGTATTGTCATTATATTGCGTATTGATAAATTGATAAAAGAACAACTGAAGTAGCACATACTGTAGATATTATGTCTAGCCAACAAAACTGATTTACATTTAACTTGTCTTGTATTGGAGTATCGCTAATATATTCTCTTGAATATCTATCAAAGAATTTTCCTTTGCAAGTCATTATTCTGTCCACTATTTGTTCGTGATTCATTATCTCATAATCACCTGTCTTTTTATTTGTTATCTTGTATTTCATTATCTTAGTCCTAAAAATAGTTCTACTAAAGTAAGAGTACCTAGCAGTATGTATAAGCAACCGTACATTCCTGCTATTGTTGCTACCGAAAATAATATATTTTCAGTTTTTGTGATTTTGATTTTCTTTTTCATAATTTA
>Ga0233413_10001403_pt1 | contig 10579 bp, 9 predicted proteins | sample Na_anoxic_6_MG_FD_189019 | JGI IMG/M metagenome (GOLD analysis project Ga0233413, IMG submission 189019) | Seawater microbial communities from Saanich Inlet, British Columbia, Canada - Na_anoxic_6_MG | ecosystem: Environmental > Aquatic > Marine > Inlet | place: Canada: British Columbia... | reverse complement strand
CTGGTTCGGTGCCTTTTCGTTGCGAGGCCGATCGGGTTGGGCTGGTCATGCGACGTCCTCCCATGGTGGTGCCCGGGATTTGGGTGTTTGGCCGCGCAGAAAGGTTTCGATAACGATCATGGCACCGCCGCATTTCGGGCAAGGCTGGTGCGCGGGCTGAACATCGCATTCGGCGCTGGTTGCCTCATCCGGCGTTTGATCGGGCTCTAGCTCTGCATTCAGCAAGCGCCTGATCTTCGCGATCCTGTTGCGACGGATGCCGTTAGCCAAAAAGCCCGAGTGTCGGATGCGATGGAAGCCGGAGGGCAGGACGTGGATCAGGAACCGGCGGATGAACTCGGACGTCGGCAATCGCATCACCTTCATGCGGTCTGCGCGCTTGATACGGTAGTCTTTCCATCGGAAGGCAACAGTGCTGGCATCCGCACGGACGAGCCGATGGTTGGAGATTGCGACCCGGTGCGTATAACGGCTCAGGTAGGCCAGCACCGCTTCCGGCCCGCCGAAGGGTGGCTTGGCATACACCACCCATTCCGTTTTGCGCAGCGGTGAGAGATGGGCGGCGAAGGTATCCGGATCGGCCAGCCCCACCAAATCACCAAAGAATGCCAACTTCCCGGCCTTGTGCAGTCTGGTCAGCCCTTCAACGAACACGCGCCGAAACAGCCTCGACAGGACCTTCACCGGCAGGAAGAACCCTGGGCGGCAGGCGATCCAGCGGGTACCATCCGGCGACAGCCCACCGCCGGGCACGATAACATGCACATGCGGGTGATGGGTCATCGCAGACCCCCATGTGTGCAGCACTGACGTCATGCCGATCCGCGCGCCCAGATGCTTTGGATCGGCCGCGATGGTCAGCAGCGTCTGCGCGGATGCCTTAAACAGCAGACCATAGACCGCTGCCTTGTTCTGATATGCAATGTCGGCGATTGGCGCGGGCAGGGTGAAGACCACGTGGAAGTATTCGACCGGCAGCAGATCCTCTATCCGCGCCTGCATCCAGTCCTGTGCTGCGCTGCCCTGACACTTCGGACAATGCCGGTTGCGGCAGGAGTTATAGGCAATGTGCTGGTGGCTGCACTTGGTGCAAGCCGCAACATGGCCACCGAGCGCAGCGGTCCGGCAGTTCTCGATTGCGGACATCACCTTCAACTGAGGCAGGTTCAGGTGCCCGGCATGGTCACGGCGATAGGCAGGCCCATGGGCGCGGAAGATATCCGCAATCTCCAGTATTGGCCGAGGCATGGTGCCAAAGTCAGCCGGACCCAGCCTTCCGGCTCACCAGCAGATCAAGTGGGCTGGTAACATCCTGGATCGTCTTGGTTGCCACCTTGGTGTAAATCGTCGTTGTCTCCAGCTTGGCATGCCCCAGCAGCACCTGGATCACCCTTATGTCTGTCCAGCCCTCCAGTAGATGCGTCGCAAAGCTGTGCCGCAACGTATGCGGCGACACCTTCTTCTTGATCTCGGCGAAGTCGCGCGCCACGCCGAAAGCCCGGTTGAACTGTTTGGTCGATATCGGATCGACCCGGTTGCGGCCGGGGAAGAGCCAGCCTGCGGGCCGCGCTTCGCGATAATAATCCCGTAGCAATTCCAGCAGGCTCGGCGACAGCATCACATGCCGGTCCTTGCGGCCCTTGCCCTGGTCAACCCGGATCAGCATGCGATCACTATCGATGTCGCCGACCTTCAGGTGCGTGACCTCGCTCGCCCGGAGCCCGCCGCCATAGGCCACACTGAAGGCGGCCCGGTAGCGGAGCCCCGGCCCGGGTGCGGCTTCGAGGATGCGTGTGACCTCTTCAGCGCTCAGCACGACGGGGATCTTTTTCGCCGCACGCTGGTATCGCATGTGCCGCTTCATCTCCGGGCGCAGGCACGTGGTCGCATAGAAAAAGCTCAACACCGTCAGCCGATTGTTGAAGGTCGGCGCGCCCACACCCCGTTCCTTCATATCAAGCTGAAACGCCCGCAACTCCTCAGGCGTCGCGCTATCCGGCGCGTGCCCCAGAAACCGCGTGAAGTCGCGCATTGCCCGAAGGTACATCGTCTGTGTTTTGGGCTGTAGCCCCTTGATCTGCATGTCTTCGACAAAACGCTGGCGAAGCTTGGGAACATATTGGTCTGACATCGAAACCTCCTGTCGTCAGATTGAGAAGGCCTCAATCGTCAGACAGGTTCGTCAGTTCACAAAATCACAGCGCTCAAATCAGCGCAAAACACCGGCAACACGCGCCATTACCGCGGTAGCGGTTTCGTCCCCGTCCCGCAGAGCAGCCATCGGTGCGAACCTCAGCGAACGTCCGGCTCTTCCTTTGCTGACAAAATCGCCATGCCCCATCAGCGGCACGCGGGCCTCCCTACCGCCCTGCGCCACATCTCGCACCACAACGCCCCGCCTCCCTAGGCGTCAAACTTGATCCGAAAACGCGGGCCCGGGGGCGGCAAGGGTTCAAACCCCGCCGCCAGATAGATCGCAGCGGCCGGTTCGTTGTCTGGATGGGTGCCCACGGTCATATACCGGCATCCCGCCGCCTGCGCCGCCTCGATGCAGCCGCGGATCAACGCGCGTCCGATGCCCATTCCCCGAACCCCCTGCGCGACAAACAGATGATGCATATCCATGCCCCTGACACCAAACTGCAACTGCACCAAGGGAACAAGTGCGGCATAGCCCTTCAGGCTGCCGCCCACTTCCGCCACTAACACACGCACCCATGGCTGCGCCCCAAGGCAATCGCGCGCAAGGTCCTGTGCGCTAAGCATGGCCTTGTCCCCATGGTGTTCGGCCAATGCCCCGACCATCGACAAGACAGCCGGCAAATCATCAGCCTGAATGGCACGCACAACCGGGTTCTCGACCATTACTCGCCCATTCCTTTGCGCCCCAAGGGTCCCGAATGCGTTTCAGGCGTCCTGCGGTTCAATCATGTCTACCCGTGTGCCATGCCGGCCGCCCTCAAATTCGGCGTTCAAAAAGGCATCGACCACATCCAGCGCCAGCCCTTCACCAATGACCCGCACCCCCAGCGACAGCATATTGGCGTCGTTGTGCTGGCGGATCATCCGCGCCGAGAACGTATCGTGGCACACGCCACAGCGGATGCCACTGATCTTGTTGGCTGCCATCATGATACCCTGACCCGTGCCGCACAGGATGATCCCGAACCGGCAATCCCCCGATGCGACGCGCTGTGCTGCCGCTCTGCCATGGATGGGATAATGCGTGCTTTCAGGCGTGGTCGGCCCGATATCCACCACTTCCCAGCCAAGCGCCGCGATATGCGCGGCAAGGGTCTGACGAAACGCGATGGCGGCATGATCGCTGGACAGAACGATGCGGTTGTTGGCGGGCATGATGATATCTTTCCGTTGTCCAAGGTCATCTGCCGATGCAGCAGGCAGGCCTTGGGTGCTGTTGGTTAAAGGTACCTGACGGTCGTGCACTTGATATCACAGGCCCCGCAGAGGTCCAGCCGCTGATTGCCCGCGCAGATCAGCCCGCCAGCATCCGCAATCCCTGTGTCACATCCGAACGCACGGCCAGACGCAGCCCCGGCTCATCCCCCGCCTTGAGCGCGGCAATGATCAGCCGGTGAAACTGTGGCGGATCGGTGCGGCGCAGGCGGCCATAAAGCGACCGCATGGTCGGCCCCATCTGCAGCCAGACCGTCTCTGCCATGGCCAGCATCGCAGGTGCCTGCGCGCGCAGGTACAGCGTGCGGTGAAACTCAAGATTGGTGCGCAAATAGCCCACGGCATCGCGCTGCTGAACCGCGTCAGCGATGGCCGCGTTGATGGTCTGCATCCGCTCAATCAGCGCCATATGCGCCCGCGGCAAGGCGCGACTGGCCAGTTCCACTTCGATCAGGGCCCGCAGGGCGGCCAGTTCCTCAATCCGCTCGCTGCTCAGCTCTGGTGTGGATATCCGCCCCGACGGCGTCATGGTCAGCGCCCCCTCTGCCACCAGACGGCGCACGGATTCGCGTGCCGGTGTCATGGAAACGGCGTATTCCGCCCCGATCCCGCGCAGCGTCAGCGCATGTCCGGGGGGCAGATCGCCATACATGATTCGCCCCCGCAGATGCCGGTAGACGCGGTCATGGGCCAGCGATGTGGCTTCGGCAGGGCGGGCGCTTAATGTCATGACCTGCATGTGATCACAAATCACCGGCAGGTCAAGCACGCCGGCAGATGCCTTGCCTCAAAACCGGTAGCGATGCAGCGCATTGCCGTGCTGGCGCAGCCATCCGCGCGGCTCCTTGTAGCTGCCGTAAATGCGCTCCACGCCCACCCAGAAAGCCGCCGAATGGTTCATCTCGGCCAGATGCGCCACCTCATGCGCCGCAACATAATCCAGCACCTGTGGCGGGGCCATGATCAGCCGCCAGGAAAACATCAGCCCCCCGTCACTGGTACAAGAGCCCCAGCGCGACCGCGTATCGCGCATGGTGATTCGCGTATAGGGCCGCCCCAGGCGGGCCGCGTAATCATCACAGGCCCCCGCCAGCCGGTCCCGCGCCACCTCTTTCAGATAGGCCCCTAGACGTTTGCCCACCCGGTCCGCAGCCCCCGGCACCGCGATTTCACTGTGTCCAATCTGCACCGACCGGCCCGTTCCCGCCACAACCCGCAGCATCTGACCGCCCAAAGGCAACTCAGACCCCAGGCCCACGTCAATATCATCGCCGCGTCTGTCCAGATGCCCGCGAATCCACTCCTCCTTTGACCGCGCAAAGGCCAATGCCTCGCGTTCCGCCAGCCGTTTGGGCATGGTCAATGTGACCCGCCCATCCAATTGCGAAATACGCAGCGAAAGCCGCTTTGCCTGCGCGGAACGGCGCAGGATCAACGGGATCGGGGGATTACCGGGCAGGACCGTGTCACTCACGTGGGCAACTCTCATCAGGGCGAAAAGGCTAAAGCCTTTGACAGTCCCCCCCTCATATGGCAGTTGCGGTGAATCATCTACTCTCAAACGCTAATTCAAGAAGGGGTATTTCATGCCCAAAGAAGAATGGGGAACCAAACGCCTTTGCCCGACAACGGGCAAGCGTTTCTATGACCTGAACAAAGATCCCATCGTCAGCCCTTACACTGGCGAAGTGTTGGAAGTTGACGCAGCCAAATCCCGTATGATCGCAGCAGATGCTGAAGATGCAGCAACAGCCAAGGCCAAAGAGGCCGAAACTGATGACGATGCACTGCTCGATGATGACGACGACATCGATGTGGATCTGGACGACGATATTCTGGACGATGACGACGACGATGAAGACACAGTCCCACTGGACGACATCGCCGACGTGACCACAAACGACGACGATTAAAAATTGCAGCAGCGGGAATGAGATTTTTCCCTTGATCCCGCTGCCACTAGCGCTTAATCACGCGCCACCACCCAAGGCCTTGGCCAATGGGGCATTAGCTCAGCTGGGAGAGCGCCTGCATGGCATGCAGGAGGTCAGCGGTTCGATCCCGCTATGCTCCACCAAGCCTCTTTGTTTGAAAAGGCTTGGATGACGTGGAAATTTACCCTTCCGCCCCTCGGATACACCCTTGCCGAACTTATACCTCCCTGTCGAACTTGACGTCTGTCTGGTACGGGGCCCCGGCCCTGTCGCGGCATAATGCTGGACCTTCCCACCGCAGCGGATAGATACAAGGGCAGCGCATGAAGGCACCTGATGAAACGTCTCACTCTCACATCCCTGGCTGATCTTCAGTCGCTGGCCGTCGACACGGTCATCGACGTCCGCGCGCCTGCCGAATATGCCCAGGATCATCTGCCCGGTGCCATCAACCTGCCCGTGCTCAATGATGCCGAACGCGCGCAGGTCGGCACGATCTATACCCAGGACAGCCCCTTCAAGGCCCGCAAGATCGGCGGCGCATTGGTCGCGGCCAATACGGCCCGGCACCTTCAAGGCCCGCTCGCGGACAAGGACGGCAGCTGGCAACCCTTGGTCTATTGCTGGCGCGGCGGGCAACGCTCCGGTGCCTTTTCAACGATTCTCGATCAGGTCGGCTGGCGCGTGCAGCTATTGCACGGGGGCTATCGCAGCTATCGGCGGCTGGTGGTCGAAACCCTTTACGATACCCCGACCTCTCATCGCCTGATCATGATCGACGGCGGCACCGGCACGGCCAAGACCGCACTGCTGCACCATCTGTCCGCAGCGGGCGCACAGGTTCTGGACCTCGAAGGGCTGGCAGGCCACCGCGGTTCGCTCTTTGGCGGGATCCGAAAACAGCAACCCAGCCAGAAAATGTTCGAAAGCCATCTTGCCGCCGCTCTGGCCGCCGTGTCGCCCGCAAGGGTCACCTTCGTTGAGGCCGAAAGCAGCAAAATCGGCGAACGGATGATTCCCCCATCCCTCTGGGCGCAGATGCTGCAGGCACCCCGCATCCATATCTCTGCCCCGCTGGCAGCCCGCAGCCGTTTCCTGTGCAGCGCCTATGCTGATCTCACCCGGGACAACGCCCATCTGGCATCGCTCATTGACCACCTGCGCCCCTATCATGCGGCCGCCGTGATTGCCCAATGGCAGAAAATGGCCCGGGACGGCCTTTGGCAGGACCTTGCCGCAGGCCTGATCGGCGCGCATTACGATCCGCGCTATGCCAAATCCGCAGCCCAGTCACCGCGCGCCCTGCAAACACTGCACTTGCCGGACCTCGACGAAACCACCTTGGCCGCAACCGCCGGAGAGCTGGCCGCGCGCTTCACTTAGGGTCGGGTATCAAACGCACAGCGCCCGCGCCCCGGCTCAACCGGCCAATCACATGGCCACGACATCCGGCAGCCTCCAGCGCCCCGATCACAGCCGCCTGCTGGCCTTCCGGCACGGCTGCCAACAGCCCACCGGCTGTCTGCGGATCATGCAGCAACGCATCCTCAAGCCCCGCCAAGGGCGCATCGGCCCGATTGGCCGGCATCAAGCTGGAGGACACGCCCGCATCCGACAAGGCCCGCGCACCCTCATAGATCGGGATCGCGGCCTGCCACAGCTCCGCATCCAGCCCCGAGGCCGCGCAGATCGCGCGCACATGCCCCGCCAGCCCAAAGCCCGTCACATCCGTCATCGCATGGGCAACAGGGCCCAGAACCTGCGCCTCGCGCTGCTGGCCCTGTCCCATGATCCCAAGCGCCGCCGCCACATCACGCCCATCGGCCTGCCCTTGCATGTCTGCCGCCAGGATCACGCCCGACCCGATCGGCCGCGTCAGGATCAACAGATCCCCCGCCTGCGCCCCCGACACCGTCAGCGGCATCACATCCCGCGTGCCCGTCACCGTGAAGCCGATCGTCAATTCCGCCCCCATGGTGGTATGCCCACCAACCAGCTGCGCACCCGCCGCCTCGATCACCTCGCGGCTCACGGCCGTGATCTCTGCCAGGGTGCGCGCCTGCAATGGTGCCGACATCTGCGGCAGCACCAGCGACGCCAGAACCACCTGCGGCCTGGCCCCCATGGCCCAGACATCGCCCAATGCATGCACCAATGCGATCCGCGCCATCATGCCCGGATCCTCAATCAGACTGCGCAAATGATCGGTGCTGATCACCTGAAACCCGCCGCCCGGCTGGCGCAGCACCGCCGCATCATCCCCCGCTCCCGTCACCACATCACCCGACATCGGCGGCAGACCTTCCAGGGCACCGGCCAGAACACCCTGCCCCACCTTGGCACCACAGCCCCCGCACAGCGGCTTGGCAGCCAGCAACTCTGCCACACCAACCGCCGCAACAGCCTCATGGGGCGGCACAGCCATGCTGGGCAAATCACCCAGACGGTCCATAAAGGCCCGGTCAATCCGGTCCTTCCAGCGCCACATGAACGGCCCCTGCAGGGTCAGACCAAATTTCTCCGCGATGGCTGATTGCCCGCCCAATGAGATCAGCTTGAGATAATCCTTCTGCGGCCGCCACCTCTTGCGCCGCCCCCCACTCAGCGCGGCACGCAGATTATGCGTCAACACCGGTGCCGCGCGCACCGCGAAAACCCCCGCCTTGGGGCGCGGATGCGCAGGCATCACCGCACAATCGCCCACCGCAAACAACGCATCATCCCCGACAACACCCAGATCGCTGCCAATCTCGATAAACCCATCCCGTAGCGGCAGATCCGTCTGGGCAAGCCACCTTTGCGCAAACGCCCCCGCCGCCCCGACACATAGCGCCGCCGCAACCCGCTCCTGCCCCGCCAGCTCCACATGTCCCGCCTGCACCTGCACCACCCGCGCATCGGCGCGCAACACGACCCCCAGTTCCGCCATCGCCGCCAGGATCCGCTTGCGGGCCCGCGCACCCACGCCCGAAATCTGCGGCCCCGCCTCGATCACCGTCACCTGCGGCTTGGCCCCGATAGCGCGCAAACCATAGGCCATGGCCATCGCCAGCTCGCATCCTGCAACCCCGCCGCCAATCACCGCCACCTGCGCGCGCAGATCCCCCGCCGCCACCCGATCCAGAAATTCCCGCCACCGGGCCGCATAGACATCCAGCGGCTTGGCCCCGATGCCATGCTCCCGAAACCCCGGCAAATCCATCTGCGCGGTAATGCCCACATCAACCGATGCCACATCATAGGCCACAGCCCCCCGCCCCTGCACGATAACCTCGCGCCGGACCCGGTCAATCCCCACCGCCCTGTCCAGGATCAACCGCGCCCCCGCATGACGACACAGTTTCACCAGGTCTATCTCCAGATCATCACGCCCGTAATGCCCCGCCACATGGCCGGGCAACATGCCCGTATAGGGTGCCGTCGGCCCCGGATTGATCACCGTCACCCTTGCGCCCGGCAACGGGTCCATCCCCCATGCCCGCAAAACCAAGGCATGGGCATGCCCGCCCCCAATCAGCACCAGGTCACGCGTAAAAGGCACAAGGTTCAACACAATATCACTCTCTTTTTGGCCCTAAATCCCTCGGAGGTTTGGAGGCAGCGCCTCCAACAAACAAAATCGAATGCGGGCTTGCCCGCTCCTTTCACTAACAGCTACCCCACTCACCCCCCTAATGAAAATCCCGCGACTTCGGGATCACCCGCACATCACGCGGATGCCGGCGGCCGCCCACCTGTCCGGGCACCGGATGGATCACCTCATCCCCGCGCGCAAAAGTCGCCGGTACTTTCTCCTGCGCCAATGCATCCAGCCGGTCGGTCCCATTCTCCAGCCCTTCGGCCACCACGTGAATGACACGCCCGTCGCTTTGCACACGGCCCTTCACCACCAGCAAACGCGCGCTCATGATGATCGCCCGCCAGGTCTCGAACAACTTTGGCCAGATCACCAGGTTCGCCACACCCGCCTCATCCTCCAGCGTGATGAAACACACGCCCTTGGCCGATCCCGGCTTCTGCCGCACCAGCACCAATCCCGCCAGGGACACCTTTTGCCCATGCCGCATCCCCGGCAGCTCATCGGTGCACGAAAATCCCTTCCGCTTCAAACTGCGCCGAAAGAACCGCATCGGATGCGCCTTGAGCGACAGCCGCAGCGTCTGGTAATCGGCCACCACATGCTCTGCCTGCGCCATGGCGGGCAGGGCCACCACCGGCTCCGCCCCCTCATCCCCCGCCGCGGCATGCTCGAAAATCGGCAAGGCCGGCGCATCCTTCAGCCCCTGCGCCTGCCACAGCGCCTGACGGCGATCCAGCCCCATGTTCCGCATCGCATCTGCTGCCGCCAACCGCCTGACCGTGCCCCGGTCCAGCCGCGCCCGCTCCTTCAGGTCCGCCACATCCGCAAAGGGCATATCCCGTGCCGCGACAATCCGGTGCGCCGCCTCTGCGCGCATCCCCTCCACCTGCCGCAAGCCAAGCCGCAGGGCAAAGCCCCTCCCGCAAGGCTCCAGCGTGCACTCCCAATCCGAGAAATCCACATCCACCCCGCGCACCTCAACCCCATGCTCACGGGCATCGCGCACAATCTGCGCGGGCGCATAAAACCCCATCGGCTGGCTGTTCAGCAGCGCACAGGCAAAGGCCGCAGGATAATGGCACTTCATCCATGAGGACACATAAACCAGCTTGGCAAAACTCGCCGCATGGCTCTCAGGAAAGCCGTAATCCCCGAACCCTTTGATCTGGTCAAAACACCGCCGCGCAAAATCCTCGTCATAGCCGCGCTCGGTCATCCGCCCGACCATCTTTTGCTGCAATCTCTCAATCGTCCCACGCGACCGAAAGGTCGCCATCGCCTTGCGCAGCTCATTGGCCTCTTTCGGTGTGAACCGTGCCGCATCAATGGCAATCTTCATCGCCTGTTCCTGAAAGATCGGCACCCCCAGGGTCCGGCCCAATATCTTCAGCAATTCATCCTGCGGATGCTCCGGCCCCGGTGCCGGATAGCTCACCCCCTCAATCCCCTGACGACGGCGCAGAAACGGATGCACCATATCCCCCTGAATGGGGCCGGGCCGCACAATCGCCACCTCGATCACCAGATCATAAAAGGTGCGCGGCCGCAGCTTGGGCAACATCGCCATCTGTGCGCGGCTTTCGACCTGAAACACCCCCAGACTGTCGCCTACGCACAGCATGTCATAGGTCGCCGGATCCTCGCTCGG
>Ga0233413_10001402_pt1 | contig 10579 bp, 6 predicted proteins | sample Na_anoxic_6_MG_FD_189019 | JGI IMG/M metagenome (GOLD analysis project Ga0233413, IMG submission 189019) | Seawater microbial communities from Saanich Inlet, British Columbia, Canada - Na_anoxic_6_MG | ecosystem: Environmental > Aquatic > Marine > Inlet | place: Canada: British Columbia... | reverse complement strand
CCCCGCCTTAGATGAAACGGCCATCTAAATAAGACTAAATGATGAACAAGATAGAAAGAGGTAAGTTAGAAAAAGCTTGCAGCACCTACTTTAAGGAAATCCATAAAATTTATACAGGTGGCAATTTCAGGGAAGAAAGCTTTTATCCAGCACTTAAGGGCCTCATTGAAGAATGTGCCCGGCTTTTCCCAATGCAAGCCGGGTCAAATGTCCTTGTTCTACCTAAAAAAACAGAAGCAGGAATCCCTGACTTTCGTATTGGTAAAAATGGTGAAATTGTAGGATACATTGAGACAAAATCACCGGATGCCAACCTCAGAGAAATCGAAGACTCCGAACAACTCAAAAGATATCGAGACTCTCTTCCAAACCTTATTTTAACAAATTTTTTAGAGTTCAGACTATATAGATATGGCAATCCCATTGATAAGATGGAGGTGGGGCGTCAATTTACTTTGCAGAGTTTAAGGTTCCCTCCTGTAGCCGAAAAATTAGATATATTCTATGAGATCTTAGAAAAATTTTTCTCTTTTTCAACACCTGAGATTCAGAAATCATTTGACCTATCCGTTGAACTTGCAAAGCGGACCAGATTTCTTGAGCACATCTTGCAAGAAGAACTTTCAAGAGAAAATGAGGAAGTCACCAGATTATTCAAGGCCTTTCAGGAGGAACTTATAGAGGGTTTGACAACAGAGAGGTTTGCCGACCTTTATGCCCAAACTATTACCTATGGGCTTTTTGCTGCGAGAATGAAAGTCAGCAATGGATTTAAAAGGGAAACTGCATGGAAATTCATTCCTGAAAGCCTGCCTCTACTCAAAGAGATATTCTATTCTATGATGGGACCTCATTTTCCTGAATCCTTATCCTGGATTGTCGATGACATAGCTCAAGTACTTGAGAAGGCCGATATTTCTTCAATACTTAGGGAATTCAAGACCACCCGATGGGATGAAGACCCGGTAATCCATTTTTACGAAACATTTCTTGCCACTTATAATCCTAAAGAAAGACAGAGGTTGGGAGTATACTATACCCTTTTGCCCGTAGTCTCTTACATTGTGAGGTCAATCCATAAGCTTTTAAAAGACAAATTTGGAAAGAGTGAAGGGCTTGCCACAAGGGATGTCACTCTTCTTGATCCTGCCGCAGGAACCCTAACCTTTGTAGTCCAGGCAATCAAGCAGGTTCAGAAGGAGCTGGAAGAAAAAAATAAGCTGGGGCTTATGCCGTCTTATATACAAGAGCATATTCTGCCGCATTTCCACGCCTTTGAGATTCTTGTAGCTCCATATACAGTAGGACACTTCAAGTCTTCTATGGTATTGGAAGATATGGGGTATAATTTTAAAAAGGATGAACGGTTTCAATTTTATCTCACAAACACCTTAGAGATGAAAGAACCAAAGCAATTAAGTTTTCTTATAGACCTTGCCAAGGAAGGTCAGGAAGCAAAGCGAATAAAGGAAAAGGTGCCAATCCTGGTTGTCCTTGGCAATCCTCCCTATTCAGTTAGCTCGGAGAATAAGTCGGAGTTTATTGAAAACTTGATGGATGATTATAAAAAGGATGTAAGGGATGAGCGAAATATCCAGCCGCTTTCTGATGACTATATAAAATTCATTCGCTTTGCCCACTGGAAGATAGACCAGGCAGGCAAGGGAATTCTGGGATTTATTACTAACAACTCCTACCTTTCAGGGATAATCCATCGAGGGATGAGGAGAAAGCTTCTTGAGACCTTTGATGAAATCTACATCCTGAATCTTCATGGTTCTTCAAGAATTGGTGAGCGGACACCAAAAGGTGGTAAGGATGAGAATGTCTTTGATATTCAACAGGGTGTTTCTATTGCCTTGTATGCGAAATTGGAAAACCCACCAGAAGAAAAAAAGATATATTATGCCGAGCTCTGGGGATTGAGAGAGAAAAAATATGAATATCTTTTTGGAAACGATGTGCAAACAACGCAGTGGCAAGAAATCAAACCTATTTCACCCCATCACTTCTTTGTCCCAAAGGATTTTGCTTTGCAGACAGAGTATGAAAAATTTTGGAAGGTGACGGAGATTTTCAAAAAATGGTCGAGTGGTGTTAAGACTCACAGAGACCATTTTACTATAGGTTTCAAAAAGGAAGAAATAATCGAGAGAATGAGAATCTTTACAGGTCCCTTGAATGATGATTTGGTAAAAGAAAGCTTAGAGCTAAAAGATACAAGGGATTGGAAGCTAGCAGATGCGAGAAAAAAAGCCAAATTGCAGAAACTGGATGATAAAATCTACCCTTACGCATACAAGCCTTTTGATTATAGATTAGTCTGCTATGAATTATGCTTAATTGATAGAGGGTGCGATAGGTGGGATTTAATGAAGCACCTTTTGAAAGAAAACATGTGCTTAGCTTTAATGCGTCGCCCAATCCCCCCTAATGGACTATCACAGGTTTTGACTGTTGATTCCATCGCAGATATTAATTTCTATGCTTATCAAACTTACTTTTTTCCTCTTCACCGTTACACTGATCGACCAATTTATGCAGAACGCACCTCCAACTTCACTGATGAGTTCTTGCAAGCCGTAAGGGACTCCCTCAGCTCAGAGCCAACCCCAGAGGAAATTTTTTACTACATCTATGCTATCCTTTATTCTCCAACATACCGAAAACGCTATGAGGAATTTCTCAAGATAGATTTTCCGAGGGTTCCTCTGCCATCAGATTATGATGCATTCAAAGAATTGAGTAATCTCGGGGGAGAGCTTGCTGACCTTCATTTGCTCAAGGCTTCAGCCCTTGATGTGGCTGAGATTGGCTTTCCGAAAGGTGGCTCCAATACTGTTGAAAGAGTTTTCTATGACCAAGAGAACCAGTGCGTTTTCATAAACAAGAAGCAGTATTTTGAGGGCGTTTCAAAAGAAGCATGGGAATATCGAATTGGAGCCTATCAGGTGATGGAGAAATACCTAAAGGACAGAAAAAAGCGGAAACTCTCTCTTGATGAGATTAACCATTACATGAAAGTTGCAAAGGCAATTCGCATGACTATTGAGCTACAAGAAAAGATTGACGATATCTATAGAAAAAATGAAATCTAAATTGCCAAATTTATTGACATAGCATAAAAAGTTCGTGTCTAACGGAACTCACCTAATTTTTTTATTATGTGATAACTTCTTTTTTGCTGAAACCTTATACTATAAAGGTTGAGCGCCTTCTTTAATGCAACCTGTAAAATTAAATTTAAATTTTTAGTTGACAAAAGTTGACAAATGGATTATTATTTAATTTAGATAAATTATTCCACCTATAATTTCAACTCAGTATCAGCCAGAAGTTAAAAAATGCTTGTCCAAAGAGCGATACTAATCTTCAATCCTTATAACAATTCACTGTATCCGTGGATTTTCAAGAGCTATAAGAGTGATCTTTTAAGCAACTATATCTTTTTGTGGCATGCATTTTGTTTCCTGATTAAATAATCTTTTATTTACCAAGGTGCATTATGAAGAGAAAACAGCTCGATAAGGAATTAAATATAGAGAAAATTACTGAAAGGCTTGAGTCTATGGGATTATCTCCATCAAAGTTAGCTTCTACTCTTGGTGTTTCTAGGCAGGCTGTTTCAAAATGGATGAAAAACGAAAAATTTCCTCGTCCTGAGAAGCTATTGAGATTCGCTAACTTATTAAAGCTGTCATTCGATGAAATTGTTGTGAGATTTGAATCTGAGGGGGAACCAGCAATTGCCTTCCGAAAGAAAGGAAGACATCAAATATCAGATGAATACATTGAAGAAGCTAAATACATGGGCTCTCTTTTGGAGAAACTTGTACCTTATTTACCCTTTGATACCTTTTCCCGTCCTCCTTCTTTGATTGATCCAAAGCAGGATTATGAATACATCCATAAAATTACACAAGAAATAAGAAATTATATTGACGCAACCGGAACATCAGAAATTTCTTTTCAAAGCCTTATATCTTTCTTCGATCAGTTTCATGCTGTCATAATACCGGTTTTTTGGGGAGATAGAGACCAGCATGAAAATGCTTTACACATCTATCTTCCAAAGACCATGACTACTTGGATCTACCTGAACTTAGACAGCAAGATCCACGATTTTAAATTCTGGATGGCCCATGAGTTAGGACATATTAAATCCCCTGATTTGAAAGGCGATGAAGCAGAAGATTTTGCGGATGCTTTTGCGGGAGCCCTCCTGATAAATGAAGAGACTGCTAAAAAAGAATATGCTCTAATATGCCGATTAGGCACCATCCCTAAGCAGATAAATCGACTAAAAGAAATTGCCGAAAATCTGGTTGTTTCGCCAATAACCGTATATTATGAAATAAATAAGTATGCGAAATATATAAATAAGTCTGAATTCGACCTCGAAACAAACAACATGATCTATAAAGCCGCCACAGTGTTTAATAGGCAATCCAAGACAGTGTCTCAGCATTTGTTTGAAAATAAAAAGCCTACAGCTTCCGAATACATATCCTGCCCGAAGAAGGTATTTCAAAGTCCTTTCTTTGATGCAGTGAGATCATTTCTAAAAGAACATAAAAAGCCCGCTGGATTCATTCAAAGTATCCTTAATTTACCTCTAACAGATGCTCATTCCTTGTATGAAGAGCTCTGCTAATGCCTTCGTGCAATATCATTGTAGATTCCTGTTCATATTTTAGGCTTGCTCAGAGCATCCGACCATTGCTGAAAAAATCATTTGGAAAAGAAAAGCACTGCCTTGGTGTCATTAAAGAGCTAGACAGAGAATATGAAAGAAATCCAACCCTGAAACATAAATTTTTCTGGGTTAATCAAAAGGAATATGCAGATTATAGGAAAAATTGCTTTTCTCCAACAATAAGCCAGCGCTCAGAAATTAATCATGCATTTTTCTTTATCAGAGAGTTTGCAAGAGATTCTCAATTCAGTGTATCTCAAGCTGATATCCGTGCGCTTTCATATGCCTATGTGTTGAGGTTCCCGGTTGTGACGGATGATGCAGACATGATTGAAGTCGCCAAGGAATTCAATATCTCAACCTACAAGACCTTGGAACTCTTAAAATTGATGATGGATAATGGCTTTATTACAATGAGGCAGATTAGAGCCATTGCTTCTTACTGGATCTATCAAAATGACACGCCAAAATCGTATCGGAAGGACTTCAAGCGGCTATTTTTGGAAGATCCGCCAGAATGAGCTTAGGGGAATTAGTTGACAAAGTTGAATACCCCTGATCGAAAGCATAACAATCAATAGTGGTAAAAAAGTCCTTATCACCGAGATCAGGTTCGGATACCTTGCCATTATTGCAGCCAGGTATCGCTTCCATACACCATCCAGATAACACAATCCTATAAGATAAAAGGGGAGGAAAAAGATATTTAAAAAAAAGGGCTGAATGAGAATTAAGGTAGCTGGGAGAGCCACTGGTACGCAGGAGCAACAAGAATAGATTGATCATTGTTAGAAAGCATTCGATATCCTTCATCCTCGCCTATGAGCTGAACTGCGGGTATGTTCAGGGCTTTCTGAAATTTTTTGAGCGGTGAAGATGGGTGTGTCTCTGATATTTTAGCCTCTATCACAACAACTGGCTTGTGACGATTTGCGATTAAGAAATCTACTTCCTGTTGCTCTTTGTTCTTTATAAAGTGCAAAGTGAACTGGCCGTAGCCCAAATCATTCCAGTTTGTAACCGCCCGCCACAGCTCCATAGCAACCATATTTTCAAACCGGGCTGCAGGATCTTCTATGCGAGGTACATCCCACAGGTAGATCTTACGTTCTTTTTGAATGGCCCTTGCAATTCTTTCAGTCCATGGGGGAATACTAAATATTAAGAAAAATCTCTCAAATACAGCCAGCCACCCTCGAACCGAGTTATAAGATACTTTTAAATCAGTAGTGAGAGATGGAATCGAGAGAGGACTGCCCACCTTAGAAGGGAGCAAAAAATAAAGTGTTTCCATATCTCCCACAGATTTGATGCCTGTGAGGTCGCGAATGTCCTCCCGAATTAATTGATTAGAATAGGTGTTTGACCATCGACGGTAAGTAGCCATCCGATTAGCTAAATAGGGTTCTGGAAAACCACTGAGCTTAGAGAGTCGTACCCATTTTTCTTTGAGCGTTTCACTGTTTTCCATACTGATGTGTAAAGGATTCGCTAAAAAGTCATCAATGGTGAGGTTTTTTCTTCCCAGTTCTGACATTGTAAAAGGCCATAGATGAAAGAGGAAATAACGACCGGCCAGAGAGTCCCCGCCTTTTTGATAAATGTCCAGCCTGCCACTTCCTGAAACGAGGAATTGATAGCTTTCATGGAATTGATCATAAACACCTTTGAGATAATTCTTCCAATCTTTGTATTTATGGATTTCATCAAATATGATCAGAGGAATCGATGGATCTCGACGTTTTATTTCTTGGAAAAAAGTGGGGTTTGCCACAAGGCGGGTCTTGTCTTGTGGAATATCCCAGTTGAAATAGAGATTATTTATAAAATTCCTGGAAATAATCTTGGAAAGTGTGGTCTTACCTACCTGGCGCGGTCCAACAAGGAATATCATGCTTTTTTCACTGGATAGTTCCTGCCAGATTTTCAAATACCGTTCTCTCGTATCCATATTGACTATTATTCATCAAAATGAAAAAAAGTCAAGACTATTTCTCAATAAGCTCAAAAATTGTCAATGAATAAGAACTCCAAAAAGGTTGCAGGTAAGCGGATGGATGCTGAATTAATATGTGAATTTAGGGGGCATAGTTGACAAGGTTGAATACCTCTGATCGAAAGTATACAAATTTATAATGCCAATAATGCCCCTATTTCTCTTAAAGGGTTTGAATACCTTGCCAGAACCACACTCCATGGAGAATATAGCCATGTTGACGATGGAGTTCGGCTATGTCAGGTTTTCAGGGAAGTGATAACTGAAAGGATAAAATAAATCCCAACACCAAGAATGGCAAAGTCAGGGCATAAAGAATAGTTTCCTCCCTGAAGAAAGGATTAGGGTTGATGTGAAAAATGAAGACCTGATCCCCAATCTTTTCCCCCACAAGGATTCGAAAATGGATTCATGTTAAAGAGAGCATATTGACTAAACTTAAACATAGCGGTAAGAAATAAGGTTATAATCCGTGTTGTTAAACGCATTAATGATATTCTCTCCGAATGCCGTGAAGAGGTCTACCATAGTGAAAACAGGATGAAGACATCTATTGGGAATATACTGAAATTATAAGGGCAACAAAAAAAAGAATGAAATCGGCGCAGGCAATTCAATGGTCAGGCACCCTGACTCCATAAAGAATAATTAGTCATTGATAAGGAGGAGCAATCCGTGGATTTTTATTATAACCAGAAAAGAGAATTCAAGAGTTACGCACAGCGATCCGTTGCCATGGGGTACAGTGGGATGGTTGCGTCAAGTCAACCTCTTGCCACGCTTTCAGGATATAAAATACTGGCTCACGGTGGAAACGCTGTTGACGCCGCTGTTGCAATGGTGAGTACACTGAATGTGGTTGAGCCTCATTCCGCCGGATTGGGGGGTGATGCCTTTGCGCTGATATACCTGGCAAAGCAGAATAAAATAATGGGCATGAACGGGAGTGGAAAATCTCCCGGGCAGGCCGATATTTCTTTTTTCCATGAAAAAGGCATGAAAGAAATTCCTTCTGTGGGCATTCTTCCTGTTACCGTTCCCGGAGCCTTGCATGGATGGGCTGAAGGTGTTGAGAAATACGGGAAACTTTCTCTATCCGAACTATTTGAGGATGCCATACATTACGCGGAAAATGGTTTTCCAGTTACAGAGGTTATCGCAGGAGAATGGAAAAATTCAGAAGATATATTGCTTTCACAAGAAAACAGCGCACGATCATACCTTATTAACGGCAAGGCTCCAAAGCCGGGGCAAGTCTTTCGAAATCACGAACTTGCACACTCATACAGGAAAATCGCACGTGACGGCATCGAAGCATTCTATGGAGGTGAAATAGGGGAGGCAATTGTTGAATTCTCCCGAAAGCACCAGGGGCTGCTTGCTCGTGAGGATCTCTTACATCATGCAACAGCCTGGGTCGAACCCATATCAAGCACTTACAGGGGCTATACAATATATGAGCTGCCTCCTAACGGACAGGGAGTAACTGCACTTGAGATGCTCAATATATTAGAGGGATATGACATGGCGGGATTGGGCCATAACAGTCCTGATTACCTTCATCTTCTGGTAGAGGCAAAGAAAATCGCATTCAGTGATCGAGATTACTTCATAACTGATCCTGAATTTGAGAATATTCCCCTCGATATATTGCTTTCCAAAGAATATGCGCAACAGTGCAGGATGAAGATCGATCAAAATAAAGCAACGATACGATCAAACCCGTTCATGAGGCCAAGAAGATCCGATACGGTCTATGTCTCTGCCGTTGATCAAGAGGGAAATGCCGTTTCATTTATTACCAGCATATTCATGCATTTTGGCTCCGGCATGGTTGTCGATAAAACCGGGATTGTTCTTCAAAACAGGGGTGTGTCCTTTTCTTTGGATCCTGAGCATCCAAACTGTCTTCAGCCGAACAAAAGACCCATGCATACCATAATCCCCGGAATGGTCTTTAAAGATGGAAATTTTTTAATGAGTTTCGGTGTCATGGGAGGCGACTTCCAGCCGCAGGGACATACTCAATTCTTAATGAATCTGATTGATTTTAATATGAATCTGCAAGAGGCCATTGATGCTCCGCGTATCAGTCATGAAGAGGGAAAAGAGATATTGATGGAAGGAGGCTTTTCTGAGAAAACAGCGCTGGCGCTTGAGGAAAAAGGACACGAAATTATCAAGGAAGACATCCCCGTAAACCGGGTGGGCGGCGGACAGGCAATATATCGTGACGAAGGTGAAAATGTATTGCTGGGAGCCTCTGACAGGAGAAAAGACGGCTGTGCCATCGGGTATTAGGTTTATTCATGCCCACGCGGAGGACGTCTCGATCCATGAACAATGAGAAACGGATTCGGCTGCCCAGACCGGCGAAGAATACCGTCAGGAACTCCGAAAGGCACTTGATAGCAAAGCCGATATGATGAAGTACATTCCATGGAAGTCCGGAAGCTCAATCGCGAGGTGACAGAATTTCTCCGAAAATATCCGCCACGCAACATCGATCAGGAGAAGCTTAATAGGTGCTTAGATATGGTCCGCAGCGTGAGGAAAATCAGCACAGGATGCTCTCCTATGGAACATAGCTTCTGGTGCTTCAATTTACACAACCATTTAAGCTGGGAAGTTATCCCCGGTTCCCTTGTAAGTATTTAATCGTTCAAGAGTAAATTTATTGATGGTCTTATAGATAAACCTAAAAATTTGAAAAATTTTCAAAGCAATAAAGGTAATATGGGGGCCTGAGACTCAAGTTTCCTGGTGTTGGATTTTGGGATTTTCCTTCGGCAATCTCAAAAACATCCACCGGGCAAAATTCTATCTACTGGCCACATCCATTACATTGCATGCTATCAACCTTTATTAAATAGACAGTATATTCCTTTTTTTTACTCATGCCACGTGATACCATTTTTGGGTAGTGTCCTAAGTTGAAAAAAATAGTAGATGTCCAGATTTCACCATATTAGAATTTTGAAGTATTTTCAATTGTACAATTTGCCACAATTAAGTATTGTGTCACTTAGTAGCTAATTTGAAATGTACAATTTGCCACAATTGCTAATTTCTTTGATACATTTGCATTTTTTTGTTGACAGTTTATTTTAGATAGTATATTCTTGAAACAAAAGTAGCGGATTGTGTGATGGACAATCCGCTACAGATTAAAAAGGCCCCGTAGTGGAATTGGATACCACAATCGGCCGCTAACCTTTAGGTCCCGGTTCAAGCCCGGGCGGGGCCACCTTTTTAAATATTATTTAATTATTCACAATTTGTCAAGGAAAAAGGAGGTTATCATGGAAAATATTATTGAAATATATAAAGCTCAACTCGAAATAAAACAAAAAAAGCTTTTTGAAATATCAGAAAAAATAGTTCCCCTCGAACAAGAAAAAATCAAAATCGCACAAGACATTAAAGCTCTTGAACATCTTATTGGTTCAAGAGAAGAAACGACTAAGCCGGAAAGCACCGACATTTTAACAGATAAACCCGCTATAGAAGTTTACAAAGAATTGGCAGAAAATCTTTTTGGAAATAAATCTTTTAAAGATAAAGATATTAGAGAAGTTGCCAATAAAAAAGGCTTACGTGTTAGGGGTGAACTTATTGCTGGCTCATATAGCAGGGGTATTTTAGCTAGACTTGTAGAAAAAGGCTTTTTTGAAAAAGTTGGCAAAGGATCATATCGATATAAACAATCAGTAAGAAAGATTAGGTTTCCCGCAAAAGAGACAGCTAGTTAACCAACAAAAATGAGCCATGTTAGTAGTAGCTAACATGGCTCAAAACCATACACCATCGGAGAATGTATGATGTCAGCCACCTTAAAGGCGACCCCTTATATTAATACGTTAGCACGACCGCCACCATTTGTCAAA
>Ga0233413_10001401_pt1 | contig 10580 bp, 6 predicted proteins | sample Na_anoxic_6_MG_FD_189019 | JGI IMG/M metagenome (GOLD analysis project Ga0233413, IMG submission 189019) | Seawater microbial communities from Saanich Inlet, British Columbia, Canada - Na_anoxic_6_MG | ecosystem: Environmental > Aquatic > Marine > Inlet | place: Canada: British Columbia... | reverse complement strand
GCAGGGTCTCCGCCAAAATCCCAAGTTAAGTTTTCAAAAAGACCTACTTGTAAATCTTTAGCGAAGTAAATTACTTTTTCTTTAACAGATAAAGCTGCATCGCCCCAAACCATAAAGACTGGTTTTTTCATCACCTTTTTAATATCAATTTTATAGGTGATTAAATTATGATATGGGCGAACCTGTCCTTTGAATTTTAGTTCTTTTACACCTAAAGCACGACCACGTCCCTGTCCACCAGCCCAAGAAAGGAAAAATCCTAATAGCTGCCAAAATCCGTCGAGCCCAAGACAACCGGGCATCACTGGATCTCCTTTGAAATGGCAATTAAAAAACCAATTTTTGGGATTAATTTTTAATTCTGCTAAAATAGAACCCTTACCATATTTTCCACCTTCTTCGGTAATTTTTAAAATACGGTCTATCATTAACATTGGTGGTTTTGGTAATTTACCATTCTCCTGACCGTAGACATTTCCTTCGGCAATATCTAATAAATCTTTTTTTGAATAACTTGCTTTTTGTTGCATGTTTGTTTTTTCCATAAATAGTATAATTTTCAGTGGCAAGATTATTGTTTAGAACTGAAAGTGGCAAGTAATCTTTATAAAAAAGCCCAAATTTTGTTAAACTGCGATATTGTTCTAAATTCGCATCCTTAAAATTGGAGCAAGTATGAAACAATGGGTTTTAATATTAGGATGTTCTACCGGTCACGGTGGTGCTACAGCAAAACGCCTAGCCGAAGATGGATATGGAATCTTGGGATTTCATTTTGATCGCGCTGACATAAAAAAACAAGCGCTAAAATTTAAAGAAGAATTATCTGAAATTAATGGCGGTCGAGTGCATTTTTGGAATAAAAATGCTGCCGACATAGATATAATGAATGAATATGTCTCAATTATCAAAGAAATTGTTGGTGATGGAACGCTAAAATTATTACTGCATTCAATCGCTTTTGGAACAACGATGAATCTGCTTGGCGATAAACATGTAACCCGCAAACAAATGGATATGACTGTTCACGTTATGGGAATGTCAATGTTATATTGGACACAAAAACTACACGATGCAAAATTAATTGGGGAAGGTTCGCGCGTGATGGGTTTTACAAGTGAAGGAAATTATGTTTCGATGGAAGGTTATGGCCCGGTAAGCGTCGCAAAAGTTGCGATGGAGGCAATCTTACGTCAAATAGGTTGGGAGCTTGGAAAGTTTGGTATTACAGCCAATGTGATTCAGGCCGGAGTGACGCCAACTCGAGCGCTTACAAAAATATCTGACCGATGGGAGGAATGGATAAAACGTACAGAATATAGAAACCCGATGCGCAGGACAACAACACCGGAAGATGTGGCAAATACAGTATCGCTATTATTGCAACCTGAAGCTGATTTCATTAATTGTTCCACTATCCACTGTGATGGTGGTGAGCATCGATCAGGACGGATTTATTAATTTGAGTGTCTCACCTTGAGGGGAGATTAAGAGAGGTTAATCTCTTTTGTTCCTCCCCATTTAGTTCCTTCCGAAGGGGGACAAGAATCAAAAAGACTACACAATAATCTCAGAATGATTGTCAACTATGTTTCTATTACCGCTAATTACAAATTCTGAATTCTCTTTTATTCTAAGCGCCGCTTCTGTAATCCAAAGCTCAGCTAATTTTACTTTTCTATCATTTTTAATAGCAGCATCCAAAAATAATGTTGAAATAAAAATATCCAAGCCCATTTTTACAATACATTCTGAAATGAATTCTGTATATTCATGATCTTTTTGATTTCTAACAATTTCAATTGCATTGTCGAAAGATGTAATCAATGATTTTATAGTATTAGAAAGTGGTAGCAATGTTGCGCTGAATGAAAATTCTTCAAATTTATCAAATTCTTTATCTAATACACCAGCTAGAATACCACCAACTGAAGCAACTACTTGTAGTTGCGATGTGCCTTCATAAATATTAGTAATTCTCGCATCGCGATAATAACGTTCCATATCGTAATCTTTCATGTATCCATTGCCGGCCATTACCTGCAAACCATTATACGCTGTTTTGTTCGCCATTTCGGCGTTAAAATATTTGGAAAATGGTGTTAAAACACCGGCCAAGCGTTCAAGATATTTGGTTTCTTTTCGGTCAGCATTCGGATTTTTCGTTGAAGCTTTCAGTTTGTCAACCACTTTTCCGGTTTCATAAAGTAACAATCTTCCAGCCTCAATATTTAGGCGCATATCGGACAGCATTTTATAAACAGCCGGGATTTCTATGATTGGTTTGTCGAATTGAATGCGCGTTTCAGCGTACTCTTTTGCTAAATTATAAGCTGCCTCTGCAATACCAAGCGCCTGTGCGGCTACGGCGATCCGGGCACCATTCATTAATGACATAATGTATTTGATTAGACCAAATTTGCGCTTTCCGACAAGATAGGCCGGAGTGTTGTTGAAAGTCATTTCGCATGTTGGTGAACCATGAATACCAAGTTTCTCTTCGATTCGATCTATGTTAATTGTTTTGTCCTTGGAACATACAAACATAGAAAGTCCACGACCGTCTGTGGTACCTTCTTCGGAGCGTGCTAAAACTAAAAGAGTTGTCCCGTTTCCATTGGTAATGAAACGCTTTGTTCCATTAAGATGCCAAACGCCACTATCGTTGCCATCTACCAGAGGCATAGCTTTAGTTTTAACTGATTGCAAATCTGAGCCGAAGTCGGGTTCGGTTAATACCATCGCTCCAGTGGCGTCTCCAGTAGCTAATGGTGGAATATATTTAAATTTTTGTTCATCATTACCAAAGTCATCAATGGTTTCTGCAATATCCTGTAGACCAACTAATGTCATTAATGATGCATCGGCACGTGACACCATTTCTATTATTGCAATTTTTACGGTTTGCGGCATATTGAGTCCGCCATATTCATAAGGAAGTGAAATCCCCATCAAATTCATTTCTTTAAAATCGTTGAGATTTTCTAATACTAATGGATTCATTGTGACATCACCGTTCGCACAAACATGTCCTTCTTCGTCGATTTGACGCGAGCGTTCAAAAATCGGTCCGGCGCAGATATCACCAACTACTTCGAGAATATCTAAATAATTTTGTGCAGCTTCTTCGCGATCAGCAGGTGCAAAATCATATTGTTTAGCATTGGAGTAATCGCCCTCTACGATATCGGATAACGTCTTTAAATCCAGGCGTTCTAAGTTTAGTTTGATATCCGGGTTATCAGTAAAAAAGTTTGGCATAGTTTATCCTAGTATTTAAATGAATTAATAATGAAAATTAAAAAATCTATCTAAGGAAGATAAAATTATCTGAGCAGTTTTACTATACTAAAATATTATTAGTATGTTCATCATTATAAGCAGGATCTTTTACAAAGAAGATTAACATTAATATGCCCAAAAGAAGGAACGACCCAATAAAATAAAACGTCCAAACTGCACCGAAAGTTTGAGTGATTATTCCCGCCAAAAGAATTGACAATAAAGTGAACGGAGCTATCGATGTATCAATCAATGCCATATATAATTTTCCATCGCGTTTACCAGCGAAAGAATAAACTAAATTCATTGCCGATGGCATAAATGCCCCCATCCCCATTCCTACAAAAACGAATACAAGATATACACCAGCCATTGTGCTTACTGATAATGCAACTATCACAGCCAGTATATTTGAAATATAAGCAAAAGTAATTGCATATTTATGTCCAAAACGGTCCCCGATTAGACCGGCAAAATAACTTGCGAAACCGTAGGCAATAACATTTATTACCGTAAAAATTCCTGCCTCACTAACATCAAATCCGAGCTTGTCTTGCATAAATACAGCATAAAGACTGATTGCGGGGTAATTAATCGTAAGAATAGCACGCGAGATAAGGTAACGACGAAAATTGTACTGTTTACTAAGTATATGTTTTGTTTCTTTTAGGAAATCGCGAATTGTTTTTTGTACAAAGGGAGTATTCGGTTTTTCTACTTTCATCCATACAAATAAAATGGTAGCGATTAATATTGATAAAAAAAACATGGAAAAACCCCAACCAAAATTTTTAGGAAACTCTAATGAGCTACTTAATAATATTTTAACTAAAATTCCGCCAAAAAAACCACCGACACTATTAAAGGCAAAGGATATTCCAAAGAACCTTCCGCGGTCTTTGTCTTTAACAACTTGTCTTAAAAAACCTGCCCATATCGGAATTATCATCCCTACGCTTAATCCATAGAGAATAAAGCAAACATAGAAATAAATCCATGCAGTAGGTCCGGTTGGAGCAAAAAAAGCGAAAACAAACCACATCATAAAGATTGGAGGTAAAGCGGTAAGGTGGACACCTATTGCTAAGTTTTTAATATTTTCTTTATTTCGCGATAGTACGGTTGTAAGAAATTGCGGAAGAGCCACTAAAATTGAAAATAATCCGGCAACAGAAATAACAATCCCGTTTGGAGCACCCAGTGATTTTAAAAATAATGGAACAATTGCATAGACAGTATGAAACGCAAGCCCGAATCCCCAAAAATATTCGTGGAAAATATTGAGGACAAGATTCTGTCTATGGTCTTTTTTTGTTAGCATTTCCGGTCTGTTTATTCTGTTCTCGCGTAAGTAGAATAATCGAAACTATCAGGATTGCACCGCCGATAAATTGTACAGGAGTTAAAATGCGTCCGCGCACAATCCAATCTATCGCAACCGCGGAAAGCGGCCAAAAAAGTTCATAGATTGAAGAATGTGATGCCTTAACATGTTTTAACCCATAATAATATATGAAGAGAGCAACTGAGCCAGTTGTAAATACGATTAGGAGTATTATTTTCCATTGCGCAAAAGTTATAATACTGATTTCTGAAAAGCCATGAATAGCAACCAAAACAACCATCGCAATTATTGCGGTAACGGATAATCGCAAAGCCGTTACAATGGGGAAGGATAGAGTTTTTAAGGCATGTTTACCTAAAACAGTTGAGCTTCCCCAACAAAATGCAGCCAACAGTGCCAATAAAGCTGCAATTATGTATTTGTCATTTCCAGAGAAAATGGGATTTAATCCAAAAGTCACAAAATATCCGCCTACAAGTGCCATTATTGCCAATATTAAAAATCTTTTTGTGATACGCTCTTTTAATACAACTGCCGCAAGCGAAATCGCAAATAGCGGTTGAAATTTTTGCAATAATACCACAACTGAAAGGTCAATATAATTAATGTAGCTGAGCGCTTTGGTATAAAAGAATAGGCCAAGTAACCCGCCAAAGACACTTATCCAAAATATTGACGACCAAGCCCTTTGTCCCATCGCAAATATTTCTTTTTTACCTTTCAGTAAAAATGGTAAGAAGACAATTGCGCCGATTACATGCTCAATGGCGACAATTAAAAATGAAGAGATACTGTAAAGCTCTTGACGAAGAAAACCATCTAAACTCCACAATAGTGCAGCAAAAATGATTGCAAGAATAGGTATGTACTTTTTCACGGGCGAAAGTTACTGAATACCAATAAAGAAGTATATGTCATTTTGAATACAACAAAAAAGAGTATAAAAAATCTATTTTTTTCTAAGCATGACCGCCCAAACTGGCAGAATCATTGGTTTCAACACCAAGTGTACGAGCAGCTTGTCCCCACATATATTTTTCCGGTACATCAAAAATAAAATCAGATGTAGTATTTTGCAACAGCCAATCACCGCGGTCAATTTCTTTTTCGAGCTGGCTGCTACCCCAACCGGAATGTCCTAAAAAGAGTTTAAAACTGGCTGGTCCCTTCTTTTTAGAAATATCGTTCAGAATATCTTTGTGACTTGTCATCGCAACTTTGTCAGCAATTTTTACTGACCCCGAAACAGTATGATCAGTGCTGTGCAAAACAATTCCGCGTTCTATCATGATTGGACCACCAAAATGAACAGTTGGCACAATTTTTAAGATATTTTCGTTGTCTTCATAAATCTCTGTGAAAAGTTTCTTTAGATCAGGTTCCATAAAAGGCCGGTTAATAACAAGGCCCATTGCTCCGTCTTTAGTATGCTCACAAATGTAAACAACAGCTTTCCCAAAATATGGGTCAACCATATGCGGCATGGCAATTAATATGTGATTCTGTAGTGAACTCATATTAGAAATTACATCAATTTGGGTTGTTCAGCATAATATTCCATGATTTTAATATAAAATATATACAAAATCATCTAATAAATATTCTAAATAAAAATTGAGAATCCGTTTTTGAAAGGATTAAGATAAAAGGTAAATTTCAGTTTACGTTTTGAATAGAAAAACTTTACAACAATAATTTATGAAAGAATATTCTGATAAAATCATAATTCGTGGCGCACGGCAGCACAACCTAAAGAATGTTGATATAGACATTCCTCGCAACAAATTAGTTGTAATTACTGGGCTATCAGGTTCGGGCAAATCATCGCTGGCTTTTGACACAATTTACGCGGAAGGACAAAGGCGCTACGTGGAATCGCTCTCTTCCTATGCCCGTCAATTTTTAGGCCTTATGGAAAAACCGGACATGGATTATATCGAGGGTTTATCACCTGCGATTTCAATTGAGCAGAAAACAGCCGCCCGCAATCCACGTTCTACTGTTGGAACAGTTACAGAAATTTACGACTATCTGCGCTTGCTTTATGCACATATCGGAAAGCCACATTGTTGGATTTGCGGTCGACCTATTCAGCGCCAAACCGTACAACAAATTGTAGACACAATCAAAAAGTTTAAAAATGATACACAAATCTATATTTTGGCTCCGGTCGTTCGTGGCAGAAAAGGAGAACACAAAGGAGTATTTGAAGAAATAAAAAAAGAAGGTTTCCTTCGTGTTCGTATTAACGGCAAGCTGAAGAATCTTGATGAAAAAATATCTTTAAATAAGAACAAAAACCATACAATTGAAGTTGTTGTGGATCGCTTAGTTCTCGAAGGAGATTATCATGAACGGCTTACAGAATCAATTGAATTGGCTCTCAAGATTGGCTTAGGAATGATTTTAGTTCATGAATTGCCCGATAAAGATTATCTGTTTAGCGAACATTTTGCCTGTCCGCATTGCGAAGTATCGATGGAAGAATTAACTCCGCGAATGTTCTCGTTTAATTCTCCTTATGGAGCATGTCCAACCTGTGATGGTCTTGGTTCAAAAATGGAAATTGATCCTGAATTGGTGGTACCGGATAAAAGTAAGTCGTTAATTCAAGGAGCGATTGCTCCGCTTGGAGAACAACCGCGCGGAAATTGGTATGGAAGTATTTTAAAAAGTTTGTCTAAACATTATAAACTAAGTTTCACAACACCGTGGTTTAGAATTGATCCTATTGTGCGTGAAATATTACTTTATGGTACAGGTAGTAATAAATTTGAAATGACCTACACTTCTGATAGGTGGAGCGGTACTTATCGGGGCGGATGGGAAGGAACAATCAATAACCTCATGCGCCGCTATAAACAAACACATTCATCTCATATACGTATCTGGATTGAACAATATATGCGTATGCAACACTGTCCTGATTGTAGTGGATCGAGGCTGAAAAAAGAAAGTATGGCAGTTACAGTTGGCGGAAAAAATCTCGGCGAAATATCACGTATGAACATTCGATCAATTTTAGTATTTATACAGAGTTTAAATTTAAGTGAAACTGAAAAAACAATTGCTGAGCAAATATTGTCAGAAATTTCAAAAAGACTGGGATTTCTTGTTAATGTTGGCTTGGATTACCTTACGCTTGATAGATCAGCGACAACGCTTTCCGGCGGTGAAAATCAACGTATCAGACTCGCAACGCAAATTGGATCACAATTGGTAGGTGTTCTATATGTTTTAGACGAACCTTCGATAGGATTACACCCACGCGATAACACTAGATTATTAAGTACATTAAAAGCGTTAAGAGATTTAGGTAATTCTATTTTAATTGTTGAGCACGATCAAGAAACAATGGAAGCTTCTGATCATATTATTGACATTGGACCCGGTGCGGGGGAGCATGGTGGCAATATTATTTTTTCCGGTAAACCCAACGACTTACTGCAATGTGAGAGTTCAATTACTGCACAATTTTTAACAGGTAAAAAAGAAATTGCTTTACCGAAAATTCGTAGAAGGGGAATTAATAAAAGTTTAAGAATATTGGGAGCAAAAGGTAATAATTTAAAAAATATTGATGTTGATTTTCCGCTTGGTAAATTTATTGTTGTAACGGGAGTGTCGGGTAGCGGTAAGAGCACTTTAGTTAATGAGACATTGTATCCAATTTTGGCGCGCGATTTACACAAGGCAAGGAAATATCCATTGCGGTATAAATCTATTAATGGTTTAGAATTGTTAGATAAAGTCGTAGATATTGATCAAAAACCAATTGGGCGTACGCCGCGATCAAATCCAGCAACATATACAGGTGTTTTTACGTTTATCCGTGATTTGTTTTCACAGCTTCCCGAATCTAAATTAAGAGGATATAAGCCGGGCAGATTTTCCTTCAATGTAAAGGGCGGTCGCTGCGAAGCGTGTCAAGGTGACGGAATAATAAAAATTGAGATGAATTTTCTCCCAGATGTTTATGTTACTTGCGAAGTTTGTAAGGGGAAACGGTATAATCGTGAAACACTTGAAGTAAAATATAAAGGTAAAAACATAGCCGAAGTACTTGATATGTCTGTTGAAGATGCACTGGAATTCTTTAAAAACATACCTTCTGTATTTAAAAAATTGACTACGTTATGCGAAGTTGGCTTGGGTTATATTCGCCTTGGACAGCAAGCGACAACGTTATCCGGAGGTGAAGCACAGCGGGTAAAGTTGGCAACAGAGTTATCAAAAACGAGTAGCGATAAAACGATTTATATTTTAGATGAACCCACAACTGGATTACATTTTGCAGATGTAAAAATGCTATTAACGGTACTTCAGACATTGGTTGACCGAGGTAATACAGTAATTGTGATTGAGCATAATTTGGATGTAATTAAGTGTGCAGATTGGGTAATTGATCTTGGTCCTGAAGGTGGCGATGCAGGTGGCGAAGTAATATTTATCGGAGTTCCTGAAGATTTAGTAAAACATTCTAAATCATATACCGGGGAATTTTTAAGAGGAAAAATGAGATAAGCTTAATTGAAAAAAGCAACTTCAAATAAAATTATTCAATTTTGGGAAAGTGGGCATTTATATATTGCAATTGCTTGTGTAGTTCAAATTCTATGGTTTATAAGTAATAATGTTGGAGTTTTGGACTGGATAAAAGAGATTGCTTATTTCGAATATTTTAAAACCGCCTTCAGCGACTATCATACGTTACCATATTTTTGGTGGAATATATTAGAGGAGGTTGCTTGGAGACCACCAATACCGGGCACATCGGCCTTAATTGCAAATCCCGAAACGGCATTGTTTTCTCCATTAACACCACTACTTTATTTATTAAGTGCCAAGGTTTACATAAAACTCTACATCGTCATTCAATTTCTAATTGGCGTTACTGGTTTATTTGTACTAAAAAGAAAGCTAAGTTGGAACAATTCACAATTCAGGACATTTGTTATTCTATTTTTATTTTCACCAATAATAATGCAACATATTTCTGTAGCATATTTTACTTGGTATAATTTTTATTTATTTCCGTGGTTAATCTATTTTGTAGCTGATCGAAGGATGGTCGTGGGTATTATAGGCTCAGCAGCGGTCTTGGGTTTAATTGTTTTGCAGGGTGGAATTTATATTGTTCAATATGTTGGATTGTTCTATATACTGTACGAAGTATTTCATGTTTTATTTGAAAAGGAGTGGAAAAGAATACTGCGAATATTAATAATTCCATTATTAGCTGCATTGCTTGCCTTTGCAAGAATTTATTTAACAGCATATGTTTATGGAGATTATGTTCGTCCGTGGGTAGAAATAGATGCATATAATATTCCATTTTTCCTCTTTTATGCGCTAATACCAACGGTTACTATCCCTCCGATTAATTTATTTTTCCATACAGATTTTCTTGGATGGTCATTAACACCACACGATTCAGGGCAGTTCTGGGGTTTGTCAATCATTATGTTGTTGTTGGTTTTTGTAAAGTATAAAAAAATAGTAAAAAATGCTAATTCGAAACAGCAAGGAGGATTGAATTATAATGCTATTTTCATTGCGGCATCGGGTCTGTTTATTATATCTTTTTATCAAATATGGTATTTGACAATGAGGGCAGTATCAATATTGGATATTCCATTATTTGAGAGCATTAAGAATCATGGAATTAGATTTATTATGGGTTCATATTTTGGATATGCACTTTTATTGGCAAATTATTCAAAAGAAATTTGGAAAGAATTTTATAAATTTGTCGATACTAAATTTTGGCAAGTCTCAAAAAAAGCAATGAAGGGGTTATTTAAGATAATATTATTTGGAACAGGTTTCGTGGTATTGTCTTTAAAATTATTTAAAAGTATTATAGTCAGCATATTTAGTGAAGTAATAACCGGTGCGTATAATAATTCTAGTCATTTTTGGTTAAAACGAAGGATGGAAGGAATAAACGAGA
>Ga0233413_10001398_pt1 | contig 10584 bp, 16 predicted proteins | sample Na_anoxic_6_MG_FD_189019 | JGI IMG/M metagenome (GOLD analysis project Ga0233413, IMG submission 189019) | Seawater microbial communities from Saanich Inlet, British Columbia, Canada - Na_anoxic_6_MG | ecosystem: Environmental > Aquatic > Marine > Inlet | place: Canada: British Columbia... | reverse complement strand
TTATTAATTTGTTATAGTATAATATAATACTTTTTTGTGAATAAAAAAAACTTTTTGTGTTAACTCTATGTTAACTTTTTCATATTCGTTTTAATTCTGGCCAATGTACAATTACAGATTGGCATAGTTCGTATTCTTCATGATCTTCTAATACATATAATATGCATTCTACTGTTTTTAACGCTTTATCCAAACTCCACCCTGATGGAATTACTCGTGATGTGAAAAGGTCGAAAACTGTATCTTGCATTAATGCTTTAATAGGATCTTCATCGATAAGTTTAGTTGTGAGGTTTAGAACAAATTCGTTGTAAGTTTCCTCGTTGGTATATTTGAAAGTTTTTGTCATGATTATTTAGATTTTTGGGTTAACCATCTGGTTAAATAAATGCCTCTAGATTTTAGTTCAGTTTCGATTTGATTAATACACATGTTGTATGTTTTCTCGATTATGGTTGGTACCGGTTCTTCGATAGTTTTTTCTTTTTCAAAATCCTCGTTAAGACGTTTAAGTATGAAGATTAAACTTTGATCCGTGTATTCTTTGTATTTTGTCATGATTATTTAGATTTTTGTGTTGATTTATATTCTGCCCATTGCTCTTTACTCCATGATGATGATCCGTTTAAAGGATTGTTTGGATTGTAATGAGATATGAATACTTTTTCAGATTTCGCTTTAGCAGTTTCTGCATATTTTTCTTTTCGCTCTTTGCTTTGACGAATTATTTTTTCTACTTGAGTTTCCTCAGCATAGTGAGGGTTTCGTTTTTCAAATTCCGCTTTACGGTTTATGCGTTGAAATTGAGAATAAATTTGATCTTGTTTTTCGTAGTTTGTTAATCCGCCTCTTGATGATTTTGCCATGATGTGTGTTTTTAGTTATTATTATTATTAATTTGTTATAATTAAATATAATACTTTTTTGTGGCAAATAAAAACTTTTGATGTTAACTTAATGTTAACTTTTTCAATTAAATGAATATTATTTGTCATTTAATGAATATTTAGTCCCCGCGGGAGTGCATATATATTAAAATATGAAACTAAAGTCAAATAAATACATTATAATATTATAAACCTTTAAAACTAAACCAAATTATGAAAAAACTTATCCTAATAACCGTTATCCTTATATCCACTTTCTGTAATGCTCAGCACTTAATGCCAATAGATGGTAATTGGTACACATTGACCGTTGATGATGGAATTTTATACGATGATGGTGATGCAGGTGGAAATTATACAAACAATGGGTTAGGTGCATTAACAATATACCCAACTGATCAAGCTAACGATAAAATATATTTAAGATTTTTAGAATTTAGAGTTGAGAATCAAGCATCGTGTAATTATGATTATTTAGAAGTTTACGATGGTGATGATATGTCCAATCTGATTGGTAAATACTGCGGTACAACCATACCTGATGTTGTCCAATCAACACACCCAACCGGTGCAGTAACCTTATTATGGTCATCAGATGCATCCGTCACCGACGCTGGTTTTAAAATTGATATAAATGTTATCAATCCTATGGAATCCGTGCAACTCGGAGACCCGAATTCAACTACATCGAATGGAAGAGTTCCAGCATATGGGTACTACGATTACTCGTGGTCTGGTTTAATATACGGAGCAGCTGAGGTAGGAGTACCGATTATAATAGATGAAATACAGTTTGATGTTTATAATGATATCAACACAACAATGACAAACCAAAAGATTTTCATTGCCCATACAACTATGAATACATTTCCTAATGGAAATGAACCATTAAATGGAGATATTGAAATATCTGATTGGACTTTGGTTTATACTGGAGATATAACATGGACACAAGGCTGGAATGCAATTACTTTAGATGCTACGTTTCTATTTAATGGAGTTGGGAATTTATTGATAAAAACAATAAATGAACATGGAACATGGACCTTTGACTATCCTGAATTTAGATATACTGCAAAAGCTAATACTGTAGTGTATAATTATGCTGATGGTGGAATGCCTGGCTCTCCAGGATTCAGAAACAGTTATAGACCTAATATGCGTCTCGGTTTTGGTGGAGGTGGAGGTGCATTACCAATTGAATTATTATCCTTTGGTGTTGAGTCTAATGACTTGAACGAAGCAGTAGTAGAGTGGACTACAGCATCACAAAGCAACAATGACTACTTTACAATTCAACGGAGCATTGATGGATATGAATGGGAGGAAGTAACTAAAATCACCGGTTGCGGTAATTGCAATAGTCAGATAGATTATGTATATTTAGATAGAGACCCTTATACCGGAATTTCATATTATAGGTTAATGCAAACTGATTACGATGGAAATTTTGAAATATTCCCTGCACAATCTGTTGACATCCATAACGATAAAACAATAGGACTACATATTATACCTAACCCAGCAATAGATAACATCCAATTAGAGCTAGTATATCCAGACCCAACTCATCGAGGGTATAACCACGATGTAAGAATATACAACGCAGATGGAACCGAAGTGTATAAGAAATTTTATATGGGCGAATTAGAAAGCTTCAATATTGACATTAAGAAATTAAAGCCTGGTTACTATATCGTAAACACTAAAAGTGATCAAATCAAAGGTACCGGCAAATTCATAAAAGAATAATATTGAATCTTTTTGAATTAAATAGCATATAACAAATAAACATTATATGGTCAAAGAATTCACAATAAAATCGTTATTACGAAGACAGGTTTCTATGGATATGGGCGATTTCGTAATTAGAATTGAACGTATAGGAAAACATGGTAGTGCTGTGTTTTATTTATGGACATCCATACAACCTAGTGAGGGAATACACCCAACCATAGATTCAATGCCTCTAACAAAACAAGAAGTACTTACTAGAATAGAATTGTTATGCGATTACCGCGGTAAGACATTAAGCGATATAGAAATATTTGCAATGGATCAAATGTTTTTATCAAAATAAATTAAGACATTCTCGTTATAATAAATCCTTCGTCGTGTCTTGCACCTTTCCACAACTTCTTTGGATATACCGCATATCTCACATTCGTCAATCTTTTAATTTGCTTGTCTATATATACTTGATAAAACTTTCCTCGTTTGTTATCTCTTCGAGCATCGTCTTTTCCATCATCAGCCTTTGGTATGATATACAATTCTGTAAGAAACCAAGTATCTTCTATAGTTTCTAAAAACTCAATAATGATATTAGATATTGTAGCCATAAGTCTATATTGTTCATTGAAATTAGTAATAGCTTCATCTGATTCTCCAGCAACATCAAATCCTACATTACATTGTAAATCTCCTTTATATGCCTGTGATTGGAATGGTCTTTCTAATCTTTTCTTAACATTACAAGCAATCTTAACTTTATAGTTGACACTGCCTCGTACAAGATACTGAACTGTATATTCAGACCTTGACCAGTTACCTTCTCGCCAACTAGAACCAGATCCTATTCCCTTTTCTAAAATGCCTAGTACAGGTTTAAGCAATTTGTATTCGAACGGCTTAGATCCTCCATCTCCAATTTCATTTAGACGAAAATCTTCAAATGATTCGTTTATATTTTTCATGGATCGATCACCGATTTCATTAAGCTTATATGTTTCGAAGGATTCAAAGAATTTCATTTTGCTCTGGATCTAGTTTTAAGTCTTCTTACCAGCTCATCCATAAATTTAGGATCGATATGTTTAAGTATGTCCTTTCCTTTTTCACCGGTATCTTCAATTCCTTTTTGAGATTTGATATTATTAAGGCCTTTGATTATATCGCCTTTTGCCTTATTGCTAGTAATAAGTCTATAAGTTTCTGGGTATTTAATTTTTAGAACATTGAGTATATCATCTAATTGTTCAGGACTCATATGTTTATTTAATTCCTTTTGTAAACGCTGAACTTTTTTCTTTTTGAACCAATCTTTAATGTTATCCCATTGAGCAATTGTTATCATAGCAGCAGCTGGGACTAATATTGAGGCTGCAATAATTGCAATACCAACACCAACAGAAACTTCACCACCTCCACCGCCATGCATTTGTCGTCCAAACTCTTGTCCCAGGATAAATGAATTGGGGTCAAAATTTTCATCAACGTCTTCTTCTAAAAATTTATCTAATTCTTTAAGACATTCGTTAGAATTACTTTCATTAACAAAGTCTTCGAATGATTCGTTTAAGTTTTTCACAAGTACTTTAGTTTTTTTAATTGTTTAACTATAAGCTTCCATCCTGGCTTATCCATGGATTGATTTTGCATCAGCCTTTATATGCTTCTTAATTGATGATACTAAATCTTTTGCAGTATTGAATCTTTTGCCAGAACCATAGTTGTCTATCCAATCACCAGTTTTTAGATCTATGAATATATCTCCTCTAGATGGTGCATATCCTTTCTTAGTTATGTGCCAAGATACCGTTATGTCAGAAACACGATCATCTTGAGCCGATAGCATATCGTCAACTTCATATTTAGCTCGAGAACTATCCTTAAATTGATCAATTAAAAATGCAGTAACACTTTGAGGCGAATCTATGTCAACTGATAATTTAGAACTCGTTCTGGTTCTAGGTGCTGGCTTCTTACGAATACTATTCATTTCATATAATTCATCAATGGCCTTTTGTACTGCTATAGAAGATTCATCTATTCGATGTTCTTTTGCAAATAGTTTCCATTTCTTTTCGCCATTAGCTCCTGTTGTAGTACGGCCTGCATGAAGACCATCGTACCAAGCCTTCTTAACAAATTTCGATGCTTCATCATAATCTATAGAAAACCATTCATTAACTGATTCACGTATGAATTTATTAAGTGCTTTCTGTTTTTTCAATTGTTTAACTATAACTTTCCATCCTGAGGGATTTTTAGTACCTTGACGAGTTAACCAATCATCTAATTTTTCTGGATCCTCCATTATGTTATCATTTTTCATATGAGCTTGTAATCCAATGAATTCATCATGCATCCATGCACCAAATTCCGTATATGCCTTATCTGACATATCGGCTATTGCATGTTTGACTTGTTCTAATTCGTTAGGGGATTGTTTGCTTTTCCAAGTTTTATATGAATTGGTATATGTCTTTATAAACATATCCGAATGTTTAATCTCGGTAACAGACTCAGCAGTTGAATCAAGCTCATTAATTGCTTTTTGTATTTCGCTATTCATTGGTATGGTTTATATTGTTTGTTCGAATTCAACAGATTCTAACATTGAAAGATCTGCCTTTATTTTCTTCATCAAGTCCATGATCGGTTTTGGTGTACTTCCGGATGTTTTACCGCTTAGCATTTTCTTTACTGCATTGTAAAATTTTGTGTTTGCCATTGAAGTATCTCCTTTTGCAATTCTTTTAATAATCCATTTAAACTCTTCGTTTGATTGGAATATTTTGATGATATCTTCGTCTGACATATCATTAGCAATATAAGATTCAATATCCATTTTGAGTTTATCCGTTCGTTCTTTATTTTGCTTAAACGCTAATGCATCAGCTTCTCGTTTTTTAATCTTAGGGCCGATTATAGGCAGCTCCCTTTTAATTGCATATCCATAGTTTTTAATATTTTGCCATGCAGATCTCGTTAAAGATTTACCCGTATTAAATATCTGTTGCAATTTACTTTCTGGCATAAATGATAATCGTAACCCCAGGCCTAACGCAATAGCAGTGACTAGCATCATTCCAGGACCCATCGCTTCGTTTAATTCATTTTCTTCTTCGTTTAAAGATTCATTAACAAAATCTTTATACGACTTAAATGTGTTTGGTTTTTTCATAGTTTATATATTTGACTCATAATAGAAATAATAGACATAACTAATATTTGATATATAAAATATGAAATTACTTAAGTTTGATCAGTTTGTAGCAGAAAATACACAAGGACATCTTCATCACGAATTCCAGGATGATGTTACAAAAGTAAAAAAAGATTTTTCCACAGATAAACAAGATTTAGACGATAGCGATTTGAAGGTTGGTGATTATGCTACACATAAACATAAACAATCTCTCGGTATTGGTCAGATAAAAAAATTACATCCATCATCACATGCAACCTTACATTTTGCAAGAGATTTAGAATCTTCGTTAGAAGATGCAGCATCAGACCATGAAGAATTTGTATTTCATTTAGCTGATTTGATTCCTATTGTAGGAACTCAATCTTGATTATCTAATTTGAGTGGATGATATATAAAATAGATGAAGTTACCATTTACATTTAAAGAATTCGTATCTAAACCTTTTGCAGCAATTGCAATATTATGCATCTGTGGTATGGGATATCTATATGTTGATAGTAATAATGCAAAAGAAGAAGTTATTGAGGCTTGTCAAAAGGATAAGAAGGTTAAAGATGATCGAATAACTAAATTAGAATCTGATGTAAAAGATTTATATGACAAAATAATCGAGATATCCTCTGCAAAAAACTAACATGAAGAAACTTTTAATTATATTTTCATTAATCATTATAGGATGTAACCAACCATCCGAAACATCATATATTATAGAAGAAGAACATGGACATTTCGACTCTATCACAATCACACAAGATTCAATACTAGAATTAGCAGATAAGATTATACTTCATGTACAGAATCAGAAACTTGATAAAGCTTCTATGTCTACTGAAATAGAACACCATAAGCATGAAATAGAAGAACGGAATATACATGATAAATTAACAGATGAACAAATACAATTCTTAAAAAATGAAGAAGAGGAATTACATCACCAAATATTTGCACAACAAATATATATTGAAGAATTAAAAGCACCAAAAGATACGATAATCTATAACACTCAATACAAAGATACGATTATTCAGAAGCCTATATATGTTAATGATACGATACATATTCAAATCGAAATTATAGACACCATTAAAGTTAAAAAGAAAAAACGTCGTAACACGTAATGTATGAATTTATAGCATTATTATGCTTTATTGTTTTTATGGTATTCTCATTATGGTGGGTTGATGATTCATTTTAAACGAAACTATTTATCATATCCATCATATAATCAATATGAGGAAACAATATAAATGGAGCTTTAAATCACCCGATGAGGAAAAGGCTTTAGTCAAAAGATATCTTGATGGAGAGAGCGAATGTTTTGCTCCACTATATCATAAATACAAAGGCGTATTTTACTGGACATTAAAGAAATGGTATCCTAAAATGCCGCACCACGAAAAGGAAGATCTATCATTAGAATTCTTAGGACGTATCAGTCAGAAACTACACCTATACAATCCTGATAAAAGTCAAGTAGCTACATGGATGACTATGTGCATAAAGAATTTTTTGGTGTCTTATTCTAGAAGACCTTCAACTCGAGAACGTTGGAGAGAAACTGATATGGAAATACACCACAATGGCATTATAATAGATGCAGATGTAGGATATCATGATAATATATTAGAAGATATTAGCTACCGCAATATTCTTCGATTGATATATGAACGATTAGGACCAGAAGAAACGAGAATATTTGAATTACATTTCTTACAAGGACATACTCAAGTTAGAACAGGTAAGATATTAGGTTTAAGTAGAGAAACTATGTGGTATAGAGTACAGAAAATAAGAAAGCGATTAAAGTTTTTAGACCCTAATCAAAAGGAATAATTATTTATAATTGTGTCTTATTCAATAGTTTTACCATTTGACCTGAACCACTTGCATTAATAGCATGTAATGCACTGATTTTTTCTTCAATATCTAACTTTCGCCAAGCTTGATCAGAATATTTTTCTAATTTACGAAGTGCACTTTCGTTTAATTCACCTTCATTTAAGAATTCTTCTAAGATGGGAATATTTTTCATTAGTTTTATCTTACCTTTTTAAGTTCTGACTCTTTGTATACGACAGTTTCTTCATCGTCGTTTTCAACAGTAATCATTCTACCTTTTTGAGAAACAACAACCATAGTTGAACCATCTCCCTTTTTTAATTCGACTAAATCGTTTTCGCGGAATTTACCTTCATTAATAAAATCTGTAAATGTTTGTAAGTTTTTCATATGTCTTATATTTTATTTATTATATGCTACCGCACACAAAAAGTTTTACAGTTTATATATCAAAAATCTTTGTCTATGAAGCCATTGACCTCTAAGAAGTTTTTAATTTTTGGTATATCTCTAAATGAATCTGGTCCAACTTGGTATTTTAATGCTAATTTTCTTTGAATATCATTTAACTTATCAACTTCTAAATACCCTTTTAAATAATCAGCTTCATATGCATCACCAACTAGTGTCGATGTTTTGTTACATAATCTCTTCATCCTAGAAATTTTCTTCCATAATATCTCCTCATCATTACAATATGTAAGGCCTAAATCAAACAACCCACAAAAATCTTTTTTATCTAAATACCAGGTAAGTATAGCATATAAAGAGATATTGAATATGATATTTGGCTTAGGTTTTTTTACTTTATTTAGACTATTCCATATAGCCATACCTTCATCTAAATAATTTTTACCCATAAGACCATTCCTAAATAACATTAAACCAGTCTTATTACCGTAATATCTTCGACCGACATGGCCTAATATCTCATGCTGTACCAATCCATCAAAATCTTCATCGTTAAACATAGCATTTTTATTGATATTAATTTTATATTCATCTTTGATATTCATCCGTGGGGCAATATTATCTACTATATAGACTTTCCATTTATCATAGCCATGCTTTTTTACAACCTCTTCCATTTTACGCTTCATTTCGGTAGCATCAATATCCCTATCTCCGTCTTTGACTTTTACATAAGGATGTTGAAGGATAAGCCGCTTAGCATCTTCATATAATTCTGGTTCTGGTATAGGATATAAGAAATTAGCACCTTTAACGTATTCTTCGGTATTCTTATCTAATGTCATTAATTCCATCCAATCCACAAGATATTCTAGTCTACTTATGTAAAATTCACTAAGATAACAATCAAAATTTCTAAATTCTTTTAATAATGCTTTCGCTTCAATCAAAGATCCATTGGTTGTATATTCTTCAGGAAGATGGTCAAAGACAGGGTTATAGCATTTTCCATTTCGCCTAGCTTCAAAAAACTTTTCTTTCTCCGTCTTCTTATTAGTTATAGTTCTCATCCTATCTAAATCACGTTTCTCATAAACATCAGCATAACGTTTATCCATATCAATAAGATTTTGCTTATCTGCATTAGATAATTTAAACTTAGAATCAGGAAAGCTTTCAGGAACTCCACCAATAGAGGAATCGGTATCAGACTTCTGCCAATTTGGTGTATATTCTTCAAATAACATAAAGTGCTTTAATTTGCGATTTTCGAGGATTGCATTAACCTTAGGTTCAGGTCTATTAGTAATATGATTCTTACTTCCTTTGAAATATAAACACATATGTCCTATTGCAGAATTATCTTGTATGTAATTTCTATTAGGTATCTGTCCTTTAGTGCTTACAATATCATTATCAATATCATCCATATTATTAGAATATCCAGTTAGATTATCAGCAGAAGTTGATTGTCCAGGTAAACCCATATTACCATCATGAGGAAATGTCATAAATGCAGCAGGAACTATATCATTACCTATATGAACATTGACTTTATGAAATGAGGCAGACTTAAAATTATCAGGTATTGGAAAAATTTTACGTATAATGGAAGTATCCTTAGCGGTAAGAGGTTCTACATCCGCATGATTAGTACCCATAGTACGTTTAACCTTAAATTTCTTACCTGATACAGGATCTTCAATAGTAATTATAGAGCCAATTGGAATCCATCCATCTATGACTGGCCATTCAATAGTATTATTCATATGTTATATATTCATTTGTTCAATCCATATCCGGCCAGAATGGGTCTATTAAAACCAGTTGATTGCCTCTCATCATCCAGTTCTGACTGGAGAAATCTTGCATCTGTCTATATTTCTTCATATGATCTTTTAAAAATGAAATAAGCACCTTCAAATCCTTCTGGTTATTAGGGGAATTTTTTGATATGATATCGAATAGGTCCTGCCAGAATAAATCATTTACGGAATGATCGGAATGTAAGAGTAAATCTATATCGTCTTTGAACTTACCTCCGACAGGTTTCAGAGCTTCCATGAATATCGCCACCATCCAACGTTCCTCGTCAATAGCCCAGACCTTCATAACCTTCCGTATCTTCGGAACAAATACATTGCGTTGATTATCCAGCATAAAGCTCAAAGTCCTTACCATTGCAGGATCATTGATAGCAGCAAATATCTTTACCACATCTCCATTACGCATTTGCAATACCTCTGCACTAGAACCTGAACCTATTTCTTTAGCACCCATAGACTTATACTTATCAACATAATCGTCAAAGTCATCAACCTCAAACGACTCTATTTTAGCACGTCTTTTAAGAATGGTATCAATGGTACCTTCAGCTAAAAAGGCTTCGAACATTTTAAAGTATTTCATATGTTTATATATTTGCCTATACATACAGAAATAAACAAAGAATTCTACAGAGAGAAGAGAGTCAGTTAATAATAATACACGTAACACCCGCAGGCAGGCTCC
>Ga0233413_10001396_pt1 | contig 10588 bp, 9 predicted proteins | sample Na_anoxic_6_MG_FD_189019 | JGI IMG/M metagenome (GOLD analysis project Ga0233413, IMG submission 189019) | Seawater microbial communities from Saanich Inlet, British Columbia, Canada - Na_anoxic_6_MG | ecosystem: Environmental > Aquatic > Marine > Inlet | place: Canada: British Columbia... | reverse complement strand
TCCGAGATAAAAGAAATAAAAGAAGCAGGCCTTGATAGGGTACATATTGGTTTAGAGAGCGGGTGTGATCAAATTTTAAAATTTGTAAAGAAGGGTGTTACCGCAGACCGGCATATAGATGCTGGCAAAAAAATAGTTGAAGCCGGTATGTCCTTATCTGAGTACATTATGCCAGGGCTTGGTGGTGAGGCAATGTGGAAAGAACATGCCTTAGAGACAGCGATGGTTCTTAACCAAATTAACCCACATTATATAAGGCTGAGAAGCCTGAGAGTCCCTATGCATGTCCCCCTTTACCAAAAGCTCGTGAATGGGGAATTTAAGATGCTTACAGATGACCAGGTGGTTGAGGAGATAAAGCTCTTTATCGAAACATTAGACAATAACATCACCAGCGCTATTACCAGTGACCACATCATGAATCTGTTAGAAGAGGTAAAAGGAAAACTACCAGAAGATAAAGAAAATATGTTACATGTGATCAAAAAATATCAAGATTTGTCTGAATCTGAACGGCTTATTTACCGGATCGGCAGAAGAGGTGGTGCATATTCGTCAACAGACGACCTCTATCGTGACCAATCCACATATGATAAAATCAAAAAATTGGTGTCGGATTTGTCTTCTAAAGGAGCAGATGAGATTGAACAATTTATTAACGAAATGGCAAATAGATATGTATGAGTCTTGTTTCTTGTTGCTGGGAACTTGTACCTGGTTGATTGGTAATTAATCAATAGCTTGCAGACTTATAAATACTCAACTCTAAATCCGAAATACTAAACAAATCCAAATATCAAAATCTAAATGACAAAAACCTATTTGGAGTTTGGATTTCAAGAAGTAATTTAATTCTCTTGGATTTAGAACATTTGAACTTTGTGCTTGTTTAGAATTTATATATTAGGATTTAGTATTTATCAATTAGGGTTTAGGGTTGCCATATTTTATAGAACATATTCTTTGATTATTTACATATTTGAACGAGTAAGAGTAATAATAAATATGCCTTATTATCCCATATTTCTCGATCTAAATCATCAAAACGTAGTAGTTGTGGGCGGTGGTGATGTAGCTGAGCGCAAAATAAAAAATCTTCTCATCTATGGCTGCACAATATACATAAGCTCCCCTCACCTTACCCCTCATTTACAGCAGCTGGTTGCCACAAAAAAAATACACCATATACCGTATGAATCTTTAGACAGTTACATGGATGATACCTTTATGGTTATTGCGGCCACGGATGATAATGAAGTCAACAGCAAAATTGCATCCCAGGCAAAAAAACATGGCCTCCTGATTAACACTGTTGATCAGCCAAAGGACTGTAATTTTATTATGCCTTCAATCGTGAAAAGAGGAAATCTCCAAATAGCCATATCTACCGCAGGTAAAAGTCCGGCGTTGGCAAAAAAAATCAGAAAAAACTTAGAGAGTATGTTTCCGCCAGAATATGATTCTTTTGCCGAGCTATTAGGCATAATCAGAACCAAGCTCCTTTCCCAGGATCAACCCTCTTCAAAAAATAAGATTATCTTTCAACAACTGGTTGACTCAAATCTTCTTGAAATGATCACACATAAAAATTGGGATGGTATGAGAGCTACGTTAAAATCCATCCTGGGAAAAGATTTTCCGATAGAGGACAGCCTTAACCAAGCATTTAGTAGATAATTTATAAAATCCATGTCTTTTATGGCAAAAAAATCCTTTTACCTATCAAATACAATGAAAATAAAAATGTTAAACCCGAAATCCGAATATCGAAATCCTAAACAATGACCAAATTATCAAAATTCAAATGGCATAAATATAAAAGATATATCTAAAGGGAATCCATGCTGTTTTGATTATTTGGAAATTAGAATTTTGGATTTTTTTCGAGCTTCGTAATTCGAATTTTGGATTTTCCGGCTTGTCCGGATTAAAGAGATATAATAAAATGGATATTCTTTTCTTTAGGTTGACTCTTATCGTATACCTCATAGCTTCAGCCGGTTTTTTATTCTTTATCATAAAGAAAAATAAAAAAGTAGGGTACTGGTCGCACAAGATTATGCTTCTCGGGTTTGCGCTTCATTCAATCTACCTAACCCTTAGCTATTATCAGCTCGGTGCGGTACCTGCATTAACCTTTAAGACATCCCTCTCTTTTCTCTCCTGGACAATAATCGCCGCATATATCATTTTTCAAGTAAAATTCAAGCTGATGGTGTTAGGTTCATTTGTCGTTCCCTTCTCCACCTTTTTGATGATTATCTCCTCGACAATCCCCATCTCAACAATCACAGTGAGGCCTATCTTTAAAGGCCTCTGGCTTCCCCTCCATGTAGGCACATCTCTCTTGGGGGACGGCATCTTTGCTATCGCTTTTATTGCCGCACTTATGTATCTGATCCAGGAACGTCAGATAAAATCAAAAAGGCTCGGGGCCTTCTACACCAGGCTCCCTTCCCTGAATAGCCTCGATTCATTAAATTATCATGCAATAAACTATGGCTTCCTCCTTCTTACTATAGGCATGATTACCGGTTCGATTGTGGCCCAGGGTTCCCATGGTTCTTACTGGCGCTGGGATCCAAAAGAGGTCTGGTCTTTGATAACATGGCTCTGCTATGCAGCCCTTTTACATCAGAGGATGGCAGCAGGATGGCGCGGTAGACGTTCTGCCCTCATGTCCATAGGGTGTTTTTTAATCCTGATCTTCACCTTCGTTGGAGTCAACTTCTTAATGGAAGGGTATCATAGTTTTGAGAGTTTAGAGAGAAGTCAACTGCCATGATAAAAATAGTCAACATTGGCATGAATCATGAAACTGCGCCAGTTGAATTGAGAGAATTGGCGGCCGTTGGAAAGCATAGTATAGATGAAGTAATGGGTGTCATTAGAACTATTGAGGATATCAAAGAATCGATGGTTCTATCTACCTGCAACCGGGTGGAGATACTTTTCACAACAGATAATGAAAAAGGGGGCACAGAGTCGGTCATAGATTTTCTTTGCCGCTATAGTCAAATTTCAAGAGAGAAACTTTTACCAATACTCTATATCTACAATGATCAAGAGGCAATACGCCATATATTCAGGGTAGGGGCAAGCCTGGATTCCCTGATAATTGGTGAACCTCAGATAATCGGACAGGTGAAAGAGGCATACAGGATAGCACTCGATCATAAATCATCCTCTGTAATATTAAATAAGCTGATGCACAGGACCTTCTCGCTGGCAAAAAAAATACGTACCGAGACAGAAATATCAGGATCTGCAGTTTCTATAAGCTTTGCGGCTGTGGAATTAGGAAAAAAGATATTTGGAGATCTCGAAGGGAAAAAGGTCCTCCTGATAGGGGCTGGAGAGATGGCAGAGCTTGCTGCTACCTATCTTGTACATAACAGAGTGGACAAAATCAAAGTAGCAAACAGGACCTTTCGTCGAGCCGTAGAAGTTGCAGATCAATTTCATGGGGAGACAATCTCCTTTGAAGAGATAGGTGACCAACTGCTCCATATAGATATTGTTATCACCTCTACTGCCTCGCCGGAACCTATAATTTCTTCAGACCAGGTCAAAAAAGCGATGAAGGGCAGAAAGAATAGACCACTCTTTTTTATAGATATTGCCGTTCCCAGAAACGTTGAACCCCGAGTAAATGAAATAGAAAATGCCTTCGTGTATACCATCGATGACCTAAAAGGAATTATAGAGTTCAATTTGAGTAAAAGAAAAGATGAAGCAGTGAAAGCAGAGCGGATGGTTGATGAGGAGGTCATCAAGTTTAGCGAATGGCTCAAGACCCTGGATGTGGTGCCAACTATTGTAGCCCTCAAGGAAAAGTGTAAAAAAATACGTCAGATAGAGCTGAAAAAAACCCTTTCCAGCCTTGGAAATCTTACGCCTGAGCAGAGAAAAAGCGTGGAAAATTTGGCTCTATCGATTACCAAAAAGGTTTTAAACGATCCTATAGTCTTTTTAAAGGGGAAGGAAAATAGAAGTTCACGAAATCTTTACTTAGACATCACCCAAAAACTATTTAATCTGGACTCTGATAATGAAAATACAAATAAAAAAAGTTACAAGTGAGCCCGCCCTGGCGCGACTTCCTTGGCAAATATTGCAATTTCTATATTATTTATAAGTCCTGGCAATATAGCCTAAGAATTGCATGCCAGGTCTGGGCCAGGGGTGCGAGTTGTTTGGTATACGCTGTTGATAGTATAGTATTTCATGAACTGTCTATGTTGCACCACATCCTGTCAAATCAGGTCTGGGCCAGGGCTAAAGTGCCTAAAGTTAAAAGTGAGTTAGAGTCATGGACAGGAATATCTGAAATGGTAAATTTAAGAATTAATGAAGGTCTCACCCTTCATCCATAGAAGGCAAAAAATTACAACTTTAAACTTGATGGTTTCGTAAAAAGTCGAATTTCCCCTCCCCTGGTGGGAGGGGATTAAGGGGAGGAGGACGTAAGTGCGTGAAATAACGCTGTATTCACCCTTACCCCAGCCCTCTCCCATGAAGGGAGAGGGAGTATTTTTGACTTTTTACGAGTCCATCAAACTTTAGGCATTTTTTATTTTAGGCACTTTCATTGAGGTAAATGCTATGGATCTCAATAAAATGACAGAACATATCAAAGCACATCCTGATTTTCACAAAGCAGGCATGATTGCTACCCATCTCGGTATCGTGAGGTCTTTTTCAAGGAACGGGAGCCCTGTTGCAGGACTTGATGTTGAATTTAAAAACGAAAAGGTTGCAGAAATTAAACAAGATATCAAGTCACGGCCCGGTATAGTGGATATCATTATTGAAACAAATACCGGCTCACTTAACGTTGGCGATGAGGTTGTAACTATAATGGTGGCAGGTGATACCAGGGACAATGTATTTCCAGCCCTTACTGATGCAATCAACCGAATAAAATCAGAGGCAGTAGTAGAAAAAGAGAAGACTATGGAGTAACGCTTCCTCTCCGAATCGCCTTGCCGAATGTAGCGGTTGAAATGCCCACCTTCGTTCGTAGGGTGAAAAGAGTGAAATTCTAATATGCAAACCTATGTATTAATATGCCTCATTGTATTCCTTGCAGGTTTTACACAAGGACTCTCAGGCTTTGGTTCTATTCTGTTATCTTTACCTCTGCTTGCTATTTTTCTCGATATTAAAACCGTAATCCCTTTGGTTGCCCTCATTGCTTTCTGTATAACTATTATCCTTTTTATACAACTGTGGGAATATCTGGATTGGAAAAAGATTTATCCGCTCTTTCTTGGCGCTTTGCCCGGCATCCCTCTCGGTGTTTTTTTTCTTAAAAAGCTGGATAAAGATCTCATTCAATGGATTCTCGGAATCATATTAATTACCTATTCCCTCTACAGTATTTTTTTTCGCTCAACCAATAAACAGATGAGGGAAGGCTGGAGCTATCTGTTCGGTTTTTTTTCAGGGTGCCTCGGTGGAGCACTGAGTGCAGGTGGTCCACCAGTAATTGTCTATATGTCTCTTCAGACCTGGACCAAGGATACAATAAAGGTAACACTCCAGGGATTTTTTCTGGCCTCTGGCGCCATAGTGGTTTTCTTTCAGGCCCTGAGTGGCCTTACAACCATAACAGTGTTACGCTATTTTCTGGTTTCATTACCTCTGATGTTTCTTGGAACGTATACAGGTTCTATTTTTTACGGAAAAATACGAGAGGAACATTACAAACGTGTGATGTTGATACTTCTGGCATTTTTGGGTGGCTTTATGATATACCAGGCGGCGTGAAGGGTGAAAAATGTATATCGTACCATACGGAAAAACAGAGATAAAATTTGACCTTTTACCAGGTATGAAAGGAACAGTAATTCACTCGCAGGACCTTCCACCCATCGTCGATATATCTCCTGCTATTGATACCAGATTAGCAGATCCAATCAACTCAGCCCCTATTCGTGAGCTTGCACACAAAGGGGCTACCGCATGTATCGTATTCACCGACATTACCAGGGATTGCCCTGATTATCTGCTTGTTCCACCAATCTTGCGCGAACTCCATGCAGCCGGTGTACGCAAGCACGATATTACACTGCTATGCGGGACCGGCCTGCATAGGCCCAGCACGTATGAAGAAAAAGTAGCAAAACTTGGGGCCGAGGTCGTGCAACAGTATCATATTGTAGATAATGAACCTCAAAATCCCGCTCACCTTGTGGAGTTGGGAAAAACGGAAAAGGGAACACCTGTATCAGTAAACAAAATCGCCTATGAAGCAGATTTACTCATCGCTACCGGGATTGTTGAGCCCCATCAATATGCAGGATATTCAGGTGCACGGAAAACTGTCGCAATTGGCGCTGCAGGTGAAGCAACGATTGCATATACCCATGGGCCTAAAATGATTGATCTTCCTGGTACACGCCTGGGTCTGATAGAGGGCAATCCTTTTCACCAGGCAATTACAGAAGCGGCGAGGAGGGCTGGCTTGCGCTTTATTCTTAACGTTGTGGTAGATGAAGAAAAAAGGCCTGTTGCCATCTACGGAGGCGAGCCAGAGGCCACATTTGCAAAACTGGTATCGGTAGCTCAAAAATTATATACAGTGCCCGTTCCACATCAATATGATGTCGTAATAGGGGGAGTTGGGTTTCCTAAAGATATCAATCTCTACCAGGCAAGCCGCGCACCGAGTTATATATTCTTTGCGCCTACTCCGGTTATAAATAAAGGAGGCGTGCTCATCACCCCTGCCAGGTGCGATGAAGGCGCTGGCAAGGGCATTGGCGAGCAGCGCTTCTATAAAGAAATGGGATCCGCACCAACTATGTCGGCTCTATTGGATACCATGCGTCAAAGAGGATACCAGCCTGGTGCACAAAGGGCCTTTGTCATGGCAAAGGTTATGGAAGTAAACCCTGTTGTAATAGTTGGAGCAGAATTTCCCGAGATCGTAAAGAACACAAAAATGATCCCTGCTCAAACTATGGAGAAGGCATTAGAATTCGCAGTCACACACATCGGAAGACCTGATCTGGATGTATTAATCATACCCCATGCACTTTTGACCTTACCTTTTATCCAAGACTAATGGTTATTTAAACCACTTAAGGACTTCTCTTTATAATCCTTCCTTAAGGCAGTGTATATTTCTCAATCGTAGCCCCTTTCTTCTATCCCCTTCAAATAATTTCAGGCCCAAATCGATAATAAAAACAGTGGATGTACACAAAGTGAGTAAATGTCAACCATAATATATTTTTAAGTTGACAATAAAAAATAAACTATTATTAATATTCCTTTAATATTGATATTTCCTTTAATCATATCGGACCTAAACCAGGCCATGTCTACAAAAGATCAACTATTAGCATATCTAAAAGAAAAAAAGGGAAATTGGGTTTCTGGCGAGGCATTAAGCACACAACTCGCAGTCAGCCGTACAGCCATATGGAAACATATCTGCAAATTACGAGAAGAAGGCTATGGTCTTGAATCCTCTCCCAAAAAAGGATATCTCCTGCGAAAGGCCTCCGATTTGCTTTTACCCAACGAAATCCGTGAAGGGCTTGATACAAAAGTCTTTGGCAGGAAAGGCATTGTGTACTACAGCCAAATAAACTCCACCAATACAAAGGCAAAAGAGTTAGCAGCCCGAGATGCCCCGGAAGGAACCCTTATTGTAGCCGAGCAACAGGTTAAAGGAAGAGGCAGGAAAGGAAGAACCTGGTTTTCTCCATCTGAAGGGGGAATCTACATCTCTCTTATCTTAAAGCCGAACATATCGCCAGGCGAAGCGCCAAAAATAACCATGTTAACAGGCGTTGTAGTGGCTGAAACCCTGCTAAAGCTTACACCATGTAAAATCAATATCAAATGGCCAAATGATATCCTTGTGAACGGTAAAAAGATAGCAGGTATTCTCACAGAAATGAGCACTGAAATGGATGCAATAGATTACATTGTGGTAGGTTTAGGAATGAATGTTACTACCCCTCGGTTTCCTGATGATATTAAAGACAAGGCCACCTCCATCTTAATAGAGACAGGGAAATATTTTCCAAGGGTCACGTTTATCAGGGAATACCTGAAATGGTATGAAAAGTATTATGAGATATTTACAAGAATCGGATTCGAGCCTGTTATTCAGCGATGGAAAGAACTTACAAATATCATAGGGCAAATGGTGATTGCTGAGGTGGCCGGCAAAAAATATATTGGGGAAGTCCATGATATTGACAACGATGGGATTTTGATTCTCAAAGATAACAAAGGTGGTTCTCACAGGATATTTTCTGGGGACGTCACATTAGTATAATGACATGTGTCATTGTTCATCTGGTAACTACTTAGTGTCTGAAAGAAAACTATCCAAAGCTGTCATTTCGAGCATAGCGAGAAATCTTACCGTATTGTTATTGTTCAAATATAAGATTTCTCCCTTTGGTCGAAATGACAAAAAAGAGGGCTTTTCGTTCAGGCACTACTCAGCAAATGACCCCGGCGCTTCGCTTCAAGGTTATAGATGAAAAAAACTGATAAATTTCATAAGAGACTGTTTTAATTGTTAATTGTTGAAGCGTAGCGTAAATCCCGATTTATCGGGGCTAATTTTAAATTTAGTTTCTTAGGAGGTTGTCGTTGGCCAACATGTGGTCTTTATCAAAATCGAAACCTTAGACAATATTTTGCTTTTTAGCCTTGAACCTTGAACCTCAGAACCTTGAACCTCGGTAATGACATCATTTATATTATTAAGCACATGGCGGATTGTTAAAATTACAATAGGTAAATTTGATAGGCGATAGATATGGATATTGCAATTGTTTGTATATATTTTTTAGGTCTTATTTTTATTGGCAGTAGGTCGTTTAGGATTGTCAAAGGACTCGACAGCTTTTTCGTTGCTGACAGGAAAGCCCCTTTCCTTTTTGTTGTTGGATCACTCTTTGCCACTATAATCGGGGCTTCCTCCACCATTGGAATGGCAGGTCTGGGGTACAGGCAAGGTTTGGTAGGGTCATGGTGGCTTCTGGTAGGCGCTATTGGCCTTTTTTTTCTGGGCCTTTTTTTAGCGGAAAAGGTGCGCGGATATTCTCTTTATACCTTACCGGAAATTCTTGAAATCCAGTATGGCCCTGAGGCAAAATTCACTGCCTCAGGTTTGATAGTTGTCGCCTGGACAGGCATCATTGCAGGCCAGATCGTGGCGGCAGGTAAAATTTTAGAGGTTATTTTAAAGGCCCCGCCATCGGTTCTCATGCTTGTAACTGCCTTTGTCTTCATTTTATATACGTTATTAGGAGGGCAACATTCAGTTGTTCGCACGGATACTATACAGAGCCTGATCATTATTATTGCAATTTTAGCCTCGATTCCCCTTTGTCTTGGCAAAGTAGGGGGCATTTCTGTAATGAGGGAGGCCCTTGGCGGAGACTACTTTTCCTTTCCAGTAAGCCAGCATTTTACATGGAAGTCACTGGCAACCTACCTATTTTTAGTTGGGTCAACCTACTTGGTAGGGCCCGATATATATTCACGGCTTTTCTGTTCTAAAGACAAAAAAACCGCCAAAAAAGCTACCATCACAGTGGCGCTGGGATTACTCCCATTTGCCTTTATCATAACCTTGATAGGTATGTCTGCAAGGGTACTATTTCCCCAGATCAGCCCTGAGGCCTCTTTTCCCACAATGATTAGCCATATTTTTCCAATAGGTTTAAACGGCCTCGTTATTGCCGCACTCCTTTCTGCAATGATGTCTTCAGCAGATACATGCCTTTTGACAACCGGCACAATTTTATCAGTCGATATAATAAAGCCTTTGTTGAAACCCAACGTAGGGGAGAAAACATTGCTTTTGCTTTCCCGTATCTTTATTGTGTTGATAGGTATTTTTTCTCTCATTATTGCATTATTGCTGAAAGGCGTTATTTCATCTCTCCTTCTCGGCTATACGGTATATACCTCCGGGGTCGTCTTCCCTATTCTTCTCGGTTTTTACCGACATAGGCTTAAACTGAACAGGGAAGGTGCGATTGCAGCCATGGTTGCTGGAGGCGGGATGGCATTGATTGGGAAACTTAAGGGATGGGTTCCTTTTGGCTTCCCCATTGGATTATTTGGCTTTTTTCTTTCAGGGGTTATTTTGATAGTGGGAAGCAGATTTTTCGCCAAATATCTCTCCATTAATAGGAGCTTTAATTCAGATCGTCGTAATGAGCAGTAAAGTCAGAGCAGGGAAATTATTGCAATACATATTGTGTCGTGTATTGGGCCTTAAAATATTTTACTCCATAGTGTGATCTTAGCCCTTCATCGTAAAAGTTACAAACACTCCTTGCCACTGTACGTAAAATATTCTTTTACCTTCTCATTAGCTATTCAGGTGCCTTAGGGGGATAAGCGAGAATAGCACATAATAGCCCAACTGCGCTGAAGCCGGTAATTATTGCAAAGGCTGGCATATACGTTCCCATAGCGTCATTGATAGCCCCGGCAACTATCGGGCCTGCGGCCTCAGCAACAATAGCCAGTGGAAATATAAGCCCCAGAATTTGTGCATAGTGGGTACGTCCATAGTATGCCCCAATGAATGTAGGCAGGG